>Ga0247610_10002320_pt1 | contig 22182 bp, 18 predicted proteins | sample 174DNAGHGhighgp2_FD_193483 | JGI IMG/M metagenome (GOLD analysis project Ga0247610, IMG submission 193483) | Sheep rumen microbial communities from Palmerston North, Manawatu-Wanganui, New Zealand - 1742 DNA GHGhigh gp2 | ecosystem: Host-associated > Mammals > Digestive system > Stomach > Rumen...
CTCAATGTCTTCAGCACTTACTACGATGACAATTTCCAACTGGTTGCGCAGTTGTGCCAACATACGTAGCTTTGAGTCGGGCTTGAAACCTGGCAGCACGCGTGACGCATGGTGGTCGTCGAAGAGTTTGCCGCCGAGCTCCAGATACAGCTTACCATCGAACTGCGCAATGCGTTCTTTAATATGTTCAGACTGTATCTTCAAGTATTTGTCATTGTCGAAACCGATCTTCATTTCTTATATCCGTTTTGGCGTTGGCGTTGTAATTCTTCTGCTTGCTTCTGCATAGCTTCCAAGCGGGCAGCAAGGCCACTTTGCTTCTTTGGGTTGTTTTTGTTCTCCTGATAGCGGCGCTCCAGTATGGCCAACAGCTTCTCGTCGTTGGTTGTCTTGCGCAAGAGCCACATGATAGCAGCACTGAAGAACAATGACACGAAGTAGTAGAAATTCAGACCAGCTGAATAGTCGTTGAACATGAAGAAGAACATGAGCGGCATCAGGTACATCATCCATTGCATCATCTTCATCTGTTCAGCCTGTTGACCTACCATCTGGTCCTTTTGCTGGCGCATGGACATGTAGGAATAAGCCAGGTTGGCAACGCAGAACAGGATACACGTCAGCGACAAGTGGTCGCCAATGCCCCAGATGTTGGTGCCCCACTCAACAATGGGGTCGTAGGTTGAAAGGTCGTCAATCCACAGGAAGCTCTGTCCTCTGAGCTGTATGGCATTAGGCACAAAGTTGAACATGGCAATCCAGATAGGCATCTGAATCAACATAGGCAGACAGCCAGACAATGGCGACACACCATAGCGTGAGTACAGTTCCATCATCTTCTGCTGTTTTTGCATGGCATCCTCGGGCTTGTCATACTCCTTGGTCAGCGCATCGAGTTTGGGTTTCAACACGCGCATCTTGGCACTTGACATGTAGCTTTTCTTCACCAACGGATAGGTGATAGCCTTAAGCAGCAGTGTAATAAGTATGAGCACGATACCCATGTTCAGGCCCCACGAGGTGAGCCAGTCGAAGACATAGATGGTGAAGAAGCGGTTGATATATCTGAACAGCGGCCATCCCAGATAAACCAGCTGCTGCATGTCGAGGTCTTTACCAAACTTACTCTTCTCTTCTATCTGTTGCAGCAGTCGGTAGTTGTTAGGACCAATGTACAGTTCAAACTCCGATGCGGTCTTTCCCGTAGGGTCGAAAGCAGTCTTCAGCTTTGCCTTATAGTTCTTCAGATAACCAGTCGCCTTGTCTTGTGGGATGCTGGTAAGCAGTGAGTTGGCTGCGAAGTTGTCCTTTGAGATAAGTACGGTAGAGAAAAACTGGTTCTTAAAGGCTACCCAGTCCAACTGCTCTTCTATCTTTTCATCCTCCTCGGCCGACGTCTCGCTCAGGTAGTCGGTGCCGCCGTCATGCTCCTTGTAGGTCAGGGTAGAGTAGCGGTTCTCGAACGTGAAGCCCTTTTCCTGCTGGCGTGCACGTCCGTCCCATTCCAGGTCCATCTGTGTGTAGTTAGGTGCAAACATGCCACTCATGTTTGTTGCACGTACAGACATGGACAGCAGATAATCCTCGTTCAGACGGTAGTCAATGACCAGTGCACCACCATTGGATGCCTGCAGGGTCATGGTCAGCGTGGTGTCGGTAGCGTTCGAAGGTGTGAAGAACATCTCTTTGGTAATGATGTTATCCTGTTTGCCTGCCAACATGATGTTCAGACATTGGTCGTCGCCTTCGAAAAGTGTCAGGTCTTTCGTGTCGAGTGTCTCGTCGTATTTGCCTTCTTCGTTGCGATGATGACCGGTGAAGTCCTTAATGACAGCCTTCTTCAGACAACCGCCTTTGGTTGAGAAGGTCAGTTCGAGTTTCGAGTTCTTCAGAACGATGTCTTTGCTCTCACCGTTCAGTGCTTGGTGGAACACGTTGCTGGTGTCGCCTTTTGCAGCAGCCTCTGCCTCTGCCTTGCGTGTCTGTTCTGCCTGTTTCTGTGCTTGTTCAGCCTTTATACGCTGGGCGTATTCCAATGAGTCACGTCTGGCTTGTGCCTCTAACTGCTCTGCGGAAGGCTGGTTGAACCAGCTGAAACCTATTAGCACCAGAGCAATGAGTGCGAAGCCAATGATGTTGTTTTTATTGTTCATATTGTTGTTATTATTTATTTCCTATACATTATTTATATACAAATCAAAGTGCAAAGGTACGAATAAGTGAGAAGAATACAAAACAAATAACAAAGTTTTTGTTTTTATTCTCGAACGGAAGTACCTTCTTAAGACTCGCTTTGCTCGAATAAGCGCCGCAAGCGTCGAGCGCGAGGCGAAGCCTCAAAGTACGAAATAAATATGGAAAACTCTTTATTTATTAAGAATAATTTTGTATCTTTGCAAGCAAAAGAACTAAAACACAAAATGATGAAACACCGATTTATTCTGTCTTTATGGCTTTTAGTGACGTTAGCATGCGTCACAGCCAATGCCCAGCGACGTACCAATGTACGTAGTACTCAACAAGATACAACGCAGCTGGTAAGAAACTATATGGATTCGCTACGAGTATATAAGGCACAGATTGACTCGCTGAGTCAGGCCAATGCAGCCCTCGAGAGCGCCCATTACAATGGCAAACTGTATAAATTGTTCGTACCCGCCACGTTCTATCACTCAGCCGCTAAGCGTAAACTGTCGCTTAACACACTCTTTACGGACGGCGAGGCAGGCAGTGCTGTCGATAATGCGCTGATGGGTATCTATCTCCGTCGCCCAGACTTGCTGATGAACAGCGAGAACCAGCTGTTAGCAGCAGGCACCATTCGCAACGATGTAGATGTGGCTCAGACGCAGAACGTAGAACTGACAGAACAGGTAGCACCCATTCCTGAAGATACACCAGAGGCACCTCTTGAGACGGAGGTGCTCATTACAAAACCGAACTTCTGGACATTCAAGGGCGATTACTACCTGCAGTTCCTACAGAACTACATTACCACCAACTGGCATAAGGGCGGTGAGAGCAACTACTCGATGCTGGCAAGCCTGACCCTTGAGGCTAATTACAACAACAAACAGAAGGTGAAGTGGGATAATAAACTGGAAATGAAACTGGGCTTCCAGACCTCGCGAAGCGACACTGTTCATAAGTTCAAAGCAAACAACGACCTGTTGCGTCTGACCAGTAAACTGGGACTGCAAGCACACAAGAAATGGTACTACACACTGCAATTGCTGGCATATACACAGTTTACACGTGGTCTGAAAAGCAATGACCCCTTTATTTATTCTGACTTCTTCTCACCCTTCGACCTGAACCTGGGTCTTGGTATGGACTACACAGTAGAGACGAAGAACAAACGACTGACGGGTAACATCAACATCTCACCCGTGTCATACAACTTCAGATATGTGGGACGTTTGGGACTGGCAACACGCTATGGCTTGAAGGAAGGCAAGCACACCATGCACGACATAGGTTCGCAGTTGACGGTCGATCTGACATGGAAATTGGCTGAACAGGTGACTTGGAAAACCAGACTATACGGCTACACCTCCTACAAGCGTGCACTGGTGGAGTGGGAAAACACCCTGGAGCTGAAAGTCAGCAAGTATATTACGACCAACATCTACGTCTATCCACGCTTCGACGACAGCGGAGCTCGTGACAGCGACCTTGGCTACTGGCAGTTTATGGAGTACTGTTCGCTGGGTTTCAACTATAGTTTCTAAACACAATAATGCCCGATGGAGCAACCATCGGGCATTATTTGTTTCCTTTATTCATCGGCGGTCATGTCGCCTTCAATGTATAGGCGCGTCATTTCAACCTTGCCGTTCGTCCTTACCGTTATCGACTTCTTGAAGTGACCAGGGAACTTGCCAGCACCGTTGTAGGTTACCTTTATCTGACCTTGCTCTCCTGGTTGAATAGGAGTCTTCGTGTACTGAGGCACCGTACAGCCACAGGCTGCAACAGCTTGGTTAATGACCAGTGGAGCATCGCCCACATTGGTGAAGTTGAACACGCACGTCACCTTTGGTTCCTTCTCAGAGAACGTGCCGAAATTGTGAACCAGTTTGTCGAATTTAATCTCTGCCTGTGCCTGTGCGAACGTAATGCCGCAGACCAGCAGAAGTGACATAAGTAACAATTTTTTCATATCCTTATTTAACTTTTGTTTCTGTTTATTTGACGCAATTTGCTGACAAAAGTAAATTTTTTTTCTTATAATTGCATACTTTTAACATGCTTTTTACACTTATTTAATATTTACAGAACGCAACTTACATCTATGGCAGACATAGAGTTTGCGGCCTTTTGACGCGAGTTTGCTATACCTCAAACTTTTTTTAAAAGGCCGCAAACTATGTGTAAAAAGGCCGCAAACTACCTGTTTGCTATATAGCAAACTCAACTTACCCGTATGGCAAAAGAAAATTTAACCCCGATTGTTTTGTATTCTTCTCACTTTTTAGTACTTTTGCAACCCAATAAGGAAAAAGTAATATTTAAATATGTATAGGACTAAAACTTGTGGTGAGCTACGACTCACCGATGCAGGCAGCGTGGTAACGCTGGCCGGTTGGGTACAGCGCTCGCGTAAGATGGGTGGAATGACATTCGTCGATTTGCGCGACCGCTATGGTTTAACTCAATTAGTATTCAATGAGGCAAAGGATGCCGACCTCTGCGCTGAGGCAAACAAACTGGGACGTGAGTGGTGTATCCAGGTAAAAGGAACCGTCAATGAGCGTGAGAGCAAGAACAAAAACCTGCCTACTGGTGAGGTAGAGGTAATTGTCAACGAGCTGAACGTGCTGAGCGAGAGCCAGACACCGCCTTTCATCATTGAGGACAATACCGATGGTGGTGACGACCTGCGCATGAAGTACCGCTATCTGGACCTACGTCGCAACTGCGTACGTAAGAATCTGGAACTGCGTCACCGCATGACCATTCTCATTCGTAACTTCCTTGACAACAAGGACTTCATAGAAGTGGAGACACCTATACTCATTGGCTCAACACCAGAGGGAGCACGCGACTTCGTCGTTCCATCACGCATGAACCCAGGACAGTTCTATGCTTTGCCACAAAGTCCACAGACACTGAAGCAGCTGTTGATGGTCAGTGGTTTCGACCGTTACTTCCAGATTGCCAAGTGCTTCCGCGATGAAGACCTGCGTGCTGACCGTCAGCCAGAGTTTACACAGATAGACTGTGAGATGTCGTTTGCCGACCAGGAAGACGTTCTCGAGATATTTGAAGAACTGGCACGTCACCTCTTCCGTGAGGTTCGTGGCGTTGAGTTGCCAAAGTTGCAGCGCATGACGTGGCAAGAAGCTATGCGCCGTTTCGGTAGTGACAAGCCTGACCTTCGCTTCGGCATGGAGTTTGTGGAGCTGATGGATGTGCTCAAAGGCACTGGTAATTTCCCTGTTTTCAATGAGGCACAATATATTGGTGGTATCGTTGTTCCTGGCTGTGCTGACTATACACGCAAGCAGCTCGATCAGTTGACCGACTTTGTGAAACGTCCGCAGGTGGGTGCCAAGGGTCTCGTCTATGTGAAGTTCAATCAAGACGGTACGGTGAAAACCTCTATCGATAAGTTCTATGAGCCCGAGGTATGGCAGAAACTGAAGCAGCAAACAGGTGCCAACGATGGTGACTTGGTACTCATTCTCAGTGGTGATAATGCTAATAAGACACGTACACGGCTGTGCACCCTGCGACTGGAGATGGGCGACCGCTTAGGTCTGCGCGACAAGAACAAGTTTGAATGTCTGTGGATTGTTGATTTCCCACTGTTCGAGTGGAGCGACGAGGAGCAGCGACTCATGGCAACCCACCATCCGTTTACCCTGCCTAACCCAGACGATATTCCACTGCTTGACACTGCACCGGAGAAGGTACGTGCCGTAGCTTACGACTTTGTCTGCAATGGTATCGAAGTTGGTGGCGGTTCGCTGCGTATTCATGACGGCAAGCTTCAGGAAAAGATGTTTCAGATTCTTGGTTTCACACCAGAACGTGCTATGGCACAGTTCGGCTTCCTCATCAATGCCTTCAAGTATGGTGCTCCTCCCCATGCAGGTCTGGCTTTCGGACTCGACCGTTTCGTCAGCATTATGGCAGGTCTTGACAGCATACGCGACTGCATTGCTTTCCCAAAGAATAACAGTGGTCGCGACGTGATGCTTGATGCTCCTGGTGATCTTGACCCCAAACAGTTGGAAGAACTGCAGTTAAAGGTTGATTTACATCAAGAATAATACATAATTTGTCAAAAAGTCCTTGAAATCAGTTACTTAATGTCAAAATAAGTTATTATCTTTGCACTCAGAAATTTGAGAGATATTAATCAACACAATACTGTGTGTAATATTTTTAATAAAGTTATGGCAGAAAAGAAAACTACAACGAAGAAGGCAACAGCTACTAAGGCTGCTGAACCAAAGAAGGAAACCGTTAAGAAAGTTGCTGCTCCAAAGAAGGCAGCTATCGTATTAAACGCAGAGAATGCCGGCTTTAAGGCAGGAGATGTTTATCAGGCACTGGCAGCAGCTGGTAAGGCTTTGACCGTTAAGGAAATCGCTAAGTCTGCAAAGATTACTGAGGAGGAGACATTGCTCGGTATGGGTTGGCTCTTCAAGGAGGGTAAGATTGTTGAGGCTGACGCTAAGATTACACTGGCTTAAATACCCAAGAACAAATAAAAGAAGGCTGGTAACATTTGGGCTACCAGCCTTCTTTCTATCTATCAAATGACATACGAGCAACAGATTCTCAATATACTGACCGAAGCAGGGGAACGTGGTATAAGCGTGCAGTCCATTGCAAGGCATGTCTATAACACGAACAATACTTTTTTCCATTCACCCGACTTTGCAGATATTCATAACTTTGTACAGCAGTTTCTGTTGCGTAACAGTAAGTCAGCACAATCGCTTATTGAAACAACGGGTCGGAGAGGGTATTATCGGCTTAATACCAATGGTTCTGCCGATGCTCGACAGCTCATGCTGAATTTCAAGGAAGAGCAACAGAATAAACCATCGGAGGATGCCGACGAAACCAAAAAGGAAGACCGCTCGCTCTGCCTGTTTGATTTTACTGAATAATCACACTATTTCTTGTTTTCGTGATACACGTCTAAGTAGAGTTGCTGTAACTGCTCTGCTGTTTTCCGCCATGAGAAAAGTTTAGCACGACCAAGGCCTACCTCACGTTGATGAGCATAGAATGTGCTGTCCTGTTCAAGTCGGAGCATCATGGCTGTTATCTCTTCCACACTTTCCGGATTTACTAAAATGGCATTCTTGCTACCTATTTCTGGCATAGACGACGTGTTGCTCGTAATGACGGGTGTGCCACAGGCCATGGCCTCCAGTAGAGGAATGCCGAAACTCTCGCGCAGCGAGGTATAAAGGAAAGCGAAGGCAGCGTTATATATATAAGGTAAATCGCTGTTGACAATATAGCCAGGTGTTACAATGTGCTGGCGTATATGTTCAATGTGGTGGCGTGACAGGATGCCGTCGAAGTATTGTTTTTCCAAATCGGCCATCAGCAACGGGCGTTTCACAGCCGACTGTTCCAGATAGCGGGCATAAGCCACAAGCGTACGCTCGGTGTTTTTCTTTGGATCGGTATTGCCCAGGAAGAAGAAAAAACCCTTTTGGTCAATGTATTTCTTATAAACCTCATGCTTGTCATCCAGCGGTTTGAACCATTCGTTATAGCCATTATATATCATGGCCAACTGCGTGGGTGGCAGTTGCAACTTGTTGAGAATGTTGTGCAGTTCGAAGTCAGAAACGGTAATGATGCGCTTACACTTCTTCAGAATGCGTGGTACGACGAGTCGGCGATAAAGCCAACCCATGTTCTGGTAGAGCGATTTGTTGGTCTTGTCGCGTGGTTCCAGAAAAATGATGTCGTGTAATGTTAGTATAAGCGGTATGTTACAGAAGATAGGTGCCGTGTTACTGGTACAATGCAGAATGTCAACACCTGTCTGGCGTGCTATGCGCGGTAGGGCATATTGCTCCCAAAGAGGGTAGGATGGGCAGTCAACCAGAATGACATGCATATTGAACGAGTCGCTCAAGCAGTGGTCCTCGCCTGGCTTGACGAAGACAAAATACTCATTCACGGTGTCCATCTTTTGTAGTTCCAGAAGTTCCTGTAATACCACATAGTCCATGCCATGTTTGTTCTTACGGAAAATACGCTGTGCCTCTATACCAATTTTCATTGTACTATAATTATATCAGGATGCTTCAAATAGTCTTTCTTACAGTAGCAGGTATGCCCATGGCTAAAGAGTGGTCGGGTATGTCTTTCGAAACAACGGCACCGGCAGCTATTACTACATGACTGCCAATGGTAACACCTGGCAGTATGACCGCATTGGTTCCTATCCAAACGTCGTCGCCAATGGTTACCGGATGAGTGGAAACACCTTGCTGGTCAATGCGTTGCTGACTTTCATTGAAATTGTGATTCAGTGCTGTAATGGTGATGCCTTGAGCTAAATTAACATGACTGCCTATAGTAACAGGACCAATCACCGTGCAGTGAAGTCCAATGCGTGTATGGTCACCAATAATGACATCGCCTACAGCATTGTTGATGCATGCGTATGACTCGATGACGCTACGTTTGCCCAAGACAAATTGCCGGTAGGGAGGAGTGTCCATACGTACGCTGCCATAGATTTTCGAACCGCTGCCACGTTTCTGATATAAGGGTGCCAACAGACGCACATACCATCGTGGACGTGCATCACGCTGGTTCATGATAAGGTAGTCCAGCAGGCGTTTTAGACGCGGATTGCCTTTCAACCCTTCTCTTAGTTGCTCCTTGTTGCTCATTTCTTTTGTCTTCGTTTCTTGTATGTTGGCTTTTTGCTGCTTTCCTGTTCGCGGCTGACGGGCCGGCTATATGGGCATAATTCGTTGATGAGGTCAGGTCGTCCGATGCGACGCAGGCTTTGCTCAATGTTTCTGCGTTCCTCGGGCTTGTACCAGAAGAAGTATTGTCGCTGTGCCAACTTGTCCCGTTGACTCTTTGCAGAGAATACGGGCTCCAGCGTGTAGGGGTCGAACCCAGTGTACCACGTCTCTGTACTGACTGTCATGGGTGTTGGTGTAAAGTCTTGCACCTGTTCCAGCTGGAAGTCCAGTCGCTTTGTCTTGATGGCCAGCTCCGCCATGTCCTCCTCCTTACATCCTGGATGAGAACTGATGAAGTAAGGTATAATCTGCTGGTTCAGATGTTGCTCACGGTTGATACGGTCGAAGATACGTTTGAACTGTTCGAATTGTACGAACGATGGCTTGCGCATCAACCGCAGAACATTGTCGCTGGTATGTTCCGGTGCTACCTTCAGTCGTCCGCTGACATGGCGGCATATCAACTCATGTGTGTATTGCTCTGCCGACTTGTTGGCAGCTTCGTCTTTGCTCCTATATAATAATAGGTCGTAGCGCACACCACTGCCAATGAAACTTTTCTTTATTCCAGGCAGTGCATCGACGGCATGATAGATGTCAAGCAGCGCTTCATGACTTGTGTTCAGGTTAGGACATATCTGCGGATTGATGCAGCTGGGACGCTTGCACCGTTCGCAGATATTTTTGTTGCGACCGCTCATGCCGTACATATTAGCCGACGGTCCGCCCAGGTCACTCAGATACCCTTTGAAGTCGGGCATCTTGATAATCTGCTTGACCTCCCTCAATATGCTCTCTTTGGAACGTGACGAAATAAACTTTCCCTGATGGGCGGAGATGGTACAAAAGGCGCAACCCCCGAAACAACCTCGGTGGATGTTCACCGAGTGCTTAATCATTTCATAAGCTGGTATGCGTTTACCCTTATATTTAAGGTGTGGAACACGCGTATAAGGTAGGTCGAACGATGCGTCAAGCTCTTCGGTCGTCATGGGAGGGTAGGGTGGATTGACTACAACAACCATGTCGTCCACCTCTTGCAACAGACGTTGTGCATGCATCTTGTTAGCCTCTTCCTCTATATGACGGAAGTTCTCTGCCTGGCTGCGTTTATTGCGCAGACAGTCTTCATGTGAGTGTAATACAATATCATCTGCAGTGATGCCACCGGGTATGTCCTCCTTTCGTGACAGATAGACGGTTTGTGGAATCTCACGTATGTCGCTGATGTGTCGGCCTTCGTTGAGCTGACGAGCCAGTTCCAATGTGGGTTTCTCACCCATGCCGTAAGTAATCATGTCGGCACCCGAATCACAGAGAATACATTTCTGTAGTCGGTCTTGCCAATAGTCATAATGGGTCAGTCGCCGCAATGAAGCTTCTATGCCGCCTAACACGACGGGAACATCAGGGAAAAGTTGTTTCAGAATTCTTGTATAGACGATGGTTGGATACTCCGGACGCATGTCATGACGACCGTCTGGACTATAGGCATCTTCACTGCGAAGTCGGCGGTTGGCAGTGTATTTGTTGACCATCGAGTCCATACATCCTGGTGCAATACCAAAAAACAATCGTGGGCGTCCCAGTTTCTTGAAGTCACGGAAGTCGCCATGCCAGTCGGGTTGCGGAACAATGGCAACACGATAACCGGCAGCCTCGAGCGTTCGTCCTATGACAGCTGCCCCGAAGGCCGGATGGTCAACATATGCATCGGCAGAAAACAAGATGATGTCAACATCATCCCATCCTCTGAGATCCAACTCCTTCTTCGTCGTCGGTAGGAAGTCGGTTAGCTGATAATTCTCTATTCCCAATTCTCTAATCTTAATTGAACGGTGTACCCTGGAAAGCACGCTTTGTCATGCCCAGGTTCTCGTTGGCGCGGTTCTTCCAGTTAATGTAGAGCAGCACCAGTTGTTGCAGCCCAAAGGCTTTCATGTTCGGATGGTAGATGACGTCAAGACACAGGTCGATGAGGTCCTTGTTGCGTCCTTCGTCAGACTCCAGCAGTGCACGGATGTTCAACTTTAGTTTCTCAAGTACTTGTTCGTCAACATATCCGTTACTGTCGATGAGGTCGCGGAACAATTGGTATCTCTCAATTGTCTCAAGATGGTTTTCACTAATGTCAATGCTTCTGCTACCAGAAGAGTTGGTTTGAATCTTTGCCATAGTTTTAGATGTTTATTAGTTATTTTATAAGGAAATTCAGTAGGCCTTGCATGATGGAGTTCCGTTTCTCTTGTTCGATGATGCACTCAAAGGGGAAGCCCATCGTGATACAATGGTAGTCATCGCCCTGATATGCTACACATGCCTCGCGACCATTGCCATAAAGCATGGCGGCATAAGCCGGTTCGACAGGCATAAGAATGTCTGACGACGTGGAGGCATAATGTTGTTCGTTCAGAGTGTTATAATATAAGAATGTCGTACCAAGACCCATAATAGAGTCGTTGGCCTCGCGATAGGTCTCGAACGAAGAGCATTTCAGCACCTCGTTCATCCAGAGTTGCTCTTGTGGCAGACGCATGTCACGTCCAACGTAAGAGCCGCTGACCAGCAGACTACCACCCTGTTGGGTATAGGAACGAAGCAGACTTTGCATTTGCGGGCTAAAAGCTTTATACTTGATAAGACTGTGGCCATCGTCATATTCCAGACCTAATACCAAGTCGAGCAGTGCATACTTGGATGTGCGGATGCGACCACCCTCAAGTGCCTGACTGGAACAGCTGGCTATGTTGTACTTGCCGGCACTCGCTACCGCAGCAGCATGGGTGCGTACATAGTCGAAGTCGTTACCGGCAATAAACCGACCAAGGAACTGGTCGTTGCTGTAACCCAGACCGCTGGAGCTCTCATTACCCATCCTTGCACGGTTAAAGACGGTCTGCTTGCCTATCCATCCTGCAGTACGGCCCATGGTAATGCCTGGGTCTTCGTCGAAGTCAAAGCCTTGTTCAGTAGCGTTATTGCGTATGGCAGGTGACGATAAACGGTGGAATCCGTTGACTATCATAACATCGTCAATGGCATCTGGATTATAGAGCGCTGAGAGTACTTCGGTAGTAAAACTGCAACCACCCTTGTTGGCAGCGGCAACCTTAAAACTATACAGAAGGTTTGGCTCCATCTCTACTGAGTAAGAGGTTGATTTTACATACGTGCCATTGTCGAAGTCTGCATCACCAACAGCTGTATAGACAATATATCCGGTAGGCTTGGCTGTTGGTTCGAGAGGGTCCTCTACAGGAGCCCAACTTAGTCTTGCTTCATCTTTTTTCACTTCTACACAGAAGTGATCGGGAGCCAATGGTGTAATAACAGATGACTCTCCGTGCTGGTCGTTGATATATCTTAGTATCGTTTTATAAATGCTTCTGGCCAATGTGAAGCGGAAGTTCGGATCTTGTCCCAACATCATGTCAGGAAAGTTCTGATGTGACATCGTTTCAAAAATAGCACTCGGTACTTCCGGCAGACGGGTCTCTGCATAGTTACGGTCCCAAAGGTAACGACGGTTCCACTTGCCATACATAGCCTCTATATCCTGTTTGCTGTTGGCAAGCAGTGCCTCTGCCAGTCCTTTCGACATCATGCGCGACATACCGCTGTTAAGTCGTCCGTCGTTGAAGTTGGTAGTATAAATAGCCAGTGAGCCAATGAGGTCTGAACCGTTACGTGCATAGCCGGCATCGCTATGTATGGCCAACGACAGTTCCAAGGGCACACCGATACCCTCGATAGATGGGACATAACAAGAGCCGCCCGCCATGTAATTGGTCATGAAGGGACGTACATTAATGTCGTCGGAATAGTCGTCTTGACCGGCTTTTACACTATAGATGTCGTATGGCATGCCAGCCCACTGAGCGTAATAGCGTGCTCCTTCCAGTGCACGTGGCAGTCCGCTGATTCTTCCTCCACGTTCTATGTTACCCATTCCACCGCCGAAACGTACAGCATCGGTGGTGACGATGCCTTTCTTGTTACGACTCTGGTTAGTGATGACTACACGATTGAACTCGCTACTTCCCCCGTCAAACTCGAACGTACCAAGATACACCCAAGTGCCGCCACCCATCTTTTGATTAACATAGAAGTCTGTCTTCTCACCTTTGTGCCATACGGTGTAGTGGGCATCCTCCACACTTTGCGGTAATGTTTGGTAACTGACATATACGGCATAACGTCCCGTAGTGGGTAGGTAAGGCTGATAAGACACCAGACTGTAGTTCTTTTTCTTTTTCGTTGCCTTAGCCTGTCGGGCACTTCCGGCACGGAATGGGTTCTCACCGTCACGATAGTAACCTTGATGCATAGCAAAGCCGTCCTGAGTAGTGGTTCGCCACTTCTCACTTCCATCTACTTCGATATATGCTGTACCTGGCTCACGCATGTCGTTATCGACAATGACTTCATAGCGTTGCCAGTCGCGTTCACGTGGCGAGAAGACGATGGCACCGGCATTTTCAAGCATAGGCATCAGGTAAGGGACGACAATGGTCTGAGTATATAGGTCTTCGGTAGTGCCGAAAAGCTTGGGACGCTGCCATTTCCATATACCCTGGCTCTTGTCGTAGTAACGGCCATGACTGGCCCATAATGCAATGTGGCGGTTTTGTAGTCCGCGTGATATTTTATTGGGTGAAGAGACGTTCTCCACCCATGGTGCTCCTTCGTAGTTAATGTCACCCCACAATTTTCTCTGAGCCACTGCCGGTTGTGAGGTAAATGCAAGTGCCGCCAGGCATCCTGCAATGATATGTTTTTTCATATTTGTCCTATTGTGAAGTTTTGAGGCTTCTTGCCTGCAAAGTCTTTATAGTATAGTTTAATTTCCTTCATCTGTTGCTCAATGTTGCCATTGGGAATAATGGTCTTGGTGCAGCTGATGAGCTTCCGTTGGTAGTCAATGCCATAAAGCAGAATAGGTATGCCGGCTTTCTGTGCTATATAGTAGAAGCCTTTTTTCCATTCCTCGGTAGGTTTGCGCGTACCTTCTGGTGTGATACAGAGTTGGAAGCTTTCTCGCTCTTGGGCCGTCTTGGCCAAATTGTCTGTCATACTGCTGTGCTTGCTTCGCCATACAGGAATGCCACCCAGTTTTTTGAACAATGGTCCCAAAGGCCAGAAGAACCACTCCTTCTTCATGAGGAAGTTCGTCTTCATGCCTTCTGCTCGTGAGTATAACTGTCCGATGATGAAGTCCCAGTTGCTTGTGTGTGGTGCCAGACAGAAAATACACTTGTCAGGAAGATGCTCGGTGACGTTCAGCTTCCATCCCATGTGTTGATATAAGAGCCAACGATAAAATTGTCTCATCTCTTAGTTTAATGATAGTTAATCTGATCAACAAGTTCAATAACGCGAGCATTGAACTTCTCACTCAGATCTTTGAAATATGTTCTTGCCTTCATTCCCGGTTCTACGTGTGATACGCGGCATACGAATTCGCGTTCCATCTTTAGTATGGAGCTCAGTAATGCTTCCGAGTTCTCTGGGTGCTTGTTATTGAATGATGCTGCAACACCTTCTATGAATAACTCACTGCAGATGTTTGTGATTGTACGTTTTAAAACTCTTCTTTTTGCCATAGTGAAAATCCTCCGTAAGGTTTTGTTTGTTTAATATTTTCGTCAAAGATACAGAAAAAAGTTGAAATGGCAATATTTTCGGCTTAAAAAAGTCTTAAAAAACACATTTTACCTCATTTTCTTCTTATTTCTCGGAGAAAAAGATTATTTTTGCAACTCGAAAAATCAATTTTATATAAATATAAAGAATTAGGAATATGGAAAAAAGTGCATTGCAGATTGCAAGAGCTGCCTATCAGCCAAAGTTGCCGAAGGCTCTGCAGGGTGCAGTAAAAGTGAAGGAGGGTCAGCCTACTCAGAGTGTAGGTGACCAGGAAGAAATCAAGAAGTTGTTCCCTAACACTTATGGAATGCCTATCGTAGAGTTTGTTCCTGCAACGGAGTCAAACAACACGAAGATGAATGTGGGTATTATCCTCAGTGGTGGTCAGGCTCCTGGTGGACACAATGTCATCACCGGTCTGTTCGATCAGATAAAGAAGCTTAACCCAGAGAACCGTCTCTATGGTTTTATTCTCGGCCCTGGTGGTTTGGTTGACCATAACTACATGGAGCTGACAAAGGAGATTGTCGATGAGTATCGCAACACTGGTGGTTTCGATATGATAGGCTCTGGACGTACAAAGTTAGAAAAGGTTGATCAGTTTGAGAAGGGTCTTGAGATTATTCGTCAGCTGGATATTAAGGCTATTGTTATTATTGGTGGTGACGACTCTAACACCAATGCTTGTGTGCTGGCCGAGTACTATGCTGCTAAGCACTATGGCGTACAGGTTATTGGTTGCCCGAAGACCATTGATGGTGACTTGAAGAACTCTCAGATTGAGACCAGCTTCGGTTTCGATACAGCATGTAAGACTTATTCAGAACTGATTGGTAACATTGAGCGTGACTGTAATTCTGCCCGTAAGTACTGGCACTTCATCAAGGTAATGGGACGCTCAGCTTCTCATATCGCACTGGAGTGTGCACTTCAGACACAGCCTAATATCTGCCTCGTTTCTGAGGAAGTAGAGGCTAAGGGCATGAGCCTGAATGATATTGTAGAATACATCTCCAATGCCGTATGCGTACGTGCTGCTGAAGGAAATAACTTCGGTACAGTTATTATCCCTGAAGGACTGATTGAGTTTATTCCTGCCATTAAGAAGCTTATTGCTCAGTTGAACGATGTTTTGGCTTTGCCAGAGGTAAAGGACATGGGACGCTCAGAACAGATCGACTTTGCCAAGAGTCACCTTACAGAAGAAAACCTTGCCGTCTTCAACTCTCTGCCTACTGGCGTAGCTCGTCAGTTGGCACTCGACCGCGACCCACACGGAAACGTTCAGGTGTCACTCATCGAGACTGAGAAACTCCTCTCTACTATGGTTGCTCAGAAATTGGAGCGCATGAAGAAGGATGGAAAGTATGTTGGTAAGTTTGCTGCCCAGCACCACTTCTTCGGTTACGAGGGACGTTGCGCTGCTCCTTCAAACTTTGATGCAGATTACTGCTATGCACTGGGTACCAGTGCTGCACAGCTTATTGCTAATGGCAAGACGGGTTACATGGCCATTGTTAAGAATACGACAGCTCCTGCCGACGAGTGGATTGCCGGTGGTGTGCCCATCACGATGATGATGAACATGGAGCGTCGTAACGGTGAGATGAAGCCTGTTATCCGCAAGGCTCTTGTTGAGCTCGACGGTGCACCGTTCAAGTGCTTTGCTGCTCAGCGCGACCGTTGGGCAAAGGAGACAGCTTATGTATATCCTGGTCCTATCCAGTACTGGGGACCCACAGAGGTTTGCGACCAGCCTACTAAGACCTTAGCCCTTGAACAAGCTAAATAAATCACAAACAATTAGGAATCAGGTAATAACTGCCTGATTCCTAATGTTTACATTAATACGCTTTCATGCCTTTGGCACATCAAAATACATCGTCATCCAAGGGAGTACGCAAGCGACGTATCACCTCACCAGTCAAACGGAAGCGTCCTGGCATTTTTGTCCGTCTATTACAACGCGTTCCTGGTAAGGCTTGGTGGTTGGGTGGATTGTTGGTGGCTGCTGCTTATGTATGGTTCTTTTATTATTTCTTTGTTGGTCCTTATGGCTTCCGGTGGCGTGCCTTGTATGGCGATATCAGTTATCCGGAAGGATATGAAATTCATGGTATTGACATTTCGCACCATCAAGGCACCATAGAGTGGGACTCGCTGGCAGAATATGCCCGTATAAGTGAGTGCCCTATACGTTTTGTGGTTATGAAGGCAACAGAAGGCTCTACTATTGTAGATGCTAATTTCTACGATAATTTCTTCCAGGCTCGCGACCATGGCTTCATTCGTGGTGCTTATCACTTCTGGAGTACCAAAAGTGGTGCTACCAGTCAGGCGCGATATTTTATCGACAAGGTCAACTTAGGTGATGGTGACCTGCCACCAGTGCTTGATGTTGAACACAAGGCTTCCGACCAGACACCAGAAGCCTTCCGTGACAGTGTTCAGAAGTGGCTCGACATTGTTGAGCAACACTATCATGTGAAACCTATTATCTACACTTATTATAAGTTCAAGACCCAATATCTGAGTGGTGAGGAATTTAACCAATATCCTTATTGGATAGCTCATTACTATGTAGATAAAGTAGAATACGAAGGTCAATGGAAATTCTGGCAACATACCGATGTCGGACGTTTGCCAGGTATCAAAGGTTACGTCGATCTGGATATTTACAATGGGTCGTTCTATGACCTGCAGCAGTTATGCATTAGCAGGGAAGAGTAAACTGCAGGCAAGCCCATTCTCCATCGGTCTGTTTGCCGGTCAGTCTTAATTGTAATTCTTCCGCCTTTTCTGTCAATAAAGGAATGTCTGCCTGATAGAACCCACTGAGCAGCAATATACTCCCTTGATGCATCTTCTTAACAAAGCGTGGTAAATCGTTCAGTAAGATGTTTCGGTTGATGTTGGCCATTACCAAGTCGAATGTCTCATCTGTCTTATCCAGCACGCTGGCATCACCTAAAAGCGAAGTAAACCTGTCGTCAACTCGGTTAATGACTGCATTGTGGCGGGCATTGTCCACGCTCCATTCGTCAATGTCGTAGCCCATTGCTTTTGTAGCACCCTGTTTCAGTGCGGCTATTGCCAGTATGCCGGTGCCTGTTCCACAATCCAACACACTTTTCTCTTTACAATTCTCGCTCAATGCAGCCAACATCATACGTGTGGTCTCATGGTTACCTGTGCCAAAAGCCATCTTGGCATCAATTTCGATGGCGGTCTTCGTCACGGTGTCAGGCAGATGCCTGCCGTCATGAACCACAATATTGCCAACGACGATGGGCTCAAAACCCTCTGCTTCCCATTCTGCATTCCAGTCCTCGTCATCTGCCTCACATATATTATATGTAATTTGAACGTCATCCATCGGGAATTCGGATAAAGTGTCGTTTAGCAACTGACGGTCGAAACAATTCTGTTGTACATAGCCATTCAAACCATCATCCGTCTCTTCAAAAGTCTCGAAGCCAGCATCGCCAGCCAGTGCTGCCAGCAAGTCGCAGGCATCTTGTAGCATGCTCTCCTCCTTGCATGCAACGTGGAAATCTACTTTAAAATATTTCATAGTTGTGTTAATTTTGAGCACAAAATTATAAAAAAATAGGGAAAAACCTATGTCGTTTTAGGGTTTTTCCCTAATTTTGCATGAAAATAAGTAATAATTTTGTAGCGTCAAACAATAAATAGATCAAAAATATGAAGAAGTTAATCTTGTTATCAATCATCGCAACATGCATGCCCACTGGCTTATTCGCTCAGGACGACATGTATTTTGTTCCTACGAGGGAACTTGAGGAGCAGACAGCCCGCGAGTACGGAATGCCGCGTGATACCTATTATATTGGTTCTGCACGTAGCATCGACGAGTACAATCGGCGTGGCAGTTACTATGAAGTGCTTGATTCCATCGGCAACGACACGATTAATTTCGAGGACGGTACCGGTGTTTATCCAGACACGTCGTATGTTGATGAGCCCGAGGATTACCGTTATACCAGTCGTCTGAGCCGGTTCGATGGCTATGAGCCCAGCTCAGAGTTCCTTGCAGGTTACTATGCAGGACGACATTCATGGTACTCGCCATGGTATGTTAATCCCTTCCGCTCACCATGGGCTTACTACGACTATGCCGGCTATTATTATCCTTGGTATAGCTCATGGTATGATCCATGGGACCCCTGGTATGATCCTTGGTATTATGGATATTACCCTGGTTTCTATGGCTATTACGGTTATTATGGATTTCCACGCTACTACCGTAACTACTATGGAGCCTACTACACTCCTTATTACTATACTGCCTACTATTCACGTCCTGCTGGTACCCACAACCATGGACATATCAGTCACAATTCGCCTGGTGGAATACGAAATTATGGTAATGCCGTTTCTTACTCACATGGCACGTTCGGAGGCTCGCGCGTAGGAGCAGGTACCTTTGGTCGTAACACGCGTAATAACGGGGGCACTCCCTCACGTGGTACTTATTCTACAACTCCACGTCGGACGACAACTAACAGTTATGGACGCTTTGGAGGTGCAAGACCTAATGGCTCAACAACTACCACACGTACTACTCCAACTACCACTACAACACCCAGAACCTCTACTCCGTCTCATAGCTCAGGATCCTTTGGCGGTGGTTCACACTCAGGAGGCTTTGGCAGTGGACATAGTGGTGGTCACGGCGGTGGCGGAGGAGGCCGCTTTGGCGGACGTCGCTAACACCCCCTATTAACAACTATAACAACTATAACAACTATAATTACTATAACAACTATAATTACGATAACACTTTTCCTATTATGAAGAAATTATTAGCAGCTCTGCTTTTGGCATCAGCGATGCCTGCAGTAGCACAAGAGACATATGAAAACGCAAAGATAGCTGCCGAGGACCTCAATGGTACAGCACGCTATGTAGGCATGGGTGGTGCCATGGAAGCACTTGGTGCCGACATCTCCACCATGGCGACTAACCCAGCAGGCATAGGCATGTTCCGTCGTTCAAATGTCAGTGTGTCCTTCGGGGCCGTGTCTCAGGGCGATGCTCCTGACGTGCTCGGTGCAAAGAAAACCTATATGTCTTTCGATCAGGCAGGATTCGTCATTAGCACTAACACCAGTGGTGCCAAGCAGTCGTTCATCAACGTCGGTTTCAACTACCACAAGAGTCGTAACTTCGACTTTATTCTCTCGGCAGCCGACCGTCTCGACAATGCGTCACAAAACAAATTGACCTATGCAAAGGCAAAAAACGGCTTGCTCTATGAAGTGGGCACAGACTTTATACCACATTTCGACAGACCCTATGCTTCGTGCAACCAGCTGGACGACATGTATGCACAAGGACTCAACTACGACCCCACAGACCAGACTTGGTACTACGACAATGCCACGTCTTATACCTTGGGACGTAAGCATACGGGTTACGTCGGTGAGTATGACTTCAATATCAGCGGTAACATCAACAACCGTGTCTATCTGGGACTGACCGTTGGTTACCATGATGTTCATTATAAGCATTATGGCGAATACTACGAGAATCTCTCTGAATACGATATGCTGATTTCTGACGAACGTCGGATTACCGGGTCTGGTGCAGACGTTAAGTTTGGTGTCATTGTACGACCCATCGACTACTCGCCGTTCCGCTTCGGACTGTCTGTCTCTACACCTACATTCTATAAACTCACTACAGAGAGTTATACACGCATGACCGATGGTGCTGTAACCAAAAACTTGGGCGAGAGCTATGAGTTCAAACTCTATACGCCGTGGAAGTTCGGCATCAGTCTTGGACATACCATTGGTACGAATGTTGCCCTTGGCGCCAGCTACGAATATGCCGATTATGGATCCATGGATACACGTTACATTACTGACACCTACTACGACTCTTGGTACGACACCTATTCCTACCGCTCTGAGAGTGACGAGGTGATGAATCGCCACACGGAGAACACGCTGAAAGGTGTCTCTACATTCAAGGTGGGCGGAGAGGTTAAGGTTACTCCCGAACTTGCCTTGCGACTGGGCTACAACTATGTGTCACCCATGTACAACGAAGATGGGTTCAAGGACGGAACGCTTGACAGTGATGGTTCTTACTACAGTTCGGCAACCGACTATACCAACTGGAAGGCAACCAACCGCTTCACGGCAGGTGTGGGACTCAACATCGACAAACTCAACCTTTCTGCTGCTTATCAATACAGCTCTACAAGCGGCGAGTTCATGCCCTTCATGAACTATTATGACCAAACAGAACCTGCTGATGACAATATTGCAAACGTGGTAAAGGTGAACAACAAACGTCATCAGGTCCTCTTCACGATCGGCTATACGTTCTGATACGGTAGGGGATAGTCCTGCAAACAGATGCTCCCCGTAGCCCGACATGCTTACGGGGAGCATTCTTTATGGGGGCATCTGGCGGGCGTATTCCGCTCTGGCACCCGCCACCATCACATGGCGCTCTTCATCTCACTCGCACGCTCACTCACAGTCATACCTGTAATGTACGTCATTGCGCATACAGCACCACAGCTTTTATGGTACAGCTACCTCATTGCATACACCGGCGAAGCCCTCATCATCTTTACACTGCAACGAGCCCTAAAACTGAAATTCGTACTCAAAACATAATAAATAATAGATAACACAACAAACAAATTAATTCAAAATAAAAGAAATAAACCTTTTTCCTTTGCATTTTACTTTCTTATTCGTATCTTTGCACATCATTAATGTAATGAGCTAAAAGGTATGAAAAAACTATTATTAGGCGACGAAGCTATTGCACAAGCAGCTATCGACGCAGGCATCAGCGGAGTTTATGCCTACCCAGGAACTCCTTCTACGGAAATCACTGAGTTCATTCAGCAGGATAAAACCGCTGCACAAAGAAAAATCCACAGCAGGTGGGCTACTAACGAAAAAACAGCAATGGAGGCGGCACTCGGGATGAGCTACATGGGAAAAAGAGCACTCGTATGTATGAAGCACGTCGGACTCAATGTCTGTGCAGACCCATTCGTCAACGCTGCAATGACTGGAACAAACGGAGGACTCATCGTCCTCGTTGCGGATGACCCCTCTATGCACTCGTCACAGGACGAACAGGACTCCAGATTCTATGGAAAGTTCGCCATGGTGCCAACGTTCGAACCTTCTAACCAGCAGGAGGCGTATGACATGGTTGCTACAGCGTTCGATTTGTCTGAACAACTACAACTGCCGGTCTTGATGAGAGTCACTACAAGAATGGCTCACTCAAGAGCGGTCGTAGAGTGTGCTGACTCACCTCGACAACAAAACGAACTGAACTACAACGCTAAGGCTTCTAACTGGGTGCTACTACCTGCTTTCGCAAGAAAAAGAAACCTCGTCGTTACAAGTCAGCAACCGATACTCGAACAAATGGCACTCGACAGCAACTATAATAAATATGTAGAGGGAACGGACCAACAACTCGGAATTATAGCAAGCGGCATCGCATACAACTACCTCATGGAGTGCTTCCCCAACGGATGTCCGTACCCGGTACTCAAGGTAAGCCAGTA
>Ga0247610_10002322_pt1 | contig 22176 bp, 15 predicted proteins | sample 174DNAGHGhighgp2_FD_193483 | JGI IMG/M metagenome (GOLD analysis project Ga0247610, IMG submission 193483) | Sheep rumen microbial communities from Palmerston North, Manawatu-Wanganui, New Zealand - 1742 DNA GHGhigh gp2 | ecosystem: Host-associated > Mammals > Digestive system > Stomach > Rumen...
ATGGCATATTGAGCATATACTTTACCAATGGCGATGTTGTTAATATAGACCTTTCAGAACTTGTTGATGAGAATGAGTTCAAGGATGGACTTGTTGTTGACGGACACGTTGTAAAGGTTCTTATTGACGGTGAGTCTGATGACTATCTTTCAGTAGGTGAGAACGGTGTTAAGGTTACTGGTGTTAAGGCTGATATTGACGCAGAAGAAGCAAGGGCAACATCTGCTGAAACAGCACTTGATGAGAAGATTGATGCTGAGATTGCAAGAGCAACTGCTGAAGAGCAGAGAATCGATGCAAAGCTTGACCAAGAGATTGCTGACAGAATTGCTGACGTTGATGCAGAGGAAACAAGAGCAACTGATGAGGAAACAACAATTAAAAATACAATTGGTGGTGGATTCTCAACAGCTTCTACAGAAACCGTAACAGCAAAATTCAATGATTTGTCAAATGCTTTAACTACCGAGATAAACAACAGAACAACACAAGACAACCAACTTCAGAATAACATCAACACTGAATCAACCGCAAGACAAGCAGCTGACACAAGACTTGAAAATCTCATTACCGATGAGAGAAACAGAGCAACCGCTGCTGAGCAAGCACTTGATGCTAAGATTGACAGTGAAATTTCTGACAGGACAGCTGACGTTGACGAGGAAGAAACACGTGCAAAGGCTGCTGAAGAGGCATTGCAAGGTGCAATTGATGCTGAGGAAGCAAGAGCAACTAGCGCAGAAACAGCATTACAGGCAGCAATAGAAGCAGAAGGCCAGAGGGCACAGGATGCAGAAACAGCACTTGATGAAAAGATTGATGCTGAGGAAGCAAGAGCATATTCTGCTGAAACAGAACTAGCTGAAGGAATTGAGATTCTTGGTAGTGTCAAGTTTGATGAGGTTGTATATGACAGCTCAGCAAAAACCATCACCTTCTATGCTGAAGGAAATCGCAAGGGACAAATAGATACCACTGATTTCGTAAAGGATGGAATGATTAGTGATGTTAAGATTGAAGATGGATACCTTGTAATCACGTTCAACACTGATAGTGGCAAGGAAGACATCAAGATTCCATTGTCTGATATATTCAACCCTGAGAACTATTATGACAAGACAGCAGTTGATGGCTTTGTAAGCGATTTAGAGGCTGCTGACGGTGTTATCAGTGGTGCTGTGGACAATGTATCCGCAGACCTTGCAACAGAGACTCAGAGGGCACTTTCTGCTGAAACTGATTTGCAAGATGCAATCAATTTGAAGGCTAATTCGGCAGATGTATACACCAAGGGTGAGGTTGACGGAAAGGATAATGCTTTGCAAGCTGGTATTGATGCAAATGTGACTGCAATCGCAGCAGAAGAGGCTGCAAGAATCGCAGCAGACGAAGCACAGGATGCTATAATCGCAACCAAGGCAGACGCTAGTGTTGTTACTGAAAGCATTGAAGCAGAGGCAGCAAGAGCTATTTCTGCTGAGACAGATTTGCAAGATGCAATTGACTTGAAGGCTGACAAGGAAACAACCTATACAAAGGAAGAGGTTGATGCGTTGATTGCTGAAAAAGAGGCTGAGATTGTTCAGATAAAGAAAGATTACAACAGTTTGAAGGAAATAGTAGGAGAACTTGGCGGTAATGTAGAATGGGGTGTTCCTGCTGATGGTACTTTCAACAATATGATGAAGAAGAGTGGTATTGTTAAGTTAGGAGAGGACACAACAACCTCAACATACACTGGTGGAATCACATCTAAGAATAAGACCACGTTGAATCTCAATGGAAAGAACCTTACATTCAGCGGCTCAGCCACAAATAACCCTGGTATTATGACAAGGGGAGAACAAGAGCTTACCATTATGGGCAAGGGCACTTTCGATGCAGCAGGACGTATTGCTGTTGAGGCAAATGATGCCGATACTGTTATCAACTTAAGCGGTACAACAGGATTCTTCGCTGCTGAGCCTACTTATGTAACTGACAGAAGTGGCGGCGAATTGATTTACTGCTATCTTGGTACAATCAACATAAGTGCTGGTGTATTCAAGAACAACGGTGAAGACAAGAAATTCTTATTGAACTGCTATGATGCAAACTATACAGCAGGAACAGCTAAGATTATTGTAACTGGTGGAAAGTTCTATGACTTCAACCCTGCTGATAATACTGCTGAGGGACCTGGCACATCATTTGTTCCTGAAGGTTATCATGTTGAGATATCACAAGATGGCGATAGCACTGTATACACAGTTAAGAAGGATGCTTAATGAATGCATAATCTATAATAAATGGGATAATCTTTATTGCTTATCCCATTTTTGTTTATGCGTGAAATATTTATCTATAATGAAAATAACTTATTAAAAAATATCAAATAAAGAATTATGGCAGTTTATTTAAAGGAATTCAGTACTCATTCTGAGTACGAACAGTACATTAACAGTAGTGACGCAATACTACCTAATGTATCAATCTGTACAACTGAAGAAGATGTGCATTATAGCCCTTATGTTGAGCCACCAACAGTTGTTGCAAAGTTTAATATAACAAGTACAAGTGAACCGACAAAAATTGCAAATAGTACATCTAATTTCAGCGAAATTGAGATAGATGGTTCTAAACAGCCAAGCGTAATTACGGATTATACCTTTAATACCGTTGGCGAACACGTTGTTAAGTACACTTTGGTGGACCCAACAAGTATTGGTGATAGCGCTTTCAGTGGTTGTACTAGTCTTACAAGTATAGATATACCTGATAGTGTTACAAGCATTGGCAGTAGAGTTTTCTATTACTGTCAAGGTCTTACAAGTATAACAATTCCTGATAGTGTTACAAGTATTAGCGAATGGGCTTTCTTTAGGTGTACTAATCTTACAAGTATAACAATCCCTGATAGTGTTACAAGTATTGGTGATGATGCTTTCTATAATTGTGGCTTTACAAGTATAACAATTCCTGATAGTGTTACAAGTATCGGTGAGAGTGTTTTCTATACTTGTTCTAGCCTTACAAGTTGTACAATAGGTAGTGGTGTTACAGAAATTGGTTGGGGTACTTTCTACTGGTGCGATAAACTTACAAACATAGTTATCTCTGATAGTGTTACAAGTATTGGTAGTAGTGCTTTCCAATATTGTAGAAGTCTTACAAGTATAGATATACCAAGTGGTGTTACAAGTATTGGTGATAGTGCTTTCAAATATTGTAGCGGGCTTACAAGTTGTAGCATAGGTAGTGGTGTTACAAGTATTGGCGAAGAATCTTTCAGTGGTTGTACTAGTCTTACAAGTATAGATATACCAAGTGGTGTTACAAATATTGGCCAACTTGCTTTCGAAAAATGTAGGAGTCTTACAAGTGTGACAGTTAATGCTACAACACCGCCAACATTAGGGTGGAGTGCTTTCAGTAACAACGCAAGTGGCAGGAAGATATACGTACCATCAGCGAGTGTGAATGACTATAAGGCAGCTACCTATTGGAGTGATTATGCAAATTATATATTACCTATATCATAACAGTAGATAAATACTCAAAGGATAGTTCAAACGGACTATCCTTTTTATGTTCCTTATGATATTTATAGAGAAAGAAAAAAGTTAAATAATGAAATAACAAACGTTATACTTTTGTATAACAATGAAATATTTATTATTAACAATAAAATTAGAAAAATTAATAAATCAATAAACATTTAAAAAATTATGGCTATAATTAACAACAATGTAGAGAACGTTAAGTTCTTAAGAAACCAAAATCCTTTTGAGTCACGTGAAGCTGCACGTACCGCTTTGGAGAACAATAAGGGTGTAGCAGCCGATGGTACTGCGTTGCTTGCTCGTTATACGACAAGTGGCGAGGTTAAGACAATCGTTGGTTTTGTTTATGTGACAGGCGAAACGCATAACATCACAATCTTCGATACTGAGGGTGCTAGTGGTGATGTTGAGGCATTAAGAAGAGAGATTAATGCTAAACTTGGCGATGGTATTACATCTGCAAATACTGCAACAGCACAGCTTGCTGCTTTAAGTGGTAACGCACAGTCAACAAGTGCTGAGACCTCTGTTGCTGGTGCTAAGAAATATGCTGATGGACTTATTGAATCACTTGATTATACTGATGCTGCTGTAACAGGACAGTATGTATCACAAGTAACACAAGCTGATGGTAAGATTGCAGTTGCTCGTGTTGAATTACCAAGTTCTGCTGATACTGCTGTCGCAAAAAAATTCGTTACTGCTGTTGCAGAGGACAAGGGACAGATTGTAGTATCACGTGGTGAGATTTCTTCAAGTGCTAATACAATGGTATTGACCGACAACGCTGATGGTGGTGTTAACTTTGAGGTTAACATTGACGGTGTTTCAATTGTTCAAGATACTACCACTAAGAAGTTGAAGGTTGCTGATACCGCACTTACACAGTATTATGGCGATGAAAAGACAATTCACGCAGAAGTTGATTCTACCAACAACACAAAGACTTTCAGCACACTTCTTAAAATCGTTAAGAATGCTAACCCAAGTGAAACTGAGGTTAAGGAAGAGTATTTCCTTGCAGATGCAGATGGTAATGAAATCACTGGCGCAGATAAGATTAAAATTTACAAGGATAGTCATATTGTAAGTATTACTTATATTACTGATAGCGGTGATACTCATTATCAGAATCTTGAGTATAAGTACATTGACGCAAGCGGTGCAACAAAGACTGAGTACGTTGACATTTCTTCATTAGTTCTTGAAGCTGAATTCGCAAGTGGTTTGACAATTGAGAATCATGTTGCTCGTGGTGTTGTTGACCCACAATCTGAGACGTTCTTGACTGTAGGTGCTAATGGCTTCAAACTTGCTGGTGTGCAAGACGCAATTAATACTGCTGTGGATGGCCTTGATGCAACTGTTAGTAACAGTGGTAATAGCGGACACGTTGGTGTTGAAATCGTAGAGGAAGATGGTAAACTCATTTCAGTTACTGTAAGTGAGGATGATATTGCTTCTGCTGATGACATCGAGGAACTTAGTGCAAAGACTGTAACTGAGATTGCTTCTTCAAATGCAAGCATTTCTGCAACTAGTGCAGCTACTGCTGATGGTACTGTTGGATATGACCTTGTAACTGATGCTGACAAGATTCAGATGAGTGGCTTCTCTGCTGCTGCTACTAGTGCATTGAGTGGTATTGCTGAGTCTGATTCAGTCGCAACCGCATTTGAGAAGACAAATACTGTTATCACTGAGAACGAGAGGGTTACTGCCGCTGCATTGACTGACCTTGATGGTAGACTTGATGTAGTTGAGGCTGAGTACATCAGTGGTGTATCTGTGAATGGTAATGATGTAACTATTGCTAACAAGGTTGCTCCTATTTCAATCATTGCTGCAACTTCTGCTGTAACTGCTACAAGCACTGAGGCAATCGTTGTTGATACCGATGCAAATGGTAATATTACCCTTGGAATTTCCTCAATTGATTGTGGCTTCTATGCGTAATCTAAGTTTCTTTAAATAACTCTTTATATTAAAAATGGATAATCTGCATGGGTTATCCATTTTTTATGCTTTGTACAGATATTTATTACTATATGATAATAATAACTTTAATAGCAATATAACAATTATGGCAGTTTATTTAAGAAAATTTGAGACACAAGCCGCATATGAAGAGGCTAGGCAAAATTTAGTTTTGCCTAATGTAAGTCTCTGTGTACAAGAGAATGAGGTACATTACAACCCTTATGTTAAACCAACAGAAACAAGAGTGGTTGCAAAGTATAATGTAACAAGTACAAGCAGTCCAACTAAAATCGGATGTAAGCAACACATAAGTGGTTTTAGTGCTATTGAGATAGATGGTATCGTACAGCCATCAGTTGTTAGTGCATATACATTCAGTACAACAGGTGAGCATATAGTTAAGTACACATTAACAGACCCAACAAGTATTGGTGAATATGCTTTTAGTGCTTGCAGTAGTGTTACAAGTATAGACATACCAAGTGGTGTTACAAGTATTGGTAGGTTCGCTATTGGAGATTGTAGTAGCCTTACAAGTATAGTTATACCAGATAGCGTTACAAGTATTGGTTATTGTGCTTTTGTTCGTTGTAATCATCTTACAAGTATAGATATACCTAATAGTGTTACAAGTATTGGTGATGGTGCTTTCATGGATTGTGGTAGGCTTACAAGTATAGATATACCTAATAGTGTTACAAGTATTGGAGATTTGGCTTTCCGTGATTGTAGTGGTCTTACAAGTATAGATATACCTAATAGTGTTACAAGTATTGGTAATAGTGCTTTCCAAGGTTGTAGTGGTCTTACAAGTGTAGTTATACCGAGTGGCGTTACAAGTATTGGTTATGGTGTTTTTTCTTTTTGCAATGGTATTACGAACATAACAGTAGATAATAACAACATTGTATATGATTCTCGCAATAATTGCAATGCAATAATAGACACAAACACAAACATGTTGATAAGTGGGTGTGAAAGCACAGTAATACCAAATAGTGTTACAAGTATTGGTGATAGTGCTTTCTATGGTTGTAGTGGTCTTACAAGTATAGAAATACCAGATAGTGTTACAAGTATTGGTGATTATGCTTTCAGTGCTTGTAGTGGCCTTACAAGTATAGAAATACCAGATAGTGTTACAAGTATTGGTGATTATGCTTTCTATGAGTGTAGTATTCTTGAGAGTATTTACATTCCAAATAGTGTTACAACTATTGGTGAGTATGCTTTTAGTAATTGTTATGCCCTTACAAGTGTAGATATTCCAAATAGTGTTACAAGTATTGGTGAGAGTGCTTTCCAAGGTTGTAGTAGTCTTACAAGTATAAGTATACCAGACAGTGTTACAACCATTGGCGATAGTCTTTTCAGTAATTGTTATGCCCTTACAAGTGTAGATATTCCAAATAGTGTTACAACCATTGGCGATTATGCTTTCGAAAATTGTAGTAGTCTTACAAGTATAAGTATACCAGACAGTGTTACAAGTATTGATGATAGTGCTTTCTATGATTGTAATAATCTTATAAGTATAACAATTGATGCAACAACACCCCCTACATTGGGTACTAGTGTATTTTCCAGCGTTGGTGAAAATGGTACATTAACAGTACCAAGTGATTCTCAAGGCTATTGTGATTGGATTGGGAGCAATTTGCCTGGTAGTTGGACAATAGAAGGAGTTACTTGTGGAGGCTCTGGAAGTGGTTCTGGCAGTGGTTCTGGCAGCTGAAGTGGAGCATAATTTATAAACTTTTTAATAAGGTGTGCCAAGAAAGGTACGCCTTTTTTAAACTAATATATACTATGAGTAGTTGCATATTAACAGTAATCAAAAACGAGCATCAATACCTTGATGAATGGATAAAGTATCATTTGGATTTGGGTATCAATCATATATTCATATTTGAGGACATTGACAGTGATTCACATAAGGAGATATGTGATAAGTATAATGATGTTTCGTTGAACAGCATTGATATTGTTCTTAATGAGGAAGATAGAAAGAAGGCAAGGGAACTTAAGATAACAAAGAAATGGAATATCCAACATCTATATTTCAGAAATGCACTTAAATGGATTAAATACAAAAATATTTATGATTGGTGTTTTGTTATTGATAACGATGAATTCATTACAACTGAAAAGCCACTTGAAGAAATATTTAACTTGTACAAGGATTATGAGGCATTTATAATACAATGGAAATGCTTTGGAGCAAATGGTTATATACAAAAACCTAACTATGAAGGAAAAGGTCTTATAGGTACATACACAAAAGAAATCAGTGGTAAACTTCCAGATAAGAATGAATCATTAGTTAAAACTTGCTACAATCTAAAGTTATATGATGGCTGCTTCTTTTACAACCAACATCATCCAAATGATAAATGCAATTGGTGTAATACTGATTATATAAAAGACATATATTATAAACCAACTTATAGCAATATTTATATAAGACATTATGTAACAAAATCTTGGGAAGAATATGTGTGGAAAATAAAATCAAGGGGATATCCTTGGGGCGGTACTAGGCATTTAAACACATTTTTTGAAATTAACTCAGATATGCTTCCGATTAAACAGCAATTATTGGATGATTTGAAGAAAGAAATATTGGTTGTTATGCCTTACAAACAAAGTGGCTCTCAAGGCAATGAAATAAGGATAACGTTGACTGGATGGAGAAAGTTCTGTCAGTTCAAATATAAGTTTGTTGTTATTGGTGAATTTGATGAATCATTAAAGAATGAATTCCCTTGGGTTAGGTTTATAGAGTGTCCAAGTGTTCCAAAGAAAGAAGGACAATATACCCCTCACCTTGATATTCAGAATAAGTTCAAAGCAATAGCGAGGTCGTATGCACAAGAATATGATGGCTTCATTTATATGACTGACGATGAATACGCAATAAAACCATTCAATCTTGATGATATAACAAAGACACATTATCACGCACTAGAATTCGTTGGAAATGAGAAAGCACCAAAGTCATATTGGAATTATGACAAGTGGAAAACAAGGCAATTGCTTGATAGAGAGGGTTTGCCCCATGTAAATTATACCACACACTATCCTTGTTATTTTGAATTCAAGAAAATGGAGGAAATAAGGAAGAAATATAGGTTATTAGAAGAGAGTTATGTATTTGATGACGTGTATTTCAACTACTTTAAGCATGAAGAGCCAATATTGGATAGCACAATAAGGCTTGGAGTATGGAATAAAGATATATTCAAGAATGAATTCCAAAAGGCTGTTGATAACCCAAATATCAAGTTCATATGCAACAGCGTTGAAGGATGGAGTAAAGAATTAGAAAATAATTTAGAAATAATAACTAAAAACAAATAATAGAATAATATGGCAATATTTTTAAAAAAATTTGAAACTCAAGCTGCTTATGAAGCAGCAGAAAGTGGATTGATACTACCAAATGTATCATTGACCGTTGACAATAATACGGTGCATTATAATCCAAGTTCACCTGTACCGCCAACGCCAACCGAAACAAGGGTTGTAGCAAAGTATTATGTAGAAAGTGAAGGTAGCGCAATAACGTTGTTTAAAAGTCAAGGAGGTTCTGGAAGCGGCTCTGGGAGCGGTAGTGGAGGCGAAGTACCATTCTCAGCTATGGAAATAGATGGTGTTGAAGAATCAGAAGTTGTTAACGAATATACATTCGACACAACAGGTGAACATACAGTTAAGTATACACTAACAGACCAAACAAGTATTGGATATTATACTTTCAAATATTGTGGCAGTCTTACAAGTATAGACATCCCAAATAGCGTTACAAGTATTGGTGAATATGCTTTCTCTGACTGTACTGGTCTTATAAGCATAAACATACCTAATAGTGTTACAAGTATTGGAAAATATGCTTTCTATGCTTGTAATAGTCTTACGAGTATAGTTATACCTAATAGTGTTACAAGTATTGGTATATATGCTTTCGAATATTGTTATGGTCTTACAAGCTGTATAATAGGTAGTGGCGTTACAAGTATTGGTGATAATACTTTCCAAGATTGTACTAGTCTTACAAGCATAGTTATACCTAATAGTGTTACAAGTATTGGAGAATATGCTTTCCAAAATTGTACTAGTCTTACAAGCATAGTTATACCTAATAGTGTTACAAGTATTGGTATATATGCTTTCTATACTTGTACTGGTCTTACAAGCTGTATAATAGGTAGTGGTGTTACAAGTATTGGTGATGGTGCTTTCAATAATTGTACTAGTCTTACAAGTATAACAATCCCAAATAGCGTTACAACTATTGGTAATAGTGCTTTCAATAATTGTAGTAGTCTTACAAGTTGTACAATAGGTAGTGGTGTTACAAGTATTGGTAATAGCGCTTTCGATGGTTGTACTAGTCTTACAAGTATAGATATACCTAATAGTGTTACAAGTATTGATGGATATGCTTTCGCTTCTTGTAGTGGCCTTACAAGTGTGACAATCAATGCTACAACACCACCAACATTAGGTGAATACGCTTTTCTTAATAATGCAAGTGGTAGAAAGATATACGTACCATCAGCGAGTGTGAATGCATATAAGGCAGCGGACAAATGGAGCACATATGCAAGTGATATAGAGCCTATATCTTAAACAGTAGATATAATAAAGGGATAGTTCAAACAAGGACTATCCTTTTTCTTTTATTTAAGATATTTATATAGAAAGATATATTTTAATAGATTTTTAAATAAGCTGGTATTCTTACCAATTTTTGAAATCTATATTTCTAATAATAAAAACTATTAAAAAAAAATTAAATTTATGGGCAAAAATGCTAATTTTGTCTCTCATAAGAAGAGCAAATTAAAGGAGAACGGTGGTCCAAAACTACCGTTGGCAACTGACCTTGTTGAAGGTGAGATAGCCATCAACTTCGGTAAGGATGTTGAAACATTATCAATCAAGAATGAGAGTGGTGATGTCGTTACATTCTCATCTGACAACTATTACACTGAGAAGAAACTTGGAAGCGGATTCACTGGTGAGAACAGTGGTGTAACTGTCACTGACACCATATTATGGGTTAGTGGAACAAGAGTGAATTCTGCTGTGTTGAAAGGCGGTGGAAACACAGCAAGTGGAAAACTATCAGTCGCTATGGGTAGCGGCACTACAGCAAGTGGAGATTATTCTGTTACTGAAGGACGTATTACAACAGCAAGTGGTGAATCATCTCACGCTGAAGGTTATAAAGCGCAATCAATTGGTAAATATTCACACGCTGAAGGAAGTGGCACAACAGCAAGTGGTCAATCATCTCACGCTGAAGGACGTATTACAACAGCAAGTGGCGATTACTCTCATGCTGAAGGTAGTAGTACAATAGCAAGTGGTTCATTTTCCCATGCTGAAGGATATGATACAACTGCACGTGGTAGCCATTCTCATGCTGAAGGACAGAGTACAATAGCAAGTGGTAGTAGGTCTCACGCTGAAGGCTTATCGACATCGGCAAGTGGTATGTATTCTCACGCTGAAGGAAATAGCACAAGTGCAACTAGTCAGTCATCTCACGCTGAAGGACGTATTACAACAGCAAGTGGCGATTATTCTCATTCTGAGGGATATGAAACAACAGCAAGTGGTGAATCATCTCACGCTGAAGGTTATAAAGCGCAATCAATTGGTAAATATTCTCACGCTGAAGGAAATAGCACAAGTGCAACTAGTCAGTCATCTCACGCTGAAGGAAATTATACAAAAGCGAATGGGCAATATTCACACGCTGAAGGAAGTGGCACAACAGCAAGTGGTCAATCATCTCATGCTGAAGGCTGTTTCACATTTGCGAAAGGCTCTAGCTCACACTCTGAAGGATATGCCGCTAAAGCAGAAGGCAATCAATCTCACGCTGAAGGCAATAGTACAACAGCGAATGGTATTTCTTCTCACGCTGAAGGATATGGCTCAACAGCAAACGGTAACTATTCTCACGCTGAAGGATATTATACAGTAACAAAGAACCAATCTGAACACGCAAGTGGCCAATATAATGTAAGTTCTAAGGCTAACAATACATTTGGTAACAGTGGTAACACATTATTCTCAGTTGGTAACGGTACATCAAGCTCAGCACGTCACAATGCGTTTGAGATTAGGCAGAATGGAGATATTTATATAACTAGTGGTAGTTCTGATATTAAGTTGCAGGATTACATTGGAGGAAGTGTTGAGACAGTAACTGCAATTACTCCTTCAAACAGTGGTTCAACATCACCTATTGCAACTAAAGTTGTTGCTGAGAATGAATTGATAGTATCAAATGCGTTGATAGACCTTGATGAAAGAAAATTAGATGCAAGTGCATATACGCCAACAGATTTAAGCAATTATTATACAAAATCTCAGACAAGCGGTGCAACAGAAATATCAAATGCATTGAATGGCCTCGATACAAGGAAACTTGATGCAAGTGCATATACGCCAAGTGTTGACCTTTGGGTAAGCGGAACAGGATTGAACTCTGTTGTTCTTAAGGGTTCAAGTAGCACAGCAAGTGGTAACTTCTCTGTGGCAGAAGGCAGTGAAACACAAGCGATTGGTAACTCTTCACATGCTGAAGGCTATTTTACAACTGCACGTGGTAGCCATTCTCATGCTGAAGGATGTAATACAAAGGCAAGTGGTAATTATTCTCATGCTGAAGGATATGATGCAACAGCAAGTGGTGAACGTTCTCATGCTGAAGGATATAATACAAAGGCAAGTGGTGATTATTCTCATGCTGAAGGATATGAGACAACAGCAAGTGGTGAACGTTCTCACGCTGAAGGACATAGTACAAGTGCAACATCATATCAAGCACACGCAGAAGGATATTATACAAAAGCAAATGGCTATGCATCTCACGCTGAAGGACAGAGTACAATAGCAAGTGGCATATTTTCTCACGCTGAAGGTGCTAGTACAACAGCACTTGGTGACCATTCACACGCTGAAGGTAGTGGTACAACAGCAAGCGGTAGTTGCAGCCACGCTGAAGGTAGTGGCACAACAGCAAGTGGTAGTTATTCACACGCTGAAGGACAGAGTACAATAGCAAGTGGTAGTAGGTCTCACGCTGAAGGCTTATCGACATCGGCAAGTGGTTCATTTTCCCATGCTGAAGGTAATAGTACAATAGCAAAGAACCAATCTGAACACGCAAGTGGACGGTATAATGTAAGTTATAGTCCTTCAACTACATTTGGCAATAGTGGCAATACACTATTCAGTGTTGGTAATGGTACTTCTAATAGTGCAAGACACAACGCTTTTGAGATACGTCAGAATGGTGACATTTACATAACAAGTGGTGGTACGACATCAAGTGAAAGTATTAAATTACAAGACAGCATTGGAAGTAAGGCTGATAAGTCAGACCTTGGCGGATTAAAGCTTGTTAAGGTGACTCAAGCAGAATATGATGCTTTGGCAACAAAAGACCCTAATACATTATACGTAATTGTTAATTAATATGGCAGACGGAATTAAAATAGGAAATCTAGATATTAGCGCATTCAAGGTAGGCTCTGGAGATTGCAAGGTCTACCTTGGTGACGTTAAGGTATATCCTTCAACAGATTTACCTTACGATAGTAAAGTACAATATTTGAAAAGCGATAGCGGACAATATATAGATACTGGTATTATTCCTAGCGGCAGTACTTTTGGTATGAAATTACGTACTAATTATGGTACGGGAAGATATGATGCCAACAATGATTGCTTTATAGCTGGGTGCAGAAATGACAGTAGTAATACAAGGTGGTGTATAGGTAGAACCAAGTATAATTTTTATTATGGTTATGGCGGCTATGAGAAGTCAAGTGAAAGTATTTATGCCACTATTTTTACTACGTCATTGAATTTCCTTAATGATAAAAAATTTACCGTTAACGGTAGTTCAATGAGTTTACCTTCATTGTCATTTACACCATCCTATAATATAAGATTATTTGGTTCTGCTGGCGTTTCTGCTTATTATTCTGTTTGGTATGGTGAAATGTATAGCGCACAGATTTCCAATGGTTCTGATATTATTATGGATTTAATACCTGTTAGAAAAGATGGCGTTGGATATATGTATGATAAGATAAGTGGAAATTTGTTAGGTAATAACGGAACTGGGTCATTTATCATAGGACCAGATATTAATTAAAGGGAACTATATAGCTGTTGAACATACTAATAAACTTATTGAAGAATTAAAATAATAATAAACAACATAGACGCAAAAAGTTTGTCTTGAGCTTGTGCTTGGGGCAAATTTTTATGTTATATAAAATATTTATATATTAGATAATAAGACAAATTAAATATTTAAAAAATATGGCAGTAAAAAATCTTTATTCATTGGGACTCTTACGTAATGGTAAGGTGTATCAAAACAAGGAGTTAGCAGCTCAAGGTTTGACACAATCAGCAACAAATGATGGTGTTGCAAAATTGGCACGTTATTTGTTTCCTGTTATTGGTGGAGAGCCAATCATCCGCACATTGGTTGGCTTCTATGCAAACGCAGATGAGATGGAAGACAATGGCGGTGGACAGTCATACTACACCATTCTTGACGTTGAAGGAAGTGCAGCAGATATTGATGCATTGAAAGAAGCTGTTGCTAAAATCAATGAGACAATCGGTGATGGTATTAGTGGTACTACTCTTACCGATGCAATCAATGACATCAATGATAGAATCGGTAGCGGTTTCTCTGAGGACTTCACAGTAGCTGACGCATTGGCAGCACTTGATGATACACTTAGAGATGAATTAGAAATACATCTTGATGTGGCTGGTGAGCCAACAAGTGGTTATCTTAAAACTTATATTCTTTCACAAGGTAATGGAACTGGCGCTACTGAAATAGGTAGAATTGACATTCCAAAGGACTTGGTTGTAACAGAAGGTAAGTTAGTACATGGTACTTGGAGTGGCGATACATTCACTGAGGATGAGGAAGGACCTGATACGGCTATCAAGCTTGTTATTGCAAACCAAGAAGAGCCTGTATATATCAACACTAAAGACCTTGTTGATTACTATACAGCAGGTGATGGTATTGATATTGATAACACTCACAATACCATTTCAATCAAGTACAATAATCACAGTGAGGAATTCCTTGTTGTAGATGAGGATGGCATCAGAGTTGAGGGTATACAAGCAGCAATCGACAAGAAAGCTGACGAAGAGAGACTTGAGGCAAGTGACGGTATTTCAATAGCTTCAAACAAGGTTAAGGCTGTTGCAGCTAAGTTCTCTAGTGCAAATGTTGCAAACCCAATCTCTGTTGACAATGACGGAATCAAGTTCGCAAAGGTTCTTGACTGCGGTTTCTTCGATACATTAACAGCAGAGCCAAAGAATGCAGCAGAAGTTGATGCAATTGTAAGTCCAATTGATACTGAGCTTTATCTTGATAATGAAGATGCTATAGAGGCACTTGCAAAGGACAATGGAAAGGTATTCAAGAGTATTGCAATTGAAAATGCAAGTCTTGACAAGACAGTTGAACTCACATCAACAAATGCAATTGTAATTGATGGTCTTGAGGTAAGTGGAACAAAGGACAATGGTAATGGTAAGATATTATTCTCAGCACCAAATGTAAGCGTACAAGACGTTGTAATCAACAATGGTTGTACAGTATATAACGTATTTGAGGGTAGTCAGTCTGGAGATGCAATCCTTTCTTCATTCGAGGCATCAAATGTAATTGTTGATGACCCAGAGTTGACACACAATGTATTCAATATCTACAAACCAGCTAATGACGCTGTGATTACCGTTAAGGACTCTAAGTTTAACTTGACAGTTGATAAAAGTAATATAATGAGAGTTGCAAACTATGGAAACGCAACTGGTGTTACCGTTATATTCGAAAATATTGAATGGACATATGAGAACAGCCTTACAACCAATGATTGGTATTGGGCAGGATTATTGCTCTATCAGCCAGCAATGTCAGACAATGGAATGCGCAATGACTTATCAGCAATGCAGACTTGGAACTTCAAGTTTAAGAACTGTAAGTACAATGGTGTTAAGGTAACTGAGAATAACTTCGAGGAGCATAACCAGGTATTCATTACCTATAACATTGGAAACAATGACACTGTTGAGGATACTGCAAGCAAGTTTACAATCAGCTTCGAATAATGTAAAATAAATAAAAAAGGATAGCCAAAGCGTTATGGGTTATCCTTTTTATTTTTAATAAGCCTTATTAATTCTCCATATCTACCTTCAAACACAAGTTCATCATCGGCATATAGTTTAAGGCGTGATATGTTATCTTTTGTTGGTTCTGATTCAATCTTCCATTTTTCATCGCCAAACGTCCAAGTTGTTTTCATATTGTGCTATTTTTTTGATTATACTTATCTTCTGTAACAATTACTGGATATGTCTTTATCTTCTTGAACTTATACATCATGAATAGATTTGTTAATCTCTCTGCAATATAACCTCCTATTCTATATTGATATTCCACAGTATCATTTGGATAGAAGCCTTTGATATACTTTTCATAGTTATTATATATTCTCTTATTAATATCCGTTCCAACTATTTTAAGGTATTCGTCAAGGATTGAGAATATGAAATCGATATATTCCTTGAAATCTTCCCTTTTCATAATGAACATGTTATACGGAATCAATATATTGCCGTTTATGAAGTTATTCCACATATTTGCTTGTTCTGGATATTTCTCAGCAATGATTCCACCGATGATGTACAAGTCTTCAATATTATGACTAATCGAATATTGTGATTTTACGTTCACCTTCAATATCTTTGGCTTTGAGCATATTGCATCATATTCTGAGAACATTTTATCAAGGTCTGGAACATCATCAAGGAAGGAGAAATATTTTCTGTAACAACAGAAACCAACATATTTAGGCAAATTAAAGTTTTCCGCAATATATTTATATGTCATAAGTTCACTATAGAAACTACCCTTAAGGCCATTTGATGCTGTGTCATCGTTTATGTCGTTTGCATTAACGACTTCATACACATTGCTATGTACCACTTGTTCGAATTCCTTATGAGTGCATATATAGATTTTTAATGAAGGCTGCAAATTATTTTTTATATATTCGTTTTTCTCGTCTGTAATGTCATTATATTTAAAAAACTTATCTGTTATGCTATTTTTCTTAAACCAATCTTTATTACCATCTGGATAGCCACGTTTAATTTTATTATTTATCCATTCTTCTATTGTTTTAGTTGTGAAATGCTTAATGTATGCTAATTCAAAATTATATGGTTCAAATGGACTATTGCTGCAATTATCACCAATAGAGTTGCAATATTTTATGTTTGAAACAGTATGTGGCGTTTCATTCCATTTTACATTTTCAATACCACACCTAATTATACTTTTGGTATGATTATTTTCTGGAAAGTCATATGTTACAGCCTTATCATATTCCATAGGTGTCGTAAAACGTTCCAAAACGCCTCTTCCGTCACTTTTTATGAGATTGTTGTCTGTGTATACCATCCAATTAATTTTAATACCTTGGAAGCCCTCAAAACGACTCAGATACGACTTGATGTCCTTGTCCTTTACAAGTGTAAGGAACTCATCGAAATCAAAGAACGCAATCCAATCATATTCCTTTCCATACCTTGAATAACAGTCGTTATAGGCAGACAGTTGCGCTGCTTCTTTATTCCTATAGTCAATGACAGTTACGAAACCGTCATCAATATATGATTGAAGGACATCTTCGAAATGTTCTTCCCCATCGTGGTTATTGTCGTAGATGAATATCTTATCGAAACCTATTGACTTGTAGTAATCAACATACTCAACGGCATATTGGTTCTCAAGCCTTCCAATACAGCATAGTGCTACTTTCATAATTTTCTAATTAATATTTATATACAAATAATAATCTTTTATATGGATAATTCAACAGTTAATTGGGAAGATGTGAGGATAAATGCAGCCATCAATATTATGAATGCGATATTGTCAAGTAGCATAATGGTATTCATATTTCAGTTCATCTTCAAGAGACAAGTGGCAGACATTGCTGTGGAATATGCTGATAAACTGATAGAGGAATTAAAAAAGGAAAAGTGAGATAATTATTAAATTAAAAACTAAAAATGAAAAGGTAATTATTTTGATAGTTACATTTTTTTACTATATTTTAAATATGAATAATATGTATAAAGCTAGTGATAAATACGGAGAGCCTAATTTAGGAAAAAATGTTCAAATAATAGGAGGGGCAAATTTTGGTTCTGAGCCTTATCTTATAATGATTGGTGATGGCACAACAGTTTCATTTGATTGCGCATTTGTTACACATGACGCTGCTACGAGGGTTATACGGCACCTTCCGGGGCATGATAAAGAAACTGTAATATATGGACCTATAAATATTGGTAAAAACTGTTTTATAGGCTGTAGAAGCGTTATTTTGCCTAATGTTAAAATAGGTGATAATTGTATTATAGGAGCAGGGAGTGTTGTTAACAAAAATATACCTTCAAATAGTGTCGCTGCTGGCGTTCCTTGCAAGGTTATTTGCACTCTTGAAGCTTATATAAACAAACATAAAGATGACTTTATGTATATTGTTTCAAAACCTTTTGAAGAAAAGAAAAAAATATTATTAGATAAATTTAATAAAAAATAAAAGTTATGAAAAGAATATTAGTTACTGGCGCAGCAGGATTTATTGGTACTAATCTTATTGCTAAACTTATAAAAAGTAGAAAATATGAAATTTTTGGAGTAGATAATTTGAATGCGTATTATAATCCTGATATTAAGAACGAAAATTTAGCATCTAATAATAGCAAATATTTTACATTTAAAGAAATCGATATTTTAGATGAAAATAAAATGAAAGAAGAACTATTTGAAAAATATCATTTTGATATTGTTGTTCATCTTGCAGCTCAACCAGGAGTTCAGTATTCAGTTGAACATCCTATTACGGTGATACAAAATAATATTCAAGGGTTTGAGAATATTATTCGTCTTTCATATGAATATGGGGCAGACAAATTCTTATTTGCCTCATCAAGTAGCGTTTTGGGCGATGGCGGAAATGTGCCAAAGTCCACATATGGCGTTACAAAAGCAACAAATGAATTACAAGCAAAAATGTATAGCCAATTTTTTCCTGAAATGAACATAACAGGACTAAGACTTTATACCGTGTATGGAGAAAGAATGAGGCCAGACCTTGCAATAGCAAAATTCACTGATGCTATTTTAAACAATGGTAATATTACAGTAAATGGGGATGGCGGTATATTAAGAGATTTTACATATATAGGTGATGTTACAGATGCGTTTAAGGTTGCTATTGAAAGTGATGTAAAAAATAGCGGTAAAATTTATGATATTGGAAATGGAACACCAATATCAATTATGGAATTAATAAATATAATGAAGAAAGTTTATAATAAACCAGATTTTAATAACATTACTTATAAGGAAGAGAACATACACGATATGCAAGTAACAAATTCAAAAGGTGGCAAGCAAATGGAAGAAACTTTTGGGTTTAAGTGTAAAGTAGGCATTGAAGAAGGTTTGGAAAAATATAAAGAATTTATAGAAAAATAAAAGAGCAAGGCTTAATTGTCTTGCTCTTTTTTAATAACAAATTCTTTTAATAAAATATACTTTTAATTACCAACAGATGTACCATTTACTAATTTTTTATACAATTCAACCCTATCTTTGCTTACTTTTTCAAGAGAATAGTTTTCTCTTACGAATTTTGAAAGGTTGCTTTGCAATTTATGCAACATATCCCTGTCATTTGCCAATTTATTGATATATTTTGCCCAATCCTTGTGATTTTTTCTTGAATCTACAAGCAATGCAGTACCATTTTCATTAATTTTGCCTCCCTTTTCAATCATAGGAATGAGGTCAATGGTATATGCTCCGAAATTTTGTCCAATAAACGCAGTATTTGTGAATCCGCACTCCGTTTCTTTTAACTGTGACTTAACTTTGTTAAATTCATTTTCCTTTAATGGAGCTATAAGAACATCAACATTAGCATAATGCGTTGCATACTTGTTAATATCCCTTGTCCACATTCTCCTATAAGGTTCATTTGTGAATGGGTCATCAACATTTGCCATATATTTCTTCAAAAAATCAAGATGCTCCGGTGAAACATTTCTGTAATTGTCAGTAAAGATTTTTTCATAGTCGCACCACACACTTTCCTCAGGAAGAATTGGTCTTGTTGTCTTTTCTCCAGTTTGCTGATTGTAAATTGTTCTTGTTCCCCTTGTATCGAAACCGCATAGCACAAATTGAACCTTATCCTTGTCAATTTGCTTTGCAATTCCATCAATAAGTTGCAAATCTTTCAAATGTGACGAACCGCAAATGATTCCAACACGAAGTTTATCAATTTCCGGTGTTTTTGGAACGTTAAATTGCTCTTCCTTTGGGTCAATTGCATTTGGGAACACAGCAACGTTCTTGTTGTATTTCTTCAATACGTTTGCAAATATAGGAGTGGTTGTTGTAACATAGTCAGCCTTCTTTAAATGGTTGATAATAGGCTCATGCCATCTTTCTTTCTTCGCCGTAATTGACATTGGATGGTCATCGCCAAGTAAGAAGTGGTCATCAATATCAATAATTACAGGAATTCCCAAGAATTTAATCATATCCATTATTTTGCATTCTTTGTCAAGTTGTTTATGAATATGAATGATATCATATTGCTTTAAAAACGCCTCAAGGTCTCCCTGTGGCATGCTATATACAATATCAATATCAAATTCATCTGGATAATGCTCCTGAATATAGACATGCGGCGCTACTGAACGGAAACGTCCACAACCGGTTTTATCACTGGGTATAACTAACATTTTGATTTTTTTACTCATAACTATCTGATTAGTAATTAATTATTATTTTATTTCTTTTATTATTTCTTCTTTGGTATTATAGACTTTTTCTTTTAAAAATTCTTTATGGTTTTGTTCACTATCGTAATAAAGTAATTTAACTCCATTGTTTTTACAAAGTATAAGCTTTTTTTCGTCTCTGTAAAGACTTTCTTTAAAAGTTTTTTCTCCTCCAAAATCAAGAACCGGTTCAAAATGCTGCCTTCCTTGGCATTCAATAGCAATATTATAATCTGGTAAATAAAAATCTAGAATTAATGAATTTTTATTAGTTAACCAAGGTAATACTTTGTTTCTGCATTGTGGTATAAAATTAATATCATGTTTTCGTAAAACAGATTCTATTTCCTTTTCCATTTTCCATGAATTTATACACCCAGGACATTTTATATCGCTACGCATAAAGTTGTAATAGTTTGTAGATTTCCATACAATGCCGCATTCATTACATTTTAATATTAAGTAGGTATTTTTATTTTCATATCTATTTTTATCGTTATCGAAGCCTAAAAATTCATAATTTAAGCTTTTACATTTTTCTTTAATTTTTTCTACGGCTATTTCGTTAGACATTTTATTTTTATATTCGCATTTTTTGCATTCTGGCACTGATTTATTAAGTAGTAAATTTCTGTATGAATAGTCATTTATTTCTCCGCATTTTTTACATTTTAATAAAACGTGAGTTTTATTATATCCTATATATTTGTCGCCGGAAAATGAAACAAATTCAAGAGAACTATTTTTTAATTTTTCATTAATTAAATTTAATGCCTTATCAGCATTAAAAGAAATTGGCATTGAAGATGGGTTTTTTCTTCCGCATGAATGTGAATTTCTTTTATGATTAACCAGATTGTTAAATGTTGTAGTGTTCCAAATTTCTCCGCATGTTTTGCATCTTAATATAAGCCTTTCATTAATATTATTAAATTTTCCGCTAACAAACCCAATAAATTCATAGTTTTTTTCTTCGCATTTTTTTAAAACTTTGCTAATAGCCTCTTCTTCAGTTAGTTTTTTAGTTGGCGAGCAATTTGGGCACGACCTTCCGGCTGTAATAAATTTATCATAGCATGTTGTATCCCATATATTGCCGCATTTATTACATTTTAATATAAGATATGTTTTATTATTTTTATAAACATTTTTTTCATTTTTAAATCCTATAAATTCTACGTTTTTTTCTTTACATTTTTCAAAAATTCTATCTAACGCCTCTTCGTTAGTTAATCTTTTTCCGGTATTTTTTCTCATAAATAAACTATTTTTTATATAAATATAATTAAAAATTTAAACTAACACCTGTTTTGTCACTTTATTTTATAAATATACAAAAAATATTTTAAATACGAAAACAAAAAAGTGAACCATTTAGGCTCACTTTTTAATATTGCGTTTAAATTCTAATTTTGCTTCATATAGATTACCATCCTTTGTAACTAGATTTAATTTTTTATCGCCAATTTGTATCATTGCAAGGTCATTATCTTTATTTTCTGTAAGCATTTTCTTTCCCAATGCATTTACATACTTCTTTACGGCGCTTTCAACGATGGATTTAATCAATTCGTAGTCAACATTTACATTTCCTGCAGGTTTTTGAACCGGTTGATATGTTTCTGTAATTTGTTGTGCACCGTTTGTGATTCCGATTCTATCCAAAACAGGCCTATCTGGGTCTAAAGCACTTTGGTCTATGTAATTATTG
>Ga0247610_10002323_pt1 | contig 22164 bp, 17 predicted proteins | sample 174DNAGHGhighgp2_FD_193483 | JGI IMG/M metagenome (GOLD analysis project Ga0247610, IMG submission 193483) | Sheep rumen microbial communities from Palmerston North, Manawatu-Wanganui, New Zealand - 1742 DNA GHGhigh gp2 | ecosystem: Host-associated > Mammals > Digestive system > Stomach > Rumen...
TTAACAGTTTTTATATAATAAGGAGTAATTCAATAAGGGTTTTACTTAAAAGAAGAAGTCACTCAACTCTTGGTTTTCAATGAGCCGAGTGACTAGATATGATGTTTAGCGGACAATAATATTTTGGATTAAAAGATATAGCAAACGCCAATAATTTTTTATTTAAATTTTTCTTCCCATTTCTTCGGCTTCTAATAAGGCTTTGTGTCCTTTAATATCGCCTTTATCATTAACTCCACCAGCAAAAACTACACCTTTTAGAGAGGCTTTTTCAAAACAATTGACCCATCCTTGGCAGACTTTTACGGTGCCTTCTACAGTGTAATCTTCATCTTCGGCAGCTGTTGCTAATAAATATACATCTCGAAATTTGTAGTCGGCCGAATAAAGCGGATTGGCACGGTCGATCATCGTTTTCATCTGACCACTGCATGAGTAGTAGTAAACAGGGGTAGCCCAAACAATAACATCGGCGTTGAGCATAAGTTCACGTATGTTGTCGGCATCATCGTGAATAATGCATCGGTGAGTCTTTTGACAAGCAAAACACCCTTTGCAAAACGCTATCTCTTTGCCAATTAAACTAACTTCCTCTACGTTATTTCCTGCATTTGTAGCACCTTTAATAAAGGCATCGGCAAGAACATCACTATTTCCTCCTTTTCGTGGACTAGTTTTAATAACGAGTATATTTTTCATTTTATAGATTTTATTATTTGTTATGGCAAATGCCTTATATGTGATAAATTAAGCTTTATTATATACCTCTGTAAGAACAGTCTCTATGTATTTGAGGGCTTGCCAACGAGTGCCATTAAAATTGTTCATCATAATACAGAAAGCATATTTTTTATTGTTTTTGGTGAAATAACCAGCATAACAAAGTACATTTCTGAAACTACCACTTTTCATTTTAAATGAACTACGAGCTGAGCAATTTTTTAAAACAGTGCTCACAGTACCATCTTTTCCGACGGTAGGAAGTGAATTGTAGAAATCATCGGCATATTGGCTTTTATTCTGCATATAACACAAAATATCTACCATAAATTCGGGAGATAAGGCGTTTTTAGGAGTCAAACCCGAACCGTCGTATTGATATTGTCCTTCGGTATTGATGCCTACACTTTTCCAATATTCAAATACTGTTTTTATACCATTTAAAGTTGTGGCAATACTATCGTTTTGAAGAGCAATGCGTTTCATTAAATGTTCAGCAGAAACGTTGTTGCTATATACGTTTATATTTCTAATAATTTCTTTTAATTGAGGAGATTGATAAGTGAAAAGGTTAATTCTTTTCTTAGGAATATTAAGTTCTACTCGTGTATCTCCAAGCACTTCTACGCTATCAAGAATAAGTTGCTTTTTTAGAATGTTTGTCAATAAAAGAGGAGGATTGTTGATATCGCCTTTCATAAGCAAACTTTCTGTATTGGGTAAAATGGTACCTTCAATAAAACGAGTGTTGACTGTAGCAGGATTTCCACGTACATAAAGATTGTTTTTTCCACTACTAACGATTTTAGCATTGATTTCCAAATCGGGGTTTGAATTTTCGGGATAAATATCAGTAATGAATATTTCATTTTCAGAACTTTTTAGAGTAATGTTACTCGTATTATCATAGCATGAAAGGGGATAAGTGCCAGTCCCATAATAAGTTCCAATATCTTCTACCAACCAAAGAGGAGAGATATATTCAGTGTCGAAATTGCCAATTTCGGCTATGATGTGTCCATTGATTTGTTTGATACCTTTTTCTTTTATGGCTTTTGACCATACTTGAGCAAAATTGAGCGTTTCTTTAAAGTAGTTAGAGGCAAGAGTAGGATCACCTTCTCCGTGTAGGTAAATATTGCCATTAAGAACACCCAGACTATCGGGAAGGGTATCGCAATCAATCCATGTTTTGAAACTATAATCACTACCTAAAAGTTCTAAAGCACACGAAGTAGTGATTAGTTTGGTAATTGAGGCAGGGGTTAAAGTTTTTTGAGAATTTAGTGAGCCAATAGAGCGACCAGAAGAGATTTCTTTACAGCAAAATCCAACATGACCTGTAGCCGTAAGTTTATCGTTTGATACGGTAGATAAACTGGTTATAGTTTGTGCTTTTATGCTTATGCTAATGCCAAGTATAAGGAGTAATGAGAATAATTTTTTCATATTACAAATGTACAAAAATGTGTTTATAACCGAGTTTTAATATGCGCAAACTAAGTTGAAAATATTTATTCTAATTAAATTTAATCTATCATTTTCGTTTTTAGATTAAAAAAGTCCCACCATTTTGGCAGGACTTTTAGGTATTTAATTTAGAATTATTCTTGAGTAATTTCAAGGACTTTAAATTCAGTACGACGGTTAAGTTGTCGTCCTGCAGCAGTTTTGTTGGTTGCTACTGGACGGTCAGGACCATAACCTTTGTAAGTTAATCTGTCGGCAGTAATACCATTGTCAATTAAGTAGTCAACAACAGCTTTGGCACGTTTTTCAGACAAGACTTTATTTGCAGCAGCTTTACCAGTGCTATCGGTGTGTCCACCAATTTCAACTTTCATAGTAGGGTTTTCAGACATCAATCGTAAGATACGATTTAATTCACCTAAGGATTCGCTGCGAAGAGTAGCTTTACCAGTATCGAAGAAGATGTTGTTTAAGACAATTTCAACACCCACTTTCAATTGTTTCAACACGATGTTTTTGGTAATTTTTTGAGTAGCAGCAGAAGCTGGAATATCAAAGTTTTCTGAGTGGAAAATGTATCCTTGAGCTTTCACTGCCATACCATAGTTAACACCAGCAGGCAATTGTACTGAATAAGCACCAGTGATAGAATCGGTTTGGAATTCAGCGATAGAAATATTTTTACTGTTATCTACCAATTCGATGTTAGCAAAAACTTTTTCTCCTTCTTCATTGCTAACCACACCTTCGAGTTGGGTGACATTAGCGGCGATTTCTTTAACACGTTCTTTTGTTTGAATATCGATAGGAACGATAAAATGATCTTCGATAGCATACACACAAGGTTTTGGAGTAAAGAAATCGAATGTGTAGATATCGAAACGACCATAACCAAAATCACGATTTGAAGAAATGTAACCCGATTTAGGATTTTGTGTTAATGTATAGAAAGCATCATCGTTGGTGCTATTGATAGGGTAGCCAAGGTTTACTGGTTCCGACCAATTTCCATCAACGTAATCGGTACGGAAGACATCAAAACCACCCATACTTGCAGGACCATCAGAAGCGAAGTAAAGAGTTTTATCACCATTAGTCAAGAAAAGTCCACGTTCTTGATATGGAGTATTAACTCTAGCACCAAGGTTTACAGGTTTCTTCCATTTGCCTTTTTGGTCAACTTGTGCTACGTAAATATCACTATTTTGTCGACCAATTTCGCGTTTACCGATATTTCTTGTGAAGAATACTTCACGTTTGTCCGAAGAAAAAACCAAAGAACTTTCAGCATATTTGCGAGTGCTTATGCGTTTTGCGAAGCGTTTAGGGCGAGTCCAAGTAGGTCCTTTTTTAGTATCTTTAATATGCGAAAGGAAAATATCACCATTAGGACGAGATTTGTAAATAGCACATTCTTCGCCATCAGGACTTAGGTAAGTCATACCACGATGTTGGTTGCGTTTAGTGATTTTACCTTCAACTTCGGCAGGAGTATCGTACCCTTGATCGGTTTTTTTACTTTCCAAAATAGTTTCGAAGTGTAATCCTGCATTGTCGGTTGCACGGCAATCGCAAACCACACGACGAGATGTGAAGTAAATATGTTCATCATCGTTGCCTTTTACGACATTATATTCATCAAGTTCAGTGTTAAGCGCGACAGCATTATCGATGAACACAGGAATTGGTTTTTCAATCAATTCTTTAGCCACATTACATTGTTTGATGTAGCGTTGAATACTTGCATTAACTTTTTTCTTTTCACGAGGTTTAAGTGTATTCAAGTATTCTTTATATAATTCAATGGCACGATCAAGATTTTGAGCGATGTGCTGAGCTTTTGCAGCTAAAAGGTAAACATCATCCTCGATAGTAGGATCAAGTAGAATGACTTTTTCGAAATGTTTAGCAGCATAACTATGATCGGTTGTTTCCATATAAGTACGACCTAATTTGTAGTTAAGTTCTGCATTATTAGGATTGATGTTGTTAGCTTTAAGATAAAAATTGATGATACGCGGAACTTGTTCGCTATACCCATATTTTTCTAAATCTTTATACAAACGATTACCTCTACGAATGCTTTTTTTAGCGATATGCAAAGAATCTTTATCTGAAATATAATCTCTTTTAAAAGGAGTGTCTTCAATTCTTTCTTCTGCCCATAGAGAAGTAGAAAGTAGTCCGATAATAAGTATTGAAAATATTTTGTTGAGTTTCATAATGTCTATTTATTTAATGTATTTTTCTTCTTTGCATTGTTCTACATAATCGGCAGCAACCGAATCTGGTTCAAGGGAATAAGCTGTTGCAAAATCGTTGCAAGCTCCTTTTCTGTCACGGTAGAGTTCTTTGGCAATACCACGATTTAGATAAGCTTTATAATTATTAGGATTTAATTTGATTGCATAATCGAAATCGTTGATAGCATCACGATATTTTTTTACAGCGATACGCATATTTCCTCTGTTGATGTAAATTAAATCATTATCAGGATTGATAGAAACCGCTTGATTAAAATCAATCTCAGCAGCGTAATAATTTTCTAATTTACAAAAAGCAATGGCTCTAAAAATGTAGATTTCTTCATTTTGAGCATCTACCTCAATGGCTTCAGAATAAGCAGAAATAGCTTCTTGTGCCATGTCCATTTCAAGATATGTGTTTCCTTTGCTGATGATGTATCTAACCGAATCGGGAAATAGCGAATGAAGCGTTTCGTATTCTTTTATTGCATCAGCTGTTTTGCCTAATTTTCGGTAGCAATAAGCACGACTAAAAATAGCTTCATTATCTTTCGAATCTCGGGTAATAGCATCCGTAAAAAGATTGATGGCATCGGCATATTCTTTTTGTTTCATAAGTGCAGTACCATGTCCGCGGTAAGCTTTAGCCATGTTTTGATTTAAACTGTATGCCTTTTGAAAATCAGCAATGGCTAGTTTGAAACTATCTAATTCAAGGTAAGATAATCCACGTCCGTAATAAGCTTCTGCATCGGAACTGATATTAATCACTTTCGTGAAATTATCAATAGCTTTTTCGTATTGTTTGGTCTTTAAATCAACGTAACCTAAGTTGAAAAGAGCAGGAGAGAAGTTTATTTTATTACGATTAGATTCTTCTAAAAGTGTTGCTGCAGCACCGTAGTTTTTGTTTTGTATTTCTACCAAAGCTTTATTATAAAGTTTTTCAGCAACAGGATCAACAGCCGTTGAGGCTTTGACTGTCTTTTGTGCAAAACTTGAAATTGTTGTGCAAGACAAAAATGCAATAATAGCTAATTTGAATATTTTCATTGATATTTTATTTATTCAAGTTAATTAAGTTTGTAAAAATACTTTTTTTTCGTGTATTACAAAAACTTTTTGGTATAAAGTTAATTTTAGTTAGATGAAGAATGATGAAATAAACGTAAAAATGAAGCATTTTCTGATCTAATGCTTCTTTTTGATGATTATATAAATTTAGATTAGAGTTCTTTTGCTCCTGAGATTTCGGTTGAAATTTCATTCAACCAATCGGCTTGCTGAAATACACCTGTTTGTACTTTTATAAATCTAATGTGTTGAATATCAATAGATTCTCCATTAGTATCAATAGCATCTGAAATGTCTATCATATTTCCATAAAGTTCTTTATTATAATCACTGCCTTTAATGTTTTCAGCATATCCATAGCGGAACATCTTTTCGTCGGTATCCCAAATACCAGTTTCTTCGTTTTTGAAGTAAGCATCGGGTAATCGTTCGCCAGTAAATGTTTTTTCTGTTAATTCGCCATAAGGCCACCAAGTGTCAGATGTTATACTTCCGTAACCAGGCACTAACTCTCCTTCATTGCCTTGATTATCGGTCCATGTAATATTCTTATCTATTCCGTTGTAGTGGTATGTGACGGCATAATTGTGGATGGAATTTTCATACTCACTTCCTTTGATTTGGTACCATGTGTCGTTAGGTTTTTCATCGTTATTAGTATCTTCCATTACATAAATTACGGCAGGTTCCGGACAAACGGAACCTTTGCATATAATAGCGAAATCATACCCATCTTTATTTTGAATGTTGTGGTCAAATCCTGCTATAATATATCCTCCCCAACCTCCTAGTAGGACGTAATTGGGAGTATTCCCAATAAAATTATCACCAGTTTTTTCAGTTATCATGTTGGTATGTTGACCAACGCCATATACATACTCAAAAACATCAGTGATGTAAGCTGAATTTTCTTTTTGTTCGTTTTTTTCTTTTGAATTGTCTTTTTCACAAGAAATAAGACAAGAAATTAATCCTAAAAGTATAGCTATTTTTTTCATTATCTGATAGTTATCATTGTTGCACCAAAACCATATTCTCTAAATGAAGCATCTTGAAAAGGATAGTTTTTGTATTTGTATTTTAATAATTTAATGATTTCATTTTTTAAAACACCTTCACCTTTCCCGTGAATGAAAACAATCTTTTGTCCTTTGTTATTTTTATATTCCGCAATGGTTTTTTCTACCACTTCTAATTGATAGTTAAGCATATCTCCATTGCTCATTCCTGCCGTGGTGTCGAGCAATTGATTGATGTGTAAATCAACTTCAATTATGGGCGTATTTTTCTTTTTATTATTAGAGATACGAGGTCGTTTGTTTTGATCTTCTTTTTTATGAATAAAATTTGATTCAAAAGTGGGGTCCTCGATCATTATTTTTTTGTTTTTTTCAACGATTGGAAATATCATTGCTGGTTCGTCAAAATACTCATTTTCGGTAAAGCAATGTAGTTTGCAATATTTTACAGGATTGATGTGAATTTCGGTTTCGATAATGGATTTTTTATCGTAATTTTTACCTAATTTCAATGGGATTATTTGTAATAACCAATTTTCTCGAAAGTTGAGCTTAGACCCATCAAATTCTTCTAATAAAAGCGAGGTGTTTGGTTCGATGATTCCATTTTCAAGAGAACGGTATTGACCCTCAAATTTTACCGAAATATTGTAGATAAGTGAATAATTGCAATCGTTGATGACATAAGCGTTGTAAGTGGTATTTTGTAATTGCTTGCAATTGTCTGGAACGATGGCAAAGATTACCGTTAATTTTTCGCTTTCTGGATCTTTAATTTCTTCACTATGGTATTCTTCTTTGGGTTCTTCTACTTTTGGGGTAGGTTTTGAAAAAGATGTTTGCGCTGCAGTGGGAATTTCAGCCGATTCAATTAGTACACATTCGGTAATAAGAGTAGGGGTTTCAAAGCCATCGTCTTCTTCAACCAAAACGATGTTTTTACCTTGAAAACCTTTAATAACACCTCCACCAGTGGTATTTAAAAAACGAATTCTATCACCTATTTTTAAATTTGACATAAAATCTACTTTATATTTTTTAAACTATCAGCAAAGTTCATTATTTTTGTTGAGATATGAAAACAATACAAGAAATAAAAATACAAGATTATAATTATAATCTGCCTGATGAACGAATTGCTAAGTTTCCATTAGAACAACGTGATTCGTCTAAGTTGTTGATATATAATGGAAAAACAATTTCCGAGACGGTGTTTTATAATCTTTCTGACTGTGTCGATTCTGATAGTTTAATGGTGTTTAATAATACCAAGGTTATTCAAGCTCGTTTGCTTTTTCATAAATCAACTGGAGCAACTATAGAAATATTTTGTCTTGAACCTCATAATCCAGTGGACTATGCTTTGGCTTTTCAGGCTAAAAAATCGTGCGAGTGGATATGTTTAGTAGGTAATCTTCGTCGTTGGAAATCGGGAGTTTTACAAATGTCATTGGGCTCAACAACGTTGTGTGCTGAGCGTTTGCAGACTCATGGTGAATCGTCGTTGATTCGTTTTACTTGGGAAGATGAGTCGAAAACCTTCGCCGATATTTTAGATGAAGTAGGAATTTTACCCATACCTCCATATTTGAATCGTGAAACGGAAGAAAGTGATTTGACTACATACCAAACCGTGTATTCTAAAATTAAAGGTTCGGTGGCTGCACCAACGGCAGGCTTGCATTTTACCGAAAGGGTTCTTAATTCATTGAAAGATAAAGGCGTAAACTTGGCAGAAGTAACGTTGCATGTGGGGGCAGGAACGTTTCGACCTGTGAAGACCGAATTTGTTTCGGAACATGAAATGCATGCTGAGTTGATTACTGTAAATCGTTCAACTATAGAGACTTTACTTTCAAAATTAGGTAAAATTATTGCGGTAGGAACGACTACCGTGCGTACATTAGAATCGTTGTATTATATTGGTAAAATTTTACATAAAAATGCCCAATTAACTGTCGAAGATTTACGTGTAACTCAATGGATGCCTTATGATGAAGACCCCGACATTTCTTCGGTAGAATCGTTAAAAACAATTCTAGAATATATGCAACAAAATGGTATGGAAAAAATATCATTCTGGACACAAATCATTATTGTACCAGGATATAAATTCCATATTATAGAATCAATAATTACTAATTTTCATCAACCTCAAAGCACGCTTTTGCTTTTAATATCTGCTTTAGTAGGTGAGGATTGGAAAAAGATTTACGATTATGCTATGACTCATGATTTTAGATTTTTGAGTTATGGAGATAGTTCATTTTTAAAAAAGAAATTATGAAAAAATATCTACTTTTTATCTGGTTGATGGTATTTGTATCGTTGGTGGTAAATGCACAACAAAAAAATCAAAGAATACGCTTAGAATGGGCAGCAAATGCTAATTTTTTCTTTGATAATCAAGAATTCGATGGATTGAAATTGCGTACAGCACAATCGGATTTGGGACTTCATTTAGCTCCAGAAATTGGTATGACTATGGATACTATTCATCATTTTAGAGTGGGGGTAGATTTAGAAGCAGGATTGGGTGGTCATGAATTTTTGAAACGGGCATCGCTTATTGCTTATTACAAATTGGATTATGCCCCTTTTCGTTGTTACGTTGGATCGTTTCCTCGCCGTTATGTTATCAATTACCCACAGGCTTTAATTGAAGATTCTATCAATTTCCATCGTCCGAATATGTCGGGCGTATTTATTGAATATTATCGTCAAAAAGGATTTATTAATGTATGGTTAGATTGGGTCAGCTTGCCTACAAAAACGCAGCGAGAGCTGTTTTTTATTGGTTTTTCCGGTCGTTATCAATATAAAATGTTCGTTACCGATTTGTATGGATATATGTATCACAAAGCTCATCGTTTTCACCAACCTCATTTAGAATCTTTACACGATAATGGTATGTCGTTGCTTTCGGCAGGAATGGATTTTACGCATAAAACGCCTCTTGATACCTTATCGCTTACGGTAGGTTGGTTGCAAGCTTACGAACGCTGTCGTGACGAACATAAATGGCATTTTCCCGTAGGAGTAACGGCAGATTTTAATATTCGTTATTCTGGTTTGGGTATAAAAAATTTCTTTTATTATGGCGATAAACAGCAAATTTTTTACGATCGATTGGGAACAATTCTTTATTGGGGTGATCATTTGTATTCAAGTAATTTGTATAATAGAACCGATATTTATTTAGATTTTGTTAGTTCTACTTATGTAAATGCTCGATTGACATGTGCCCTTCATGTGGTAGATGGAAAATTGTATAATCAACAATTATTTACCGTATATGTCAATTTAGATCAGGATTTTGCTCATAAAAAATCAAAACCTCATTTCTTTTGGCAAAATTGGTTTAGGAAAACTAAAAAACAAACTGAAATATAAAATCCCCTCAAAACAAAACATTTATGAATCTTGAAGAAAAAAAAGAATTTCTGCAGTCATACCGTCGATTATTGACTATTGCTCATGAACAACTGACTCCGAAGGATGTAGAAATATTAAAACAATTGTTTGATAAAGCCGTTCAATTACCTACTCCAAGTGAGATGATTCATCCTATGATTAGAGTAGTAAATACTACTTTGATTTTAATCGAAGAAATGGGTTTAGGTCGGGTGTCTATTTTGAGTGTTGCTCTTTACGAATCTATTAAGCATGGGATTATTACAATAGAAGACGTAGAGAAAAATTACGAGCCTGCTGTTAATACCATTATTAGTGGTTTGATAAAGGCAAATGAGTTGTATAAAAAGAACTATTCTATTGAAACAGAGAACTTTAGAAAACTTTTGTTGACTTTAGTAGAAGATGTTCGTGTGATTTTGATAATGATAGCCGATCGCGTGTTTACTATGCGTCATTTGGAGGTATATCCAACAGAAACTCAATTGTCTGTGGCTCGTGAAGTGTCGTTCTTATATGCTCCATTGTCGCATCGTTTGGGATTGTATCGCATTAAATCGGAATTGGAAGATCTTTCGTTGAAATTTACCAATCGTGAAATTTATAAAGAAATTGCCCAAAAACTTAACGAAACCAAACGTTCGAGAGACGCGTATATCAAGAGTTTTATCGAACCGTTGAAAGTAAAAATGGCTGAAGCGGGATTGAAATGTTCTATAAAGGGACGAACTAAATCTATTGCTTCTATTTTGAATAAAATTCGTAAGCAAAATACTACTTTCGAAAATATATACGATTTGTTTGCTATTCGTATTATTCTTGATTCTCCACTTGAACGGGAAAAAATGGAGTGCTGGCAAGTTTATTCTATCATTACCGATATGTATCAACCTAATCCTAAGCGACTTAGAGACTGGTTGTCGGTACCTAAGTCGAATGGATATGAGTCATTGCATATTACAGTAATTGGACCAGAATCGAAATGGGTGGAGGTTCAGATTCGTACCGAGCGTATGGATGAAATTGCTGAAAAAGGATTGGCAGCTCATTGGAAATATAAAGGTATAAAAAGTGAAAACGGTCTGGATGAATATTTGAATAGCATCCGTGAAATTCTGGAAAATCCAGAGCTAAATGCGGTTGATTTTATCGATGATTTTAAGCTAAATCTTTATAATAAAGAAGTCTTTGTGTTTACACCTAAAGGGGATTTAAGAAAATTGCCTAAAGGTTCGACGGTATTAGACTTTGCTTTTGATATTCATACCAAAGTGGGGTGTTCGTGTGTAGGAGCGAAGATTAATAATAAAAATTATTCCATTCGTCATGAACTTTCTAATGGTGACCAAGTGGAAATATTGACATCTACTACTCAACGACCCAAGAATGATTGGTTGAAGATTGTGCAGACTTCTAAGGCTAAAACGCGTATTAAACAAGCCATTAAAGAAATTGAGATTAAAGAAGCCGAAGAAGGAAAAGAAATGGTAAAACGTCGATTTAAAAATTGGAAAATCGATTTTGAGGAAGCTACTATTTCTCGTGTAATGAAAAAAATGTCGTATAAAACATTGACCGATTTATATCGTGATGTAGCGACTGAAAAGTTAGATATTCAACGTTTACGTAAAGAATACGAGGAATTAGAGTTACACGAAAATTTGCCATCATCAACCATTAGTCAGAGTGCCAGTGGATACGTTAAAACTACCGATGATTCATCTTCTTACTCCGATGAATTGGTTATCGATAAAGATTTGAAAGGCATTGATTATAAATTATCTAAATGTTGTAATCCCATTTATGGTGATGAGATATTTGGTTTAGTATCGGCATTAGGAGGTTTAAAAATTCATCGTGTTGATTGTCCTAATGCTCCTCAAATGATAGCCAAATTGGCTCATCGTATTGTGAAAGCTCGTTGGTCGGGTAAGGCAGTGACTACTTATCCAATAACGCTAATGGTAGTAGGAGCAGATGATATAGGTATAGTGACTAATATAACCTCTGTTATTTCAAAAGAATCTCAAATTTCATTGCGTAATATTTCTATTGATTCGTCCGATGGTATCTTCCGTGGACAAATTACCATTATGGTAAGTGATGTAAACAAATTGCAATTACTGATGAAAAAGATTCAGGCAGTTCATGGGGTTAAATCGGTAGAAAGAGCCTAAATAACATTATATTTTGAGATTCTACTCTTGTAAAATCTATTTTTATTGTTATATCATTCGTTATTAAGGTTTTATGACTTTATAAATTTTAGACAAACCTTTTATACTTAATTTGTACATAGTAAGCTAAAAGGTTTGTCTTTAAAATATCAACAAAAGTTTGGAATTTTAGTTAAAACCAACTTTGTTTCTATTGCTTTTGGATATTTTTTCTTCACCACAAATGGTTATTAGATTTGTAATGGTGGGTTTTTCGCCTTTGATAATCTCTTGCATAAGTGCTTTTCTGGCGATATTATCTATTTGACCTCCACTAAAATCATATTTACATGCTAATGTTTGGGCGTCTTCTATAGAAAGTGAAGGCAATTTATTCATCCAGATATTAGTTTTGGCTTCTTCTGTAGGTTTTTCAAAGCGAATTTTAAATAAAAATCGACGTTCAAAAGCATTATCCAAATTTTCAGAAAGATTGGTTGTTGCAATCAAAATGCCATCGAGTTTTTCCATTTCTTCAAGGATAATATTTTGGATAGCATTTTCAGTTTGTGCTACATTGCTACTATTAACGTCTTTGCGTTTGGAAAAAACAGCATCGGCTTCGTTAAAGAGTAGGATAGGTTTTATTTTACTTTTTTCGCAAACTCGTTTATAATCGGTAAATACTTTTTTGATGAGTTTTTCACTTTCGCCAAACCAGCATGTTTTGGTTTCACTTATATCAACATGTACGATATCGCGTCCTGTAGCTTTAGCTATTTGCATGACACTTTCTGTTTTTCCAGTTCCTGGTTCTCCATAAAGTAGAATCGCAATACCTTTAGGCAATTTTTTATCTTCAAGTCTTGCACACAAATTTTGGTAGTTTTTTTCATTCAAACTATTATAAAGGAATGTTAATTGTTCATCCATTTCTTTTGAGAAGAATAGTCTTTTCTCTACGATGTTATTGTGAGAAAGTATTTGTTTGTTAGAAATGGAATCGTTTATATACAATGCAGCATCTTCTCCTAATAGTAATTCTTTCCCTTTGTCGGTGAGAATAATATTGGTTTCTTCTCCAAACATTGATGATGATTTTTCAATTTCAACAAGATCTTTTTTCTGAAGACTATTGCTATTATTCTTTAACTCATTTAGAACAGATTTCCGTTCTCCTCGAGGATAAATCGTTTTTATTTCATAAGATAATGAAGTCTGTTCATCTTCAATCATATCATTAGCCGCTGTATAGAATAAAATACGATCAAATTCATTAGGAATGAGTTGGGTAATCCTCGCCACTTCAGGAATATGTTCGTTTTCTTGGTCCATTTTAAAAAGTGTGCGATTAACATTATTAGAAAGTCGATCTATACCCTCATCGCTGTTGTATTGACGTCTATTATGGAAATGATTGTGTAATTTTTTTATGTAAGAATATATGTCTTTACATTTATACGATTCACTTATAGCCACCATGTCTTCGCCGTAAAAGAAATTCTTGCCTTTTTCTGTAAGACGAATATATTCATCATCATCATCATCGTCATCATCGGTTTCGTATTCAACCCAACCTAGTTTTATTAGAATATTTTCTTCTTCAATAATGCTTTTTTTAGCTTTTAAGCGTTGAGATGTACTGCTGTATATATTTTTCATAGTGTCACATAAGTCTAACCTTCCATTTCCGTCGTATAAGATATTATCCTGACACAGATTATAGAATAGAATTCTATCTAAGATATTTTTGACTTCTTTTTTTAATTGGTTTACAAAGGTTATGTAAGAGTTATTATTTTCCAATTTTTGGGTAAATAAGATTAAATCGTTGGTAACTAAATCATCGTCATCTATGGCATCTGTAATGCGTTCACAAAATTCATATTTATCAATTTGAACCTCGGTTGTTTTTATCTGACTAATTTTTATGGTCTGATTTTCAATAATAGCATTTATAATTGCGTCGTTAACGGCAAAGTTTTGTTTGAATATGTTTTGTTCTTGACCATGGCGACGTACAAGAATTCCTTTACGTTCGAGCGATTTAAGTGCTGGTATATATTCAAGCATATCTAAAGACGAACATTCAAAATATTCTGATAAATCGTCCATGTTGGATATCCTATCTCTGCAAGTAAGGTCGAATTGAGCAACAAAAATATAGACTTCCTCTATTGTTTCAAGTCCAACCGTTTGCATAACTCCTTTAAAAATTTCTTGAGATTTTACGGCGTTTAATCTCTGAAGTTTGCTGTTAACTAATTTTTTAGCAGCTTCCTTAATGAATTGGATACTTGTTTTTGTCATAGCCTTTACCATTTAAATGTTTACGGAACAAAAATATACACAAGGTGTGCAGAATAACAGCGTTGGTATGGAAAAATTAATGTTGAAATTTTAGAATGTGAAAATAAGATGTCAATTAATGAGTAAATGTACGTCTGATAGTAAGAATAAAAAAAACACTCTCGAACGTGAGAGTGTTTTCTTACATTTATGAAAAATAATTTTTTACAAATTATTTAGGGATGTCGGTGGTTTTCCAAAGTCCGTGTAGATTGCAATATTCATATACAGCAGTGATGTTGCTATCACAGTTGCAAAAAACGGTTTCTGCAGGTTTTGATGGATCAAGGTAATGAATATCAAGACCGTTTTGACTTTCTGCCGCAATGAAACAAATGTGGTGTTCAGGAAGCATAGGGTGGGCAACTTCTCCCACTTTCACATTTAAAGAACCATTTTCAAGGCGATTGACCATAGGGACGTGTTTTTCTTTAGCTCCATCCATAATTTGAGGATCAAGAACCATCATGGTTTTACCACAACATACAGGTTCAACTCCAGAATCTACTACTTTTACAATTACGTTGCCACAATGTGGACATTTGTAGAATTTAGTTTCCATAATAAATAGAATAAAGGTGTTAAATTATTAAAAGATATTTTTTGAAAATTTGGAGCTATAAGCCACATAAATTCAATCTATAAAAGAATGGACGCAATATAATTATTTTTTTTTAATATAAAGACAACTATCGATAAAATCGTTATTATTTGTTGAAATAAAGTCATTTTTATTACAAAAAAAGGACTGAATAATTTAATCAGTCCTTATATTGCCGTTTTTTATATCAAATTTTAGATTTGATAGTCAACACACGAGCGACTATCTAAAATTTCTCTAATACGTTTACCTACTTTCAAGTGTTCGGGATGCGTAGCATATATTTCCAAATCGGCCATATCTTTTACTTCAACTTCAAGAGCCAAGTGATAAGCTTCTTTAGGATTTACGTTAATTCCCGCTTTGATAGAAATAAGTTGGGGAATAATGGTCTTAAGAGCTTCTAAATCACGTTTGATTTCTTCTACGTTTTTTATATTTTCAGAGTAATCTTTAAATTTGAATAAAACAATATGTTTAATCATATATAAATAAATTAAGGGTGAAAAAAATACTTGGTAAAGGTATAAAATGATTGTATTAAAAAGTCTTAAAAATGTTGTTTTTTTATATAAATTACCTATTTTTTTTGTTGACAATTGTTTTTTATGTAATTTTATTAAGAATTTAAGTAAAAAGGATGTTTAGACGAATTGTATTATTTATTGGTATAGTATTATCGTTGTTTTCTTGTCATTCTAAATCTGTTTCAACAGAAGAGAAGCATGAATTAGAATTGGAACATGACGGACCGATGCGTGTTGCAACGATGTACGGTGCGACTTCCTATTTTTCACTCAAAGGGGTAGAAATGGGGTATGAGTACGATTTGTGTAAACGTATGATGAAAGACTTGAATCAAGATTTTGAAATTGTGATTGCTAGTAGTGAGGATGAAATGATAAAATTATTGCTTGATGGGAAAGTCGATTTGATAGCTTATAAGTTAGGCTATTCTAAAGAACGTAAGCAACTTTTTACCTATACGAATGTCGAAACCATCTCCAATCAAGTCATTGTGCAGCGCAACGATGAAAGTTTGGTAAAAAATGTGACCAATTTAATAGGTAAAGAAGTTTACGTGAAGAAAAATACCCATTTTGAACAACGTTTAATTAATTTGAATGATGAATTAGGTGGTGGTATAAATATTATGTATGTTCCTGATTCATTGAATGTTGAAGATATGATTAGAGCCGTTTCTGAAAAACGATATTCATATTTTGTGACGGATGAAATTTTTGCTAATATCAATCGTACCTATTTTCCAAATTTGAATACTAATTTAAAAATAAGTTTTCCTCAGCAATCTGCTTGGGCAGTAGCCAATAATTCTACGGAATTGCTTGAAGCCATAAATAATTGGTATGAAAGTATTGGTAAAACGTCTTTTTTACAAGTCACTTATCGTAAATATTTTGATAGAAATAAGTATTATGAAAAAATAGAGAGACGTCGTCCGAATAAGGGTAATTACATTTCGGATTACGATAATTTATTTAAGAAATATGCTCGGAATTTGGGTTGGGATTGGCGTTTACTTGCAGCGGTTTCGTATTGTGAATCGCAGTTTAATCCCGATGCAGAATCGTGGGTTGGGGCTTGTGGAATTATGCAAGTTATGCCCAATACTGCTGAGTTGATGGGCGTTTCGCAAGATTCTATTTTTGATCCAGAAAAAAATATTAAGGCGGCGACTATTTATTTAGGTCAGTTGCAATCGATGTTCCGAAAGGTAGGAAATAGGGAAGAACGTTTTAAATTTGTAATGGGAGCATATAATGCTGGTCAGGGACATATTTTTGATGCTATGAATTTAGCTGAAAAATATGGTTATAATCCTTATCTTTGGGACGATAATGTGGCGGTATATGTGCGATTGAAAAGTTATGAGGAATATTATTCCGATAAAGTCTGTAAATTTGGGTATTGTAGAGGTAGTATGACCACACAATATGTAAAAGATATAATGGAGCGTTATAATAAATATTGTTTATTAGTACATGAATAGAATATGACATTTAGAGAAATAAAGATTATACACAATAGAATTCTAACTTTGATTGACCAGCGTGAGTTGTTGATGGCATTAAAAAATATCGACAAACAATTAGATACATTAAATTCTTATCAACTTAAAGAAAAGCGCACTGAGATAGGAAATATTTATCGTTTTATGTCTGATTATTTAATGCAAGGAATAAATGATCCAGACCAGCCAGAAGTTTATCGTAAATTAATTTTGAATTTATATGATTTGGCCGATAATATTAAATCTCAATTAGAATTAAAAGAAGAGCATTCGTGTCATTGTATTCAAAGAAATAAATATGTTTTTTCTGAACTTTCGTTGAAACAATGTTTGGATGTTTTGCATTTATATAGTGAAGAATTTGAGCCTTCTGAGGATTTACAAAAGCGTTATGAACAGGTTAATAAACAGTTGTTTAATGTCTATTGGTTGAATAATTATTTTGATTCTGAAGGAGAAAAAGATTTTTTGAATATTCAAATAGATGCTTTTGTTCCCAATGATACCAAATTGTTGTTGGTGTCGGCAATGTCGTTAAGTTTGTTAGAGTTTTTTGACGAAAATAAGTTTTTTGTTTTGATGGATACTTTTTCTAATTCGGATAATGAAAAAGTGCGTCAACGTGTGTTAGTATCACTTGTTTTGGCTCTTTATATGCACGATAATCGTGTGAGAATGAGTCCTTTTTTACAAAAAAGATTGGTTTTGTTTTTTGATGATGAAGATATTCTTAAAAATGTAAAAGATATTGTTTTACAGTTGCTTATGAGTAAACAAACCGAAGCGGTAACTCGTAAGATGAATGAAGAAATTTTGCCGAAATTGAGGGTGATGACCGAAAGAATGTCAGATAAAATCGATCTACAAACTTTGAAGGAACAAATTGAAGATAAAAATCCAGAGTGGCTGAATACATATAGTAATGATATTGTTAAAAAATTGGACGAATACACTCAAATGCAAATGGAGGGAACAGATGTGTATATGGCAACATTCTCTTCTTTGAAAGTATTTCCATTTTTTGATGAAATATCCAATTGGTTTTTACCATTTTCGATGAAAAATACCGAAGTTTCGAGTGTGTATATTAAAGAAGACAGGTCACTTTTTGATATTTTAATTGGAGGGTCATTCTTTTGTGATTCCGATATGTATTCTATGTCGATTTTTATAAATTCTGTGCCAGAAAGTCAACGTAAAGAAACTCTTAATATGTTTCGTTCGCAATCGGATGATTTATCGGAAATGAAGGATATGATGAAAGAAAAAGATAAATTAGAAAAAGTGTCAAATTATTCTAATTTATACATTCAAGATTTGTATCGATTTTTTAATTTGTTTAAGTATAAAGAAGAATTTAAAAATATTTTTGCTGGAAAATTTGATTTCTCGTCATTGTGGATTTTTGAGGCTTTAGACAAGAGTAAAGAATTAGAAAATTTGCAAGCTGAATTTTATTTTGCGAAAGCATTATATAAAGAAGCACTTGAGTATTTTAGAAGAAGATTTGACAAAGGAGGCGAGATAGGATTGTTGCAAAAGATTGCTTATTCTGAACAAATGTTGGGTAATTTTGATAAGGCTATTGACTATTATAAACGTTCGGAATTACTTAATGGAGAAAGTGTATGGTTGTATCAAAAAATGGCCTATTGTTTTCGAATGATTTCAAATTATGAAGAGGCCTATAATTATTATGAATTGATATGTAGAATGCAACCTGATAATCTAAAAAATAAGATGAATTTGGGGCACTGTTGTTTGGAATTGGGTAATTACGATGAAGCATTGAAGTATTTTTATGAAGTGAGTTATACCGATGAAAAACATTTTGGTGCTTTGAAAGGAATTGCTTGGACTCATTTTTTACAGGGAAAATTCGATCAAGCAATGCAAGAATATCAAGTACTTCCCGAAGGAGAAATGTCCCCAGTTGATATTACCAATATGGGGCATATAGAGTGGTGTAATAAAAAACGTCAAAATGCTGTTGCGTATTAAAAAAAAGCAGCAGGTGCTGATGCTCTTGATGCGGTAATCAATGAAATAGAAAAAGATAAGGAAATACTATTATCGTTGGGTATTTCGAAAGATGAGTATTGTATAATGTTAGATTATTTGAGGAGAGAAGAAAATTAACCTTTTTTTTGATGATATTTTTTGTTTATATAAAATAATTCATTATATTTGTATTGAATTTTTAATTATAATAATGTGTGCTGAAGTCCATTAGTTGTGAAACTGGTGGGCTTCTTTTTGTTATAGCTTTGAAATATTACTATAAAAAATAGAAGAGAGAGAAACAATTATATTTTATTAACAAATTGATTATTAGATAAATATGCAAAATACAGAAAATCAAAAAATAGATGAAATTTTACAAGCTCAACGTCACTATTTTCGTACAGGGGAGACTTTGGAAGTGAATTTTAGAAAGCAAATGTTGAAACGCTTGTATGACGCACTTGATAAGTGGGAACCTCAGTTGATGGAGGCATTATGGACTGATCTTCATAAATCGTATGAAGAAGCCTATATGACCGAGATTAGTATGATAAAAGGAGAAATTAAGGAAGCTTATAAATATTTGAAGAAATGGGTAAAACGAGAACGTGTTCATTCCCCTATGGCCATTTTGGGGTCTAGGAGTTATGTTGTAAAAGAACCTCTTGGTATGGCTTTGATCGTGTCTCCTTGGAATTATCCTGTCCAATTATTGCTTAGTCCCTTAGTTGGAGCCATTGCTTCTGGATGTACAGCCCTATTAAAGCCATCGCCTTATGTGCCCCATGTATCAAAAGTTATTGAATCGTTGATAAATGACACTTATGACAATAAATATATTGCTGTCGTTCAAGGAAATAGGGATGTTAATAAGTATTTATTTGCTCAACGCTTTGATTTGATTTTCTTTACGGGAAGTCCAGCTTTGGCTAAAAAAGTGTCAGAAGCTGCCGCTAAATATCTTACGCCAGTGGTACTCGAATTAGGAGGTAAGAGTCCGTGCATTATTGATAAAACAGCCGATGTAAAATTAGCAGCTAAACGTATTGCATGGGGAAAAACATTAAATAGCGGTCAGACATGTATAGCTCCCGATTATATTTTAATACATAAAGACGTTAAATCCCAATTTATCGAAGAATTTAAGAAAAGTGTAACCCTATTACATACTGAAAATGTGCAAGAAAGTTCGCATTATGTTCGTATGGTAACCGATAAAGCATTTGCCCGAGTATCGGGGTATTTGAGTAATGGGAAGGTGATATGTGGAGGTAAAATAGATGCTTCTGAGCGTTTTATTGAACCCACTTTATTAGATGATGTGCCATTGGAAGCTCCTATAATGCAGGAAGAAATTTTTGGACCGATATTTCCGCTTATAACCTTTGATGAAGAACACGATAGTTTCTCAAATCAAGTTATCAATTTTATTGTTGAACGTGAAAAACCATTGGCATTTTATTATTTTGGTAATGAAAAAGAGGGTTGGGAAATTATCAAACACACCTCTTCGGGAGGCGGTTGTATCAATGATACCATTATGCACGTTGTGAATGATAAAGTGCCTTTTGGAGGAGTAGGAAATTCAGGTATGGGAAGTTATCATGGTAAATTGACTTTTGATGCTTTTACACATCGTCGTTCAATAATTGTTACTCCAACTTGGTTTGATATTCCATTGCGATATATGCCGTATAAGTTTTTCGATATTATTAAACGTGTAATTTGATAATATTTTTTTATGAGATAGAAATTGTTGGACTCATTTATATTTTTGTATATTTGTTTTTGAAAATTAAATATTAAGAATATGCTTAAGAAAATTTCATTACTTTTATTATTAGGGGCGTTTTTATTTGCTTCTTGTGAAAAAGAAGAAAAGAAAACGGAAGATAAATCTATTTATCAAAAAGAAAATTTGTCGGGTGTATATACCTCAAATTTTGTAATGGGTAAAAAAGTATTAAGAGAGACACAAGAAGTTACTATTGTCGATCATCAAGATGGTACGATAGATTTTGTGGTTAAAGATATTGAAGTTGATGGAGCCGTTTCAATCAAAGAAATGTCGCTTAAAAATAAACAATGTTATTATAACGCAGAAAAAACTATAAGGACATTCAATTTTACTGATAATATTTCAGTTGAAATTATGGGTGAAATTAAGCAATCAAACATAGAGATGTCTGGCCGTTTTGAAAATAATCAGTTGTATTTTGATGTTTTTGTAGAAGAGTTAGGAACCACCGTTTCTTTCAATAAAGTAATTGAAAATGATGATCAAGGAGGAGAAGAAGATGATGACGATGATGAAGAAGAAGTAGTAGAAACTTTTGATTTTTCGGGTGAATATGTAGGAAGTTATTCTGTTGCTGGACAAACCATCAATGGTGTTCATATTGAGGTAGAAGATTTAGGAGAAAATAAGATGGATGTGACCATTGAAGATGTTGTTTTGGTGGCAGGTTTTGCAAGTATAAAAGGTAAAAAAATAGAAAATAAGGATTATATTTTTAATGAAGAAACTGGTCAATATGATTTTGTTATAAATGATACCCTTACCTTAGTAACAATGGGTAGTGAGCAAACAGCAAATTGTGTAATAACGGGTACTTTTAGTAAAGAAGGAATTTTAGATTTTATTGTTGAAGCAAGTGGTTATTCGGTTGTATTTACAGGAGAACGGGAATAATTTTTTTTGAAATTATTCTGTAATTAAATTGATTTTAAGTATATGTTTAATAGAATTTGTTTTGTTTTATTGTTAGGAGTGCTTTTCTTAGCTTCTTGCGAAGTAGAAGAAAAAAAAGAGAAGCAAAAAACTAATGAAAAAGAAACTTTATCTGGGGTATATTATATAGACAAATTAATAGCTTCAAAGCGTGCTACGGGGGCTGGAACTGAATCGTATGGAACGGCTATTGTATTCAATTCTATTACAGACGTAGAACAGAGAGAAAATTATAGGGTAACGATTATTGATCATGAGGATGGAACGGTTGATTTTATAATTAAAGATATTGATATTAATGATATATGTTCAATAAAAAAAATGTTGTTTAAAAATAAACAATGTCTT
>Ga0247610_10002324_pt1 | contig 22162 bp, 14 predicted proteins | sample 174DNAGHGhighgp2_FD_193483 | JGI IMG/M metagenome (GOLD analysis project Ga0247610, IMG submission 193483) | Sheep rumen microbial communities from Palmerston North, Manawatu-Wanganui, New Zealand - 1742 DNA GHGhigh gp2 | ecosystem: Host-associated > Mammals > Digestive system > Stomach > Rumen...
AAGAAACAACTATGCCTGATGGTCAGCCTGGTCTAAAACTACAGGTTATCAAGGCTTAATGGAAGGAGTGAGTTATAGATGCTAGATTTTAAAGATTTAGAGAAACTTGCCAAGCAAGCTGTTCGTGCCGAGAAAGGCGCTTCTGTAAATTTCTCCTTCGATAATGGTCAGAATGAGAGTTATTCCATTGAGCAGGTTAACGAGGTTCTCCGCAAAGAGCTCCGTGAGCGCCTTGGTTATTCCGAGGGTGGTCAGGTAGATTATTATACTTGGAAAGAGAATCGTGATCAGGTATTCGCCCTAGTTTCTCGTGTACTTGACGAGGTAATCCCTGCTCGTATTGATAAGATGTATATGCAGTTCGCCGATGTTGAGCATATTGCTCAAGGTGACCGCGCTGTATTTAAGATTCGTGTTACTGAAGCCTCCAAGCGTCGTGCCCGCACATTCGTTACCCGTGGTGCACTTGCTGGCCGTTACGAGACATTCATGCTCGACGGTGCTGAGATGACAGTACAGACCGGTGCTATCGTAAGTGCTATCCGCATTGGCTTTGAGGAAGTTCTTGATGGTCGTTGGTCACTTGCTGATTATTCTCAGATTATCATGGAGGAGTTTGACTACTTTATCGCTCGTGAGGTAGCCGCTGCACTTCAGGCCATGGTTGCGGAGATCCCCGCTGTTAACAAGGCTACAGTAAACGGCTTTGATGCGGAAGTAATGGATGAGCTTCTTGCTATTGCTGATCAATATGGTCGTGCTTCTATTTACTGCACTCAGGCTTTTGCTAATAAGATGATTCCACCTGAGAATCGTTTCTCCGATGCAATGAAAGACCGTATTTGGAATGATGGTTGGCTTGGTAACTACAGAGGCCATAACGTAATTATTCTACAGCAGGGTCTTGTTGACGAAACTAACCAAGAGTTCGTTGTTAATCCTTCTACTGCTTATATTATTCCTACTGGCACAGAGAAGCCTATTAAGATTGTCTTCGAGGGTCAGCTACTTCTTCGTACAACCGATAATAATGACGACTGGTCTACTGATGTTCAGATGTACCAGAAAGTTGGTGTTGGTACAGTAGCTCATATGGGTCAGATCAATTGGATTTGCGTTTACAAGGATTCTTCACTTGACAGCACTGCTACTCGCCGCAAGGAGATTACTGACGGTGATTAGACTGATCCGGTGGTAGATCCGGAACCAGGACCTCAGCCTGAGCCAGAACCTCAACCTGAACCAGAGCCTAGCCCAGATGCTAACTTATCCCTTACTCTTGGAGCAGATAGATATACACTAGGTGGTATTTCTACTGCGATTAAAGCAACTCTTAGTCGAGAAGAGGGAATAACGGCAGAGGATAGAGCTGATTGGAGTCTAGTTGATCCTTCTGGTTATCTTGTCCAAAAAGGAAACGCCAGCATTACCACTAAAGGCGCTATTACATTAACAGCTACTCGTAGCAATCCTATAGATATGAATGTTGGTACTACAACGGTTAAGATTATGCACGGTGGGGCAACTTACGCCACTGTCCCAGTAGACTATAGCCCCACTGCTACTATCTTAACTAATAGTACAGATAAATTGCTAACAGATGGAGCAGAAGTTGTTACTGATCTAAAGGTTAATAGTAATATTGTTGATATAGCAGATTATACTATTACTAGTGACGATGTAAGCAAAGCGACTGTCGCGACCGATGGAGAAAATATTACCATTACTCCACTAGTTGCTGGACAGGCTAGTTTCTCTGTTACTAAAGATGGTAAAGTAGCAACTGCTAGAATTACTTTCTATGCTCCTGTAGCTAAAGTTGGTGATACATATACCAAGACCTTAACCAACGCATTTAAGATTGCTCAGAGTGGTGACACAATTGTAATGCAAGAAGATGCTACCGAGTCTGTTAATTTTGGAGGTACCACACCTCGAACCCAAGACTTTGCGTTAACTCTTGACCTAAACGGCCATAAGATAAAAACTCCCGCAGCAAACAGTTTTGGGCTTAGAACAGACTATGGTACAATAACGTTGAAAGACAGCGTTGGTACTGGCGGTATTGAATATGGTAAGGACTATTCTATTATGGTCAGCCATTTAGCTGGAGACTTCCCATCTAAGTTAATTATCGAATCTGGTAATTATACTGGTAAGACTTGCGTTGCGCAAGCTGGTCTCCCAGGCGGTACTGGTGCAAATCATAAATATTATGGCGGAGACTTAGTAATTAAGGGTGGCACATTCACTGCGGTACTCGATACTGATGAGACTTATGATGAAAATGGTAACTTTAAGTATCTACTCAATATGTTAGATATGAATGCTTCTGCTTATGCGGGCGGTATCTATAGTCCTTCTTCAATCACAGTTGAAGGTGGTAGATTCTACAAGTTTGATCCTTCTAACAATCTTGCGGAAGGACCTAATACCAATTTCGTTCCAGAAGGCTACATATCTGTTAAGGATGGCGACTGGTACGTTGTTCAGGAAGAGACTCAAACAGAGCCATAGTTTTATAGATCTACATCCGAACATTAATTTAATTATTAGGGGAGCTTGCGGGCTCCCCTTCTTTTAATAAAACGGAGATAAAAGGAGAATAACATGGTTAATGATACTGATATGATTAATGTCCGCAATATGACAGATCAAATTGTAAGTTATAATATTCCAGACGCAAGAGTGCGCAGACATTTTACTCCTTTTGAGAGTAAAACAATTGAAGCAAAAGAGCTTCGTGAACTTTGGTATATAGCTGGAGGTTCTCGTTTACTTCAAGCTTATCTATGTGTAGAAAACGAAGAGCTTGCCGCAGAATTTGGCGTGTCTAAAGATTCTTATAATCATGAGTACTCTTGGACTAAAAAAGATATAGATGATGCACTTCTAAATCAACCAATTGAGCTATTAGAAGATGCATTTGATTTTGCTCCTGTTGGAATTTGTGAAACACTTGTTAGTGAAGCTATTAAATTACGAATTCCTGATAGGAATAAACATCGTCTAATTGAAAAAATTACTGGTAGAAATATTTCCCAGATGATTGAATATGAAGAAAAATTAGACGAACTTAAAACTGATGATAATACAACTCGTACTGGAACTCGTCGAGTTGGTGGAAATAAACAAACGGTCGCAACTGGACGCAGAGTCCATTAATTAAAAGGAGGGAGGCAGCAATGGCAGACGAACAGCTTACCTCTTTTCAAGACATGTATGATTTTTTCCTAAGTGGAATTACTGATGATATGTATATGGAAATGACAGAAGAGGATACTCAAGAAGTGCTTGAAGAATTATTGACTTCTGCAATTACTAGTTTTGAATTTCCTCGTTGAAATAGTCCTTTTATATTGGATTTAGATAATAAAACATTTACAGTTAAATTAACATTAACAGAAATGAAAATTATCCAATGTTATATGATTGTGGAGTGATTAGGATATCAGTTAGCAAATGTTGATCTTGTACGACAAAAATATAGTGGATCTGATTTTAAATTTTCATCTCAAGCTAGTCACATCAAACAATTAACTGCGCTTAAACAAGAATATGAAACAAAAGCTTTTAAAATGCAACGACTTTATTCTAGGCGCGAAGTTGATGAAACAGGACGTATGCGACCGACTATGTATAAACTTATGGACTATCCATCTCCAAATAAAAATATGAGTGAAAGAGGATAGTGTATAATGTATACAACATATGATATTGAAATAGATAATCAAACTATTTTATCTATTCTTATGAAACAACAATCAAAATGTTTTAAATTATTGCCTTTATATGAAGAAGGCGAAGAATGAGAGAAGCCTTTAGAAACTTTAATTTTAGAATTTTTAGGTATGCAAGGTCTTTTTTCTAATTTAGAAGAACTTGTTACGTTGGTTTATAAATTGGAAGGACTTAAAAAATTAGGGAAAGAGGTTGATTTTTTTACCTATCGCCGCACTATTTTTGAGTGTTGTTCTTTAATAGATAAAATTAAAAAGCAAATATAAGGAGGATTTATGTCACGTTCCTCTTTAGCTGCTAGAATCACTGCTCTTGGAGGAGATCAGCTTGGTAGGATAAACAAACAAAAATTAAAAAGTTTGCAATGAGCTTTAAAAAATGATTATAATTCAAGAATGATTAAAACTCCAAAGCATTCTGCTTGGCCTGCTTTATTAAATATTGATTCTGGCGGATTAAAAGCAGATTATGATAAAAAGTTTATCTCTGTAGAATACGAAGCAGGTCTTGAACCAGGGGATGTTTTTGAAATACTAAATGATGGAACTCATTGAATGGTTTATTTACCGGTATTAACTGAAACAGCATATTTGCGGTCAGAAATTATTCGTTGTAGATATACTTTAACCATAGATGATGAAACTTATTGGGTTTATTTTCAAGGTCCTACTGAAACAGATTTACGATGGTTTATTAAAAATAATATTAATGCAAATGAATTAAATCTATCTGGGACAATTTATATTAAATTAACTCCAAAAACTCGTGAATATTTTAAACGTTTTACACATATAAAAGTTGACAATCATATATGAGAAGTACAAGTTACAGATAGTATCTCTGTACCAGGAATTTTAGAACTAGAAGTACAGGAATATTATGACAATCCAATAGCAGAGTTACCTGAGATTAAAAAAGAAAATAATGATAGTGTAATTATTGGAGAAACTATTGTTCCGCAAGATACAGAAATTGGATACTATATACCTAAAGAGTATATAAAAAATAAATATTCTTGAAAAGTTTTAAATAATCCAAGAGTAAGGTTGATTGAAACTTTAAATAATGGTAATATGTGTAAAGTTAAAGTATATGCGGGAGCTGTGGGAACGTACACAGTTCAATATGGAGATTACTCTCTTGAAGTTAATATAGATTGGCAGAGAAATTATATTAAAGGTCCTGATATTGTTTATCCTTATAGTATTGTTACTTATCGAGGAAAAGGTACTTTTGAAATAGACAATGTAAATGTAGCTAACATTATTTCACAAGATGGTAAATCTTGTAAAATTGAAATTATTACTAGCCGCAAAGGTTCTTTTAATTTAACTTGTACAACAGATGAAGGTGAAGTTTATACTTTACCAGTTACTATTGGATCATTCACAGGAGGTGGAAATGAGAAAGCAGTCGGCGTTGTTAGCTAACAATTTTAAATCTACTTTTCTATCTTGTGAAACAGATCAAGAAAACATTTGAAGAAAATTGTTCTTTGAATCAAGACCTTATAGTGATAAATTAAAAAGATTATTAATAATTAATACACCGAACTGTCTTGATAGTAAACAAGTGCAATTTCAAGAAATAATTGATAATTATAATTTACAAGACATGAAAAATTCTCAATATATAAAGAATGTACCTAAATTAGCTTTTGGCGAACATGAAGAGGTAAAATCTTATATTTTATTAGAATTTGACGACTTTCTTCCGACTGAAAACCCTTATTATCGAGATTGTACAATAAGTTTTACAATTATATCTCATTTAGATTATTGAGAGTTAGATGATTATAAGTTAAGACCTTATCAAATTGCTGGATATATAGATGGTATTTTAAATGGTACAAAACTATCTGGTATTGGCACTTTACAATTTATGGGTGCGGCCGAGGTTGTTTTAAATGAATATCTTGGAGGAATGATTCTTAGATACAGAGCTGTTCATGGGAATGCGGATGATAGTGAAAAAAGAAATAACAATTGACCTTCTCCGCAAGATTTGTCTGGCAATGGATGGTAGGAATAAGATATGGAATCAGGAGATAAAAGGAGAGTTGGTTTATACCTTAGTGGTAAACCAATATTAATTGAAGATTTGAATATTGTTATTACTCCTCCTACTATTAATGAAATAGTAATGTATGGAGAGGATAATTTTTTATTTAATACTCAATTGATTGTTCGCACAGACGAATTTATTGAGCAAGTAAAAAGGGGCAACTCTGAATTAGAAATTTTTTCAAATTTTCAATTATTAATGACATTGGTAAGAGAAGATGATCAAATTAGAGATAATTTAGAAGAGTTTTTTGATTTTATCTTTCCTAAATATAAAATAAAATTTACTAGTAATTCTATTGATTTTAAAATAGTATTAGAAGATGAAAAAGAAAAAATCGTTGGGCGAATTACTCCTTTCAATTATGATTCTTTAAAAAATATAATTGATGTATTATTTATTAATCAGACTGGAGAAAAAGAAATTGATTATAATCCTGCGAATGATGCCGCGAAAGAAATTGCTGAAAAAATTAAGGCAGGACGGAAGAAAACTCAACAACTAAAGAGTGAAAAAACAAAAGATCAATCAATGTTTGCTCAAATAATCTCTTCTCTTTCTATTGGAATGAATATGGATGTTAATATTTTTTATAATTATACTCCATTTCAATTATATGATGCTTATAGAAGATTTTTCTTAAAACAAGCTTATGATTTATATCAAAAAATTTCCACGACCCCTCTAATGGATGTTTCAAAAATGGAAGTTCCAGAAGAGTGGACGAATTTTATTTATTAACAATGTTATCAATGCCTTGGTTGATAATTTTGTTTTAAGGACAATATCACGTGGAGCACGAACCCGTGATATTTTAAAAGGAAAATTGTATACAGTTTTATATAAAAATCCTATAGGAAAATGAAGGAGGATGATAATATGCGTATGGGCGTACGCGAGGTGGCGAATCTTGTATTCAAACCTCTAACCTCAGTTGATATTGGTAATCAACACTTCGATGTTGGCCAGCCTGTCCTTTATATTGATACTGCAAAAACTTCTAATATTGAAGGTGCAGCCAGTACCGTTTATGCCACCGGTGGACGTGGTAATCCTCGTCTTATTGGTTGGGATGGTGAGAAGACATTAACTCTTACTGTAGAAGATGCACTAATTTCACCCGAGTCATTTGCGATGCTTTCTGGTGCAGGTATTGTTAAAGGTTATAATGATACTAATGGTGATGGTAGTTCAGACATACGTAAAATTTATGTTCATACTGTTTATGATTTAGTAGCAGAAATATTACCAGATGGTAATGGTACAGCTCTCTTTGCAGTATTGCCTGATGAGGTTCGTGATGGCGCAACTATCGTTGCAACAAGAGAAGCTCCTATCTATGCTACTACTTTAGATAGTGCAGGCGCACCCAAATATTTCTTATCTGCTGTTACTGAAGATGATCTATATACTGTTAGTACGGATCCAACGGAACCTCCTGCAAAAATTAAACTTTCTCCAACATCTAGAGGTGAAATTGGTGATGCTCTTGTTCTAGGAGGCGGTAAAAGATTAGCTTTTAGAATTTCAGATTACGGGCATAATACATTAGATCCTGATGGTTATCCGCCAGATTGAGGAGCACGTGCCGGTGATACAATTCGTATTGATTGTTATACTGTTCATGGTAATGGTGCTCAGGAACTTCAAATTGATGCGGAAAACTTTGCTGGTTACTATTATATTGAAGCAGATACTCTTTTCCGTGAGGAAGCTACTGGTCAGGACCTACCTGCTCAATTTGTAATTCCACGCGGCAAGATTCAATCAAACTTTACTTTTACCATGGCCAACTCAGGAGATCCATCTGAACAACGAATGCGGATGGCTGCATAGCAATATGCTGAAAATAAACCTTTTAATTGCTGGGAACCCCTTAGAGCTTTATAAACTACAACGTAATTTGTGAAAATAAGCGTGAATGTTTGAAAATTATAAAGATTGGGCAATCAGCAGCTAAGAAACTTGACAAAAATTAAAATATATGTTATATTATCTATAAGATTAATTACTACGAAAGTGGGGAGTTTTTGTTATGGAAAAAAGAATACATGATTTTTTACCTGAAATAAAAGATTATTATACAGTAACAGACAATGGAGAATTTTTTAGTGATAATTCAGGAAAAATGAAAACTAGAAATAGAGCTGGTACTGAATATCAAATAATAAATTTTATGACAACAGATGGTAAAAAAAGAACATTTAGAGCGCATCGACTTGTTTTAATGGCTTTTAAACCTGTTGAGAATATGGACAAGTTAGAAGTAAATCATATTGATGGAAATAAAAAAAATAATAACTTGTCTAATCTTGAATGGTGTACTACTTCTGAAAATCAAAAACATGCTTTTAAAATAGGTTTACAAAAAGCTAAAAAAGGTGAGAAAAGTAATTTTTCAAAATTGAAAAAAGAAGATATTCAATTAATTTTTCAATTAAGACAACAGGGAAAAACTCAACAACAAATAGCTGAAATAGTTAGATGTTCGAGATCTAATATTTCGTATATTTTAAATAAGAAAACTTGGCAAGTTTAAAGTTCAACGACTATTGCGAAAGCAAGTAGGAATTAAGTAATTCCGAAATGGAGGTCCCCTTGACAAAAGGGTGAAGATATAGTCTCATCTTTATGGAAACATAAAGCAGCTTAATAAGCGCATAGAATTAACGACTCTATGGAAGATATATGACATTCACATTTACTATCGATTGCTTCCCTGCTTATACTAAGTTTAACAAGACAAAGAAAGTACTTGCTACTCTTCAGATTCTTGATCCTACTGATCATAAACATAATTATGCTGATGAAAAAATTTATGGTCATCGAGGTCGAGACGGCGGAGATAATGAGATTAATTCTTGGTATACTCATAGCGTATTTCAAGATAAAGCCGAGTCTTAATAAAAAAATAAATAATTTAAAGGTTTTAGAGGGTGATTTTTATAAATCACCCTCTTTTTTTATATAGATTGGAGAAAAAATGAATGCGGCAGAAAGTAATATGTATGTTCATTACTGATTTTATGATTATGAAAAAAAGGCTGGCGCAGCGGGAGATCTATATAAAAATTATAATAGAGAAAAATTCTTTGGCAAAGAAGGTTCATTACAACCAGTTTTAAAACAAAGAATTGACTCTTTAAATACTAATAGTATGACAACAGAAGAATTTGAAGCATTAGTCGATTTTCTTTCAGAAGATAGCAGTGGATTAAGAAAAAGTGTATTTGAAGGACAAACTGTTAACAATATTTCAACAGCAACAGCTTTAAGAGAGTCAAAAGAGTCAGTTATTGGAGATAATAAAATTGCAGAAGCTACCGCAGAAGAAATAGCTACAATTATAGATGATTTTCTAAAAAAGATGCAAAACGCAATACAAGAAATGTATAAAACTATAGTTGATTCAGGCAGTTGAGAAGATTTTCAAGCTGCGGTGGTTGATGAATTTGCTCAAACTAAAAAAAGACCGTCAGGGCCAATCAAAGAATCTATTTTAAAATCTTTTTTAACTCACGAAGGATTAGCAAAATTAAATTTAACTACAACGGCCGGTAAAGAGTCTGATGCTACTTTGCAAACCTCTTTAAGAAATATTGCTTTAATTTTACATGCTTTACCTGATTATGGAACAGAAGGTTCCTCAACTCTCGGAAGTAGAAGATATTCTACTGGAAGCACCAAAGGGAAATATAAACTTTCTGGAAGCGGTGGAGAAACTTTAAGTATTATTTCTGGTAAAATGCAAGGTCTATTTAGTAATATAGTTGGTAAAGGCGGAGAAATTGCTTGAAAAGTTGCTGAAGAGAAAGCAGAAAAGGAAGTTATAGATTTTCTAAAAGATAAGACTGCTACTGTAACATCAGATGTTATCGGTGGTGATTTACTTCAAATAGAAAAAAGAGTTTCTTCCGATCTTCCATCAAAAAACAAAAATCAAACGACGCAAGTGGTTTCAAAAGGAGACGTTAAAGTTGTCATTGAAAGTAAAAAGATTACAATAGAATATGGAGTAAGTGTTAAAACTTATACTTTTAATAAAGCTGGAAGCAAAACCGTTAGTATTGTAGATGGAACAAATTTTTTTGATACCGCTAAAAAACTTTTTGGAGAAGACAATGGCTGAAGATATATGCTTAATTTAGGAGCTGGGCATCCTGGAAAAAGTTGATACGGAAGAGAAGGCGGTGTTGAAAGTGATGTAAAAAGTGCTTCAGAGTTGAATACTCAGTGAGATGCTTTATTAAATCAAATAGTAGCAAATGCCTTTTTGGATATATTAATGGGCGTCGTGACAAAAGAAGGACCTACTGTTTTATATTTAGTTGTAAATGGAAATATTATTAAAATTTCTGATATTTTAGCAAAAATAGCAGATGGATCAATGGATTTTTCAAAAAGAGTTTGAGAAGTTACTCAGAGACAAGGTGGTAAAACCGGTAGTAGAGCTTTAACAAGAGCATCTTTAATGAAAATAAATGAATGAGAATGAAAAGAAAAAAATAAAAAAATAAAAACGAAAGATATAAATAGTGAAAAGGCTATTGAAAGATCTTCTAAAGTAACTTCTGCTCTGTATGAAAGGCTTAAACAACAAAAAATTAATGTTTCTCTAAATTATTTAGAAGCTTTAGGAATTTAAATTTGACAAATAACTAAATATATGATAAAATATATTTATTGAAATATAAAGAGACAAAAGGAGGTTTTAATGATAGATGTTGCAATTGAACGTTTAATGCCATTAAATGTCCAAGAAAGATATGATATTATTAATAAAGCGCTGGAAGCCGCGAATGATAATGGTCTAATCACCCAGTATGTATTTGAACATGCTTTATGGTGTTACGCCGCAGAAAAGTTAGTAGCTTCTGTTAGTGATGAAGCAAAAGAATTACTAAAAACAAATCCTCTTTTAGCATGGAATCAAATGTTAGAAGAAGATACTATTAATACTTTATTTGAAGTTTATAATACTCCATTAGAAACAGTAAATTCAGAAGTTAGTACAGTCCTAGAATATTTTGCACAAGAGGCCGCAATTTATTTTGAAGAGTATCAAAATTATCTTCTCTCTCTTGGAGGAGCTCTTTCACGTTCTGATATGTTAAGTACAGATAATTTAGATACTTTTACTAAATCTTTAGAAGATTTTATGAATAGTGACAATACTTTAAAAACTCTTGAAGTAGCAGATGAATGGGGGATGAACAATAAAGTTGCAGAACCTGAATTGAAAATAGTAGAAGATACTAAACCAGAAGATAGTTTATTTTAACATTAAAATGCCTTTCGCTTTACAGCGAAGGGCATTTTTTTATTAGCTTGATAAAGTTTTTTTTAATTATTATAGAGTTTATAAAGTATTTTGGACAAATCTCTTAAGTCCAATAGAGGAAATAAAAGGAGGGGATACATATTAGTAAATATAGCAATACCATTGAGTATCAAATTTCAACAAAATTAGACTCAAAAGGTTTAACTCAATTACAAGCGCAAATTAAAGAAGTTGAAGCTTCTTTAAAACGAATGTCTGGAAATAATACAAACGATCCGCTTGGTTTTTCAGAGTCTATTAGACAGTTGCAAGAATTAAATAAAGCATTATCTTCATCTTTTGATTCTTCTCTTGGAATGTTGAATTTACCAAAACTAAGAACAGAACTGCAATCCGCGAATGTTAGTGCAGAAGGTCTTGGAATTGCTTTTAAAAATAGTGGAGCTCAAGGCCAGGTTGCAATGAATAATCTTTTAGGCCAAATAGGTAAAATTGATACCGGACTAAAACGAAGTTCAAGTACAGTTGACAAAATGTTTAATACAATTGCTAATACTGCAAGATGAGGTGTTGTATCTAGTGGTTTTAGCGCAGTATTAAATTCGTTGCATGAGAGTGTGAACTATGTAAAAGAACTTGATGATGCAATGACTCAAATTATGTTGGTAACTGATTATTCAAGAGAGCAAATGAATGATTATGCTAAAAGTGCAAATGAAGCCGCAAAGGCTCTTGGAAATACCACTGTTGGAGTTATGCAAGGTACTCAAGTTTTCGCACAGCAAGGTTATAATCTAGAGCAATCTGGACAGCTAGCAGAATTATCAATCAAATTAGCGAATGCGTCTGAACAAGATTCTGCTACTACTTCCGATCAAATTACTGCTTTAATGAATGCATATGGTTTAGATAAAGATACAGCAGCTTTAAGTAAAGCGTTAGATGCATGGGCTGAAGTAGCAAATATCTCTGCTGCGGATGTTCAAGAATTAGCAAAGGCATCTCAAAAAGCCGCATCTTCTGCTGCAACTGTTGGCGTAAGTCTTGATCAAATGAATGCTCAAATTGCCACAATAGAGTCTGTTACCAGAGATGCTCCAGAGCAAATTGGTAATGGTCTTAAAACATTGTACGCTCGTTTTTCTGACATTTCTCTTGGAAAAACTCTTGAAGATGGAGTTGAATTAGGAGATGTTACTGGAGTTTTGGAGAAGATGGGTGTCCAGGCGTTGACTGAATCTGGACAAATGCGTAATGTTGGCGATATTATGGAAGATCTAATGGTCGTTTGAGATAGCCTAGATCAAACAACCAAGGAAGCCGCAGGACAGACTTTAGCTGGAAAATACCAATTAAATCGTTTTTATGCTTTAATGGATAATAGCGATATGTATAATGAATATAAAACAGGATCACAAGGAGCCGAAGGCACTCTTGATGAAATGAATGCAGAAAAGCTTGATTCTTTTGAGGGAAAAGCTGCAAAACTTCAAGCAACATTAGAAGGATTATTTAATTCTGTATTTAATCCTGATAATTTTTATCCAGCTATCGACGCTTTAACAGCTTTTATCGAAGTTATTAATAAAATGGTTGATTCTGTCGGTGGAGGGCAGACGGTTATACTAGGTTTAGTATCAGCTTTTGGAAAATTATTTAGCAATAATATTGCACAAATGATTAATGATACTAATATTAATAAAAAAATAGAGCAAGCAAGAAAAGAAAATGCCTTAAATGTTGGAGATACTTTACAACAATTAGGTTTTAGAGATCCAAATACCTTCCAAGGTAATGCTTCTAAAGAAACAGTTGATTTTATTATGAAAGGCCAAGAACAATTACCAAACATGTCAGAAAAGCAAGTTTCTGAGTATAATAGAATTTTGGAAGATATTATTAAAAATTCAAATACTGTTGCTATAGAAACAGAAAAAATAGAAAAAGCCGCGAGAGCCGCAGGTATAATTGGTGCGGCCGCGGGTGATACTAGCCTTGGAACAAATTTAGATGGATTAAGAGAACTTTTGTCAGAATTTGACAAAGGAGAAAATTTAAAGCAGTATTCTGAAGTTTTTAAAAATGGCAAAAAAGCTGCTCTTGAATACATTGAATCATTGCAACAAATAAAAACTTTATCTGAGAACTTTGATAAAAGTTCAATGGATATAGATGAAAAAGCAAAAATATTAGAAAGTGGTTTTAATAGAGCTAGCAATGCTTTACAAGATTTACGTGAAGCTGGTATTTTACAAACTGAAGATTTTGAAAAGATGGGTATTAAATTAGAAAATCTTCAAGATAGGATGACTAATTTTGCGAATAGTGCAGATAAAGATGAAGAAGAGTTGCGAGAACTCACTATTGAAGCTGGAAAATTTGTAGAGGCTATTCAGTCTATATTAACAGGTCGTGAAACAACAGACAGTATATCAAAGACTTTAGCTACGGCAGAAACGAATATGAGTGGAGCAAAAGCTGGACTACAAAGGTCTTTTGCAGAAGGTAATGCTTTTAATGAAGGAATGCAAAATCAAAATCAAATAAAGAGTATTATAGAGACTACTTCTGCTATTGGAGAATTAACTTTTGCTTTTCAAAGTTTTTTAAATTTAGGAAGTATATGACAAAATCAAGATTTATCTGAAGGAGAAAAGTTTCTTCAAACTATTATGAATTTGTCAATGATTATTCCTTCGATTGTAACCTCTTATACACAATTAATTAACACTTTAGGAATTTTAGGTCCTCTTAAAAAAGCAGATACACTTGCGACATTAGGACAAGTGCAGGCAAATATTGCTGAAAAAGAAAGTGAAATTGCAGCGGCTGCAATTAAAGTAAAAAATGCTAAAGAAGCCGTAGCTGAAGCAACTGCGAACAAAGAAAGAGCAGAATTAAATGTTTTATTAGCTCAAACAAAATATCAAGAAATTGTAGCAGACTATGAATTATCTGTTGCAGAAATTGATTTAGCTTTAGCAAAAGGCAATTTAAGTGCAGCGGAAAAAGCTGAGTTAGAATTAAGAAAAGCAAATATTGTCTTAAAAGAAAAAGAAACTGCGGTTAATGAACGATTAACAATGTCTCAAGCAAACCTTAATAAAGTTATAGGATTTATTACAAGTCCTTTAGGTATTGCAATTGCTGCAATTACTACAGCTACATTAGTTATTAATGCATATGGAGACTCTCTAGAAAAAACAAGAGATAAAGCAAAAGAATTAGCAGAGGAAAGTGTGTCTGCCGCAGATCAAACACGAAGTAGCGTAGATAATTGACAATCTCTATATGATAAATGAGAAGAAACTGGAGAGATTTCTGACGAATTAGTAGAATCATCAAAGGAATTAAGTAAATCGTTAGGGATTGTTGGCGGAGATGCATTAATTACTGCGGGACGATTTGATGTTTTAAAGCAGAGTATAGAAGATGCGGCAAATGCTCAATATAAAGATGCCGTAGAAGATTCTCTTGCAGCAATTTCTGCGGAACAAGATGTATATGATAAAAATCCTTCTAGTACCTTACCTTTTATTGGTTCTGAATCGGTTTTGTCGGAATTAAAAGAAACTGCCGGTGAAGTTAGATCAATTTTGAATTTTGATGGCTATCACGGAGAAGATGTTATTCAGTTAGGTTTTAATCCTGGTGACAATGGTTCTCCAATTGATATGATAGATGGAATGAAAGATTCTATCGAAAGAATGCGAGAAGCGCAAAATAAGCTTAATACTTCAACAGAAGAGGGTAAAGCCGCTTGACAAAGATATCAAAACGCTATTGATGCAACTGAAAAGGGGCTTCGAGGAGAACATGCCACTGCGGTAATGAAAGAAGCAGAAGATGCTTTTAATAATAGAATTTTAGTGGATGATTTCCAAAAAGAAGTACAAAAATTAGGAACCGATGTTGATGCTATTATTAATAAATTTCAAACAGATTCTGGTACTGGCGGTTGATTTAAACTATCTAAAGAAGGAGCTGATCAGTTAGGTTTAGCAATTAGAAGTGTAACTGATGATGCTCAAAGAATGGCTTTATCTATAGCTCAAGCAGACATGGTTTTTAGTGAAAAAATGAATGAAAAAGCGTCAGCCTCAATTCAAACTTTAGTTGATCAAGGACAATATTCTTACTCGGATTTTGGAGTATCAAATGCTGCTGAATATGGAGAACAAGCAACTAAATACTATAAAGAGCAAATTGAAAATAGTGGTTTAACAGATCAAGAGAAACTAGAATTTCTTGCGACAATAGATTGAGATAGTTCTTTAGGTGATATAGCAAAACAAATTGAAGAGATTAATGAACATGGTTTAGAAGATTTACCAAAATTAGAATTTGAACCAACTTTAACAAACAGATCAGATTTCTCTGCGGAAAAAACGGAAGAAATTCTAAAAGAAAGTGATATGTCTGCAAATGGTTTAAATCGAATGGCTTCTGATATTTTTAGCGATAAAGATGCATTAGGTGATGACGCCGAGCGAATAAAATCAGAACTACAAAGTCTCTATGATACTATTGGAGAAGGGCAAGAGCCAACAGAAGAACAAGCAGAAGAAATACAAAAATTGAGACAAGAATATGCAGATTTGGGAGATACTGCTAAAGATATTGCTACATATAATGTTCAAATGAATGAAGGAGTTTCAGAGCTTGTTAAAAATTGAGAAAATTATGCGGACGTTTTAGCAAACGATGCTACAAAAGGAACAGCTGATTTTTATCAAGTTGTTGGAGAACTTGATGAAATAATGTCGAAAATTTTAAATATTGATGTTGGTGTTTTGAGTAATGGTTTTTATGAAAATGAAGCTGCTATAGATGCAATGAGAAGAGCAGCTGAAGGTGACGTTACAGCAATAGATGATTTAAGAGCATTGGCCGCGAAAGATATTATTTTAAATTTAGATATACAAGGAGTAACTCCAGAAGAAGAAAATGCAATAATTAAAGAACAATTATTACCTATGTTATCAGATTTTCAATCTGTTCTTGATGGAGCACAACTGGGAACGACAATTGATTGTGATACTTCTCCCTTTTTAGCAAAAATAGATGAATTATTAAGGGATTCAAAAATTTCAGCAGAACAAGCTTCTAATATATTAAGTTCTATAGGTATGGAAGCTACTATTAAATACGCAGAAGAAGACCGAGAACAAGAAGTAACTCAATATTTTCCCTCTTTCCATTTAGAACCGGCACAGGAAATACAAGGACCTATGCCAGATGGTTCTACAATTCCTTCTTTCCCAAGAATTGTTCCAGATGACCCCATTCCTGTAACATATACTGAAAAATCTAAAGTGTCAATTCCTTATTTGGAGGGAGCAACCTATACTGGTCCAGGCATTGAAACAGTAGGATCTGAATCAAGTGGAAATAATGCATCCCCACCAAGTACGAGTACCCCTCGTTCAAGCACCCCACGTTCATCATCTCCTAGAAGTAGTAATAATAATAATAATAAAGAAAAGACTTATAAACCAAAGAAAAAAGAAAAAATTAAAGAAGAAGTTGATCGTTATGAAAAGGTTAATACTCAATTAGATAAAACAGATGCTCTATTGGACAAAATTCAACAAGAAGCTGATAGATTGACAGGTCCAATAGGACGTGCTAATATGAATAAACAAATAAAACTTCTTCAAAAAGAAAATGATCTTCATAGAGAAAAACTTAACATACAATTAAAAGAACGAGATGAACTTCAAAGAAAACTTATGAAAGATGGAGTTACTTTTGATGATAATGGTTTTATTACTAATTATGCAAAAGTTTTAAAAGAAAAAGTAAAAGATGTAAATTATTATATTAAACAATATAATAAATCTACTTCTGAAGATGAACAGGAAATGTATGAAGATCTTATAGATCAGGCTCAAAAATCTTTAGATGAGTTTAAAAAGAATTATTCTAGATATGATGATTTACAAGGAAAAGAGATTCAAGAAACAAAAAATAAATTAGAAGAATTACAAAATCAAATGGAAGATTTGAGAATTAGTGCATATAAATCTGCAATGGAAGCTCAAGAAGATTTGAAAAAATTAGGCGATAGATATGCTCATTTTAGTGCAGTAATTTCAAAAAATAAGTTAGACTCTCCTTTGGGTAATTTAATTGAAAACACTGAACGATTAAATAATCTTTTTTCTAATGGTAAAAAATCTGCATTAGATTATTACAATACTTTAATTAAGAAAGAACAAGAGCGCTTAAAAACAGCTAAAAATATAGACGAAAGAAAAGCTATTAGATCTCAAATAAAATTTTATCAAAGTCAACAAAAAAATATTAATGCTAGTGATAATTTATATGCGGGTGGTGCTATTCAAGCTGCAACTGATCGAGTAAATAGAGCGTTATACTTTTTAGAAAATCCAAATATTCGGAATAATCCTTTTAGAGGAAACGACGCCGCATTACAAGAAGAGCTAGAAGCCGCAACAGAAAGTCTTGAACAAATAATTGAAGAAGCTAAAAAGCTTGTTGAAGATAGAGAAAAATATATTATTGATAGAATTAAAGAACTTGATGAAAATCAACAATATTTTATTGATCAGTTACAAACTGTCAATGATCATATGGAAAAAACAATGGATATTTATAACCTTGCTTTTGGAGAAGAACACTTTGATCAAATGGCAAAAGTATATGATCGAATGGCAGAAACAACAAGACAATCTTTTGAACAAGCAAAAAGCAATTATAAATATTGGAAAAGTATTTGAGATAAAATGTCTGAAAAAGAAAGAATGGAAGATGTAGGCAAAGCTGCTAGAGAAGAAGTTAATAAGTGAAAAGATGCGATGCTTGATTCTGAAAAAGAAATGATTGAATATTGAAAAGAAGCTTTTACTGCAACTACCAAGCAGGCATTAAAAGATGCAACAAAAAATATCTTTGGACGTTCTAATTTAGATGATATAGAAGCTAATTGAGAGAGAGATCAAAATTTTGCAAACAGATATTATGATCAATATCAAAAACAGCAAAGAATAGAAGCTTTAAGACTTAAATATATGAATCTTTTAGATAATGCTCAAACAGCTAGTTTAGAGACACAACAAAAGATTCGTGACTCTATGGATCAACAAGTCAAATATTTGTCAGATCAAAATAATCTTTCTGAATACAATGTAAAGTATGCTAATGCGCAATTAGAAATTTTACAAAAACAAATTGCACTTGAAGACGCAAGGAATAATAAAAATCAGATGCGTTTGCGCAGAGATAGTCAAGGTAATTATCGTTATGTATATTCAGAAGATAAGAATGATACAAGACAAAAAGAACAAGATTTGCTTCAGTCTCAAATGAATTTGTATGATATGTCTAAGCAAAATAAGGCAGATACAACAGAAGCAGCTTTTAATTTATGGCGTTCAACCATGGAACAATTACAAGCTTTAGCAGAAAGAGCTAATCAAGGCGATCAAGAAGCTATTCAAGCAAGAGAAGAATTATTAAAAGATTATCAAAAACAGATGGAAGCTTTTGGAGAGGAATGAGCAGCTTCAACTGATGGAATGATTGCTTCTGTTGAATGAATGGCTAATTCAGGCATTGAATCTGTAGAAGATGTTGCCAATAAAGCTTTAGAAGCTTTAAAGACAAATAATAAAGAAGCATTGCAAGAGATGGGTATTGAGGGAGATGCTCTCTTAGACAAGATTCTTGAAAACGCGGATGCTGCTGAAGATGCTGTAACACAGGCTGTTGGTGCTATGGATAATGCTATAGATACTTATAAAAATCATTTAATAGGAAATGGTGGAGTAATTTCAGATATTGAAAAAGGATATGGTGGAATTAAAGACGCTATTACAACAGCCAAAAATGCTACAGATGAATTAGTAGATGCAACTAAAACATTTAAAGAAGTTATTCGCCCGGAAGATGGCGTTCTTCAAGGATACATAAATCAACTTGAGACTATGAGAAAAAATGTTTATGACTTGACAAACGAAAAATCCGCAGCTGTAATCGCTACCAGAAAAGCTCAAGCAGCTGAACAAAAAGCTAAAACAGAAGCCCTTAATTATAAAACCATTTTAGATGTAAAGAACGGTGATAAAGCTCTTGAAAGAGGGGCTAAATATACATTAAAGAAAGGCACGTGAGTTTACTATGGTCGAGGTGGCGGACAGTCTGATGAGACCGGAGCTAAAGGTTTCTATTTACCACGTGATATGCGAGTTAAAATTGGAACGACTCAACAAGCAAAAGATAAAAGTGATCCAGATATTTTAGCAAAATATCCTATTGCTTTTTATCCAACAGACAACGACTTACAAGAGTGAGGTCCAAGACTTAATGATGATAATTCTGAAAAAGGTAAAACAGAATATCATAAACAGCATGAAGGCTGACACTTAGATGAAACGGCGTTCTTAAATGCTATTAAGATGGACACTGGTGGATATACTGGTGAATGAGCAAATGGCAGCGATAAGAAAAATGGTCGTTTTGCTATGTTACATCAAAAAGAAATGGTTCTAAATGAATCCGATACAAAGAATATTTTAGAAGCTGTTGAAATGGTTAGAACAATGACAGATGTTCTAAAATTTATTGGTGATATGAGTTCTTATAAAGGAACTGGATTTAACAAGTTAGGCGGAGATACAATTAAACAAAGAGTTGAAATCACCGCAGAATTTCCTAATGTTTCCGACTCTAATGAAATTGAAACTGCCTTACTTAATCTTGCGGATTCTGCTTATCAGTATAGTCACCGTGAACGATAGGGCAAAAAAATGTAATTCTTATATTTCATTTTTTATTTTATAAAGAGTGAGATATAAAAGGAATTTATTATTGAGGGAAGAGTATTATCACTCTTCCCTCTTTTTTTTATTTTGAAAGGAGACGCCGTGAGTGCTGTTGACAATATACAAAATAGTATAAATAAAGCCGTAGACACTATTGTGAAACGGCGTATAGAACAGCTAGAATTGGATAAAACAATTCTTGCAATTATAGATTCAAACGAAGGTTTCTTACATGGACAAAAAAGATATCGTTTAAAATATAATGGTGGATATTTTAGTGCAAGTGCAAGAAATGGAGAATTATATCTTCCAGGAATGGCTGTTTATGTATTAATTCCGCAAGGAGATTTTTCTAAAGATAAATTTATTGTAAGTCGTGCGAGTACAACAGCAAATAGTCAAACGCAGGCAGTAGCGATTGCAACTTCTAGTAGCTATGGAATCATAGGAAAAAATATTGTTGAAAAGAACACAGCATATCCTGAGCCTTACGGTGTCCGATCTTATCATGATCCCGCGTCAGAAGAATTAGAAACCGATGCGGCAAAAAAGCAGGCATTAATTTCTCATAGATATAACTTTCTATATCAAAGCGGAGAAGAAAATAATAAAATTCAAGTTAGTAATGATAGTATATTAAAATTTAAAACAGAAGCTACCGCAGTCATGCTTCGAGCAGATTTTTTAACCAGTTTAACCGGAGATCAAAGACAAGGAGCAATTGGAGAATATGGTTTAGCGGTTAATTTGATTTTTAAAAATTTAGCTGCTGGGTATGGAGATACTTGAGGTAAAATATTTGACGATTTTTCTTCAGAAGTTTCTCTTCCAAGAGAAGAAGAAAATAATACTATTACTTGAGAGAAGCTAAATGCTTTAGATGATACATTTTGCGCTATTTTAAATATTCAGAAGAAGAATGGCGAGATTCAAACTTGAGATGAAAATGGTATTGACGAAACAATTAAAAATAGTATTATAGGCACAGATGGAAAAATAGATCAATGATTAAATAGAATAAAATCTAATATTCAAGCATATTATACTAATAGGAAAGAAGAAGTTCCAACAATCCTCCGTACTTTAATATCTAACTATATTCAAATGTTAGAAGACATGTCGGTTCAAAAAACAATCGCAAATGCGGTTTCTGTATACAAAAATTGATGAGAATCTGAAACCGGAGCTCAAGCCGCAAATAAGATTGTAACATATTATCTAACTTCTTCTGATATGATGGGTAATCCTTTTTCTTTTACCTCTTGGACTAGTCAATATTCAGTTTTCTCTATAGATTTAGAAAACTTTTTAGGAATTGATAGTATTTTATTCTACAAAAGAGGTTTTAAGGTAGACGAGAAAAAAGAACAAAATCTTTCTGACCCAAATGATATTAAAGTTAGAAACATTCAATTTTATTTAATGAAACCAATTGCAGATTACAATGGTCAATATCAGTTAAAGGTAGAAGCAGACGATAACGGAACAGTTTTTAGACAGGAAAAAGGAGTAATCACTCCTGAAACCATTAAAGTAAAGGCAACTCTTTTAAGAGAGATGTTTGAGGATTTAACTAAAAATTCAAGAACTACAATTTATTGATTTAAAGAAGATCCTTGGGTAAATAGTCGCAGCAATGAGAATTTTAGGGAATACGCGGGGCTTGGTTGAAGAGTCTTAAATGATAATGGACAATCAATTCTAAATCAAGAGTTTTGAGAAATCACTGCTGAAGATGCTTCCGCATATGAGAATCATTTTAGATGCGTCGCAGTTTATAATGGACAAGAAGATCAAGTTGTTTTACGATATGATTTTATAATATATAATAATACAAAACAACAATTTGTTTTAGAATCTGATTTAGGAACTATGTTTGGTTTTGACGCAGGAAAACCAGTTCTTACTGTTTATAAAATTAATTCAGAAAATGGTGAATATTTACCATTAGATGATCATTATAAATGTGAGTGAACTTTGTTGTATCAAGGTCAAACTTTCTTTTTCTCCGATGTTGAAAATGTTTTTGGATTAGGTAATTTAAGTACAGAATCTATTTCTAAAATACGTTCTACAACAGCTCTATTGAAAAATATAGATTTGTATAAATATGTTGCAAGTATAGAAGATTATAAAATATTAGAAGACGATGATAGAAAATTTTTAGCTAGTAGAATCCAATATCCAATGGCTAATGTTGCCGTTGAATCAAGTTTAACTTTTGAAGTTTTTATTTCAGAGTTAGTTGATGAAGAAAAAGATTATGAAAAAGCAGAATTTGTTGGAAAAG
>Ga0247610_10002326_pt1 | contig 22153 bp, 20 predicted proteins | sample 174DNAGHGhighgp2_FD_193483 | JGI IMG/M metagenome (GOLD analysis project Ga0247610, IMG submission 193483) | Sheep rumen microbial communities from Palmerston North, Manawatu-Wanganui, New Zealand - 1742 DNA GHGhigh gp2 | ecosystem: Host-associated > Mammals > Digestive system > Stomach > Rumen...
TACACCCCCAACCCCGCCCGCTACACCTCCGGCATGAAATACCGCCGCTGCGGCAACTCCGGAGTCCTCTTGCCCGAGCTCTCCCTCGGCTTCTGGCACAACTTCGGCAACATAACCCCCGAGGAGCAGAGCCGCGCCATCGTGCGCGCCGCCTTCGACGCCGGCATCACCCACTTCGACCTGGCCAACAACTACGGCCCCGACCCCGGCGCCGCCGAGCAGCGCCTGGGCATATTTCTGAGCGACGACCTCAAGGCCCACCGCGACGAGCTCTTCATCTCCACCAAGGCGGCCTACGACATGTGGGACGGCCCCTACGGCTCGTGGGCGTCGAGGAAACACCTCATGGCCAGCCTCGACCAAAGCCTGCAGCGCATGGGCCTGGACTATGTGGACCTCTTCTACTGCCACCGCTACGACCCCGCCACGCCGCTCGACGAGACCCTGCAGGCGCTCGTCGATATCGTGCGGGCCGGCAAGGCACTGTACGTGGGCCTCTCGCGCTGGCCGCAGGATGCCGCCCACAGGGGCTACGACTACCTGCGCCGCCACGACGTGCCGTGCCTCATCTATCAGGGCCGCGTGAACCTCTTCGACCAGGCACTGCTGCGCGACGGCACCATGACCGACGTACACCGCCACGGGGTGGGATTCATAGGCTTCTCGCCGCTGGCACAGGGGCTGCTCACAAACCGATACCTCGACGGCATACCCGCCGACAGCCGCATGGCCCACGACCCGCGCTATCTGAAGCAGGACGCCTTCACACCCGCCAAGCTCGAATGCATACGCCGCCTCAACGCCATTGCCGAGGAACGCGGCGAGGCACTGGCCACCATGGCGCTGGCATGGGTGCTCCACCACGAGGCCGTGACGAGCGTCATCATCGGCGCCAGCTCGCCAGAGCAGCTGCGGCGCAACCTCGACTGCCTCGGCAGCCAGCCCTTCACCACCTGGCAGCTGGCAGAGATAGCCCACGCCCTGGAGAAGGTGCAAGCAAACCCATAACCCGCAGAACATGCCGCCGCAGGACACGACGGCCACAAATAACACAAACCCTAAACACACAACACAATGAAAAAGATTCGTGCAGCCGTAGTAGGTTACGGCAACATCGGACGCTACGCCCTCGAGGCTCTCGCAGCCGCCCCCGACATGGAAATAGCAGGCATCGTGCGCCGTCGCGGAGCCGAAGACTGCCCCAAGGAACTCGAAGGCTACAAAGTGGTTAAGGACATCCGCGAACTCGACGACGTGGATGTGGCCATCCTCGCCACGCCCACGCGCAGCGTGGAGGCATACGCCAAGGACATCCTCGCCCTGGGCATCAACACCGTCGATTCGTTCGACATACACACACAGATCGTGGACCTTAGACGTTCGCTCGACGCCGCTGCCAAGGCCGGAAAAGCCGTGAGCATCATCAGCGCAGGATGGGACCCGGGTTCCGACAGCGTGGTGCGCACGCTCATGGAGAGCCTCGCACCAAAGGGCGTGAGCTACACCAACTTCGGCCCCGGACGCTCCATGGGTCACAGCGTGGCCGTGCGCGCCATCAAAGGCGTGCGCGACGCACTGAGCGTCACCATCCCCTTAGGCACCGGCATACATCGCCGCATGGTGTATGTGGAGCTGGAGGAGGGCGCCGACTTCGCCGCCGTCAAGCAGGCCATACTCACCGACCCCTACTTCGTCAACGACGAGACCCACGTGCAGCAGGTGGCATGCGTGGATGACCTCAACGACGTGGGCCACGGCGTGAACCTCGTGCGCAAGGGAGTGAGCGGACAGACCCACAACCAGCTCTTCGAGTTCAACATGAAGATCAACAACCCCGCCCTCACGGCACAAGTGCTCGTCAACGTGGCACGCGCATCCATGCGCCAGCAGCCCGGGTGCTACACCATGATAGAGATACCCGTCATCGACTACCTGCCCGGCGACCGCGAGCAGATCATAGGACACCTTGTATAACCATGCCAGATGCAGGGTGCGAGATGCAAAGGCATCATGGCATCCTGCATCTGACAGTGCAAACTCATTCGTAAATGGCATTAAAAGCAGGAATCGTAGGCCTACCCAACGTGGGCAAATCCACTCTCTTCAACTGCCTCTCCAGCGCTAAGGCGCAGGCAGCAAACTTCCCCTTCTGCACCATCGACGCACAGATGGGGCAAATCACCGTTCCCGACGAGCGACTCACGAAGCTCGCCGAGATAGTACACCCAGGACGCATAGTGCCCGCCACGTGCGAGATAGTAGATATCGCCGGACTCGTCAAAGGCGCCAGCAAGGGCGAGGGCCTCGGCAACCAGTTCCTGGGCAACATACGCGAGTGCGACGCCATCATACACGTGCTGCGCTGCTTCGACGACACCAACATCGTACACGTCGATGGCAGCGTCAACCCCGTGCGCGACAAGGAAATCATCGACACCGAGCTGCAGCTCAAGGACCTGGAGACCGTGGAGGCACGCATGGCGCGCGTGGAGAAACAGGCCCGTGTGGGCGGCGACAAGCAGGCCAAGGTGGAGCTCGGTGTGCTCGAGGCCTACAAGGCAGCCCTCGTCGAGGGACGCAGCGCGCGCACCGTGACCTTCGACACCGACGACGAGGTGGCCGCCGCCAAGAACCTCTTCCTGCTCACCACCAAGCCCGTGCTCTATGTGTGCAACGTCGATGACGCCTCGGCGGCCGGCGGCAACGCCTACGTGGAGGCCGTGCGCCAGGCCACGGCCGGCGAGGACGCCGCACTGCTCATCATCAGCGCCCAGACAGAGGCCGACATTGCCGAGCTGGAGAGCTACGAGGAGAAACAGATGTTCCTCGAGGACATGGGCCTGAAGGAGAGCGGCTGCGACCGCCTCATCAAGGCCATATACTCGCTGCTGGGCCTGCAGACGTTCATCACCGCCGGCGAGATGGAGGTCAAGGCCTGGACGTTCCGCCGGGGGTGGAAGGCCCCGCAGTGTGCCGGCGTCATACACACCGACTTCGAGAAGGGCTTCATCCGCGCCGAGGTCATCAAGTATGACGACTACATCCACTATGGCTCCGAGGCCGCCGTGCGCGAGGCCGGCAAGATGGGCGTCGAGGGCAAGGACTATGTCGTTCAAGACGGCGACATCATGCATTTCAGGTTTAACGTTTAGAAGCCATGATAAGTTTATTCATCCACTGGAACCCCGACCCTATAGCCTTCACGCTGGGGCCGATGGCCGTACGCTGGTACTCGCTGTGCTGGTGCCTGGGCCTGCTTAGTGTTTTCCTTCTCGAGGCCAAGATCTTCAAGGAGCAGAACATCCCCGACGAGAAGTTCGAGCCGCTGTTCATCTACTCATTCCTCGGCATACTCATCGGAGCGCGCTTGGGGCATTGCCTCTTCTACGAGCCCGACTACTTCCTCTCCTCCGGCAAACATTTCGTTGAGATGTTCCTGCCCATACGCTTCATGGCCGACGGCTCGTGGAAGTTCATAGGCTACACCGGACTGGCCAGCCACGGCGGCACGCTGATGTTCATCTTCGCCCTGTGGCTCTACTCGCGACGCATGAAGGTGCCGTTCCTCACCGTCATCGACAACATAGGCATCGTCACGCCGCTCTGCGCCGCCGCCATACGCATGGGCAACCTCATGAACTCGGAAATCATTGGCAAGCCCACCGACGTGCCATGGGCATTCGTCTTCGAGCAGGTAGATACGCTGCCACGTCACCCGGGACAGCTCTACGAGGCTCTGGCATATATGCTCTTCTTCGTCGTGGGATGGCTCATCTATCGCCGCCACCCGGAGCGTGTAGGCACCGGCTACTTCTTCGGGCTGTGCATATTCCTCATCTTCACCTTCCGCTTCTTCATCGAATACACCAAGGAGGTGCAGGTATCGTTCGAGAACGGCATGCTCTTCAACATGGGTCAGTTGCTGTCAGTGCCCTTCATCATCGTGGGCGGCTACTGGGTGTGGCGCGGCGCCAGGACGGCCAGCACCAAGCCATAAGCCCTGCGCCCCATCCCAAAACAACAGCGCCCCATCCCATCCCTAAAAGAACATACCCCATTCCATCCCAAAAGAACAGCACCCATCCCATCCCAAAAGAACATACCCCATCCCAAAAGAACAGCACCCATTCTATCCCAAAAGAACAGACCCCATTCCATCCCCAAAGCCCCCACCGGGTCCCAAAGCATTAATATGTTCCGTATGCCGCCGTACCACGGCGGCCCCATCACCCCCAAAGCCATGAACAAGAAACATCTCCTCATCGCACTTGCCATCACACTTGCCACCCTGCCCACAGGGGCACAGTCGCTCAAGGACGACCTCAAACAGAACACACATCTTGGCGGCTACGTCATCGCCAAGGGCAATGCCACCACACGAGACGATGCTGAGAAGAAAGCCGACATGGGTCTGCGCCTCGTGCGTCTATACATCGACAGCCGTCTTGGCGACTTCGCCATGAAACTGCAGATGCAGGTCAACGGTAACACCAGCAGCATCAACGGCCCGCGGCTCGTAGATGCATGGGTAGAATGGCAGCACTGGACAGAGATGCGCGTCAAGGTGGGCCAGTTCAAGCGCCCCTTCACCTTCGAGAATCCCATGCACCCATGGCTGCTGGGCAGGGGCACCTACTCGCAGCTGGCCGACCGCCTGGCGGGCTTCAGCGACCGCACTGGCGAACATGCCAGCAACGGCCGCGACTTCGGACTTCAGCTGCAGGGCGACCTCTTCAAGTCGAGCATCGACGGCCACCGATGGCTGCACTATCAGGCCGGCGTCTTCACCGGTCAGGGCATCAACGTTATGGACAAGAACACCCGCAAAGACCTCATCGGCGGCTTGTGGGTGGCACCCGTCAAAGAGCTGCAGGTGGGCATCTTCGGATGGACGGGCAACTATGTTGACAACAACAAGCAGACCCACGAGCGGCGGCGCTATGCCATCGGTGCCAACTACAACGACAGATGGATGGCGCGAGCCGAGTTTGCCGTAGATAACGCCGACGGCAAGGCCGACGCGTGGTATGCCATCGTGGGCACGCCGTCGTGGCACCGCACACGACTCTTCGCACATTACGACGTGTATCGCGACGCCAAGAGCTGGGACAATGCCAAAAGCTTCTACGGACTCTCGGTGCAGCACACGCCGCACCCCAACCTTATGGTGCAGGCCAACTGGGCTTTTGCCGACGACCGCACGGCCACAGACCGCCACTACCACAACGTTGACGTGCAGTGCTACTGGCGATTCTGAAGCATGACAATTGTAATATTAAGGTATGCCAACCTAAGGTGTATCCTAAACTATAAGCATAATGGCTAATACCAACAGCTTCTCGCAGACTGGCGTGCAAGTGCAGACACAAGTGCAGACACTCACGCCGCAACAGTTACTCGTAGCTCACCTAACAGAGATGCCCATAGAGGCACTGGCCGAACGCATCGATATCGAGTTGAAAGAGAACCCTACCCTCGAGCGCGACACCTCTCATGACGAGTACGGCGATAGGGTAGGGGAGGAGGACCCGACGGCTGACAATTACAACAACGAGGGCACACTCGACGACCTCAACCCCGATGACAGGTCACTCGGCGATTTCTCCGGCGAGTCAACATCACTCGCCGACTACAGCAGCCCCGATGACGTGCCCGACAACCTACCCACGGCCTCGCGAAGAGGAGTCATAGACGCCATCGACGGCGAGACACGCTCATTCTACGACCAGCTGGAAGAACAGATAGGACTCTTCGACCTCAACGACCACGAGCGCGAGCTGCTACGCTACATCATTGGCTCGCTCGACGACGACGGTCTGCTGCGCATCTCACTGACACAAATCAAGGACGAGCTTGAGGTCTATCACAACATACCGACGTCAGAAGAAGAGCTGGAGCGTATGCTGCACGTGCTGCAGAACTTCGAGCCCGCCGGCATAGGGGCACGCACTCTGCAGGAATGCCTGATCCTTCAGGTAAAACATGCCCCCGACCGCAACTCACCTGCCAAACAGCTGCTGCTGCGCCTCCTCAATGAGAGTTTCGACCTTCTCATGCTGGGCAGGTGGGACAAGATACGTGCACGCTTCCACATCGACGACAGCACGACATCACGACTGCAACACGAAGTGCGACGCCTAAACCCGCGCCCCGGCAGCTCCATGGGTGAGACCGTGGGGCGCAACCTCCAGCAGATAACTCCCGACTTCATCGTAGAGACAGACCCCTACGGCAACATCACCATGACCCTCAACCAGCGGGGCGTGCCGCCATTGGTGGTGAGCACCGACGACGAACGCCTTCTGCGCGAGCTCGAACAGCAACGCTCCACAGAGATGAGCCGCAGCGAGCGAGAGGGGCTGACATATATCCGCGAGCGTGTGGAGAAAGCACAGGGCTTCATCGACGCACTGGAGCAGCGACGACGCACACTCACCACCACCATGCAAGCCATCATACACCTGCAGAGACCCTTCTTCGAGAGTGGCGACGAGACACAGCTACGCCCTATGACCCTCGACGACGTGGCGCAGCTCACAGGCCTCCACTTCTCAACCATCAGCCGCGTGTCAAACAGCAAATGGGTGGAGACATCGTTCGGCATCTTCCCGCTGAAATGGTTCTTCACATCGGCAGCACGCAAAGACGGTGACGACGTCAGCATACGCGAGATAAAAGCAACACTCACAGAGATTGTCAACGGTGAGGACAAACGTCAGCCATACTCCGACGACACCCTCACCGAGATGTTGCGACAACGCGGCTACGATGTGGCACGACGCACAGTGGCCAAGTACCGCACCGCACTCAACATCCCCGTAGCACGTCTGCGCAAACAGTTCAAATAGCATTATGCGTAACATTCTCATCATTGCCCGTTGGCTTTCCGGCATCTTCAGGCCGCAATACTTCACCGTGCTTGGCTTCGCCGTGCTCTTCCTCTTCACGTACATGAACATGCTGCCATGGCAGTACAAATGCTCCGTGCTCGCACTCGTGCTCTTCGGCACTGTGCTGCTGCCACGCTGGACGGTGTTCTTCTGGCGACGTATGAGCGGCATGGAGCTGCACCACCTCCGATTCCGCAAGAACCGCTTCTTCCCGTACCTCATCTGGATCTGCTACTACATCTTCACGCTGCACATACTGAGCCGCTTCCACCTGCCGACATACATGAGCGGAATCATCATCGCAGCAATCATAATCCAGGTGGCATGCGCCTTCGTAAACCTCTTCTGGAAGATTTCAACACACTCGGCAGGCGCTGGCGGCGTATGCGGCGCACTTGTGGCATTTGCCATCATCTTCACCTTCAACCCCCTGCCATGGCTATGCCTGTGCATCTTCATCTCTGGACTCGTAGGCACAAGCCGCATGCTGCTGCGACAGCACTCACTGGCACAGGTCGTGGCAGGCTCACTACTGGGCTTCGTACTGGGCTTCGTGGGCATAATCATACCATGGTAGAGACATCATACAGGCAATATCTGCACGATAAAGACTATCTTTTCGGCAATTCCTTTCACAGATTGCAATTTTTTCACTAATTTTGCGCCCTCGATTACCACAACGATTTATTTAAATAAACATCACCATCATGGCATATCTCTTCACCTCTGAATCCGTCAGCGAAGGCCATCCCGACAAGGTGGCCGACCAAATCAGCGATGCCGTTCTCGACAACCTCCTGGCTTTCGACCCACAGAGCAAAGTGGCCTGCGAGACACTCGTCACCACCGGTCAGGTGGTGCTGGCAGGCGAAGTCAAGTCACAAGCATATATCGACCTGCCCGAGGTGGCACGTAACACCATACGCCGCATAGGCTACACAAAGGCAGAATACATGTTCGAGGCCAACTCATGCGGTGTGCTCTCGGCTATCCATGAACAGAGTCCCGACATCAGCCGTGGCGTAGAACGCGACAACCCCATGTCGCAGGGTGCCGGCGACCAAGGCATGATGTTCGGCTATGCCACCAATGAGACAGAGAACTACATGCCCCTGGCACTCGACCTGGCACATCACATACTCATCACACTGGCAGACATACGCCGCGAGGGTCGCGAGATGACATATCTGCGCCCCGACGCCAAGAGCCAGGTGACGATAGAATACGACGACAACGGCCACCCCACACGCATAGACACCATCGTCATCTCAACCCAGCACGACGACTTCATAAAGCCCTTCGACGGAAACCAGGCCGAAGCCGACCAACGCATGCTCGACCAGATCCGCCGAGACGTCAGGCAGATTCTCATACCACGCGTCATCGAGGAGATTCACAATCCCGAGGTGAGGGCGCTCTTCAACGACGACATCAAGTACCACGTCAACCCCACCGGCAAGTTCGTCATCGGCGGACCGCACGGAGACACGGGCCTCACGGGACGCAAGATCATCGTTGACACCTACGGCGGACGCGGAGCACACGGCGGAGGAGCCTTCTCGGGAAAAGACCCGTCAAAGGTCGATCGCTCGGCAGCATACGCCGCACGCCACATCGCCAAGAACATGGTGGCAGCAGGAGTGGCAGACGAGATGCTCGTGCAGCTGTCATACGCCATCGGAGTGGCAGAACCCGTGAGCATATATGTTGACACCTACGGCACAAGCCACGTCAACCTCACCGACGGACAGATAGCAGAACGCATCAAGCAACTCTTCGACCTCAGACCACGAGCCATTGAGGAACGCCTGAAGCTGCGACAGCCCATCTACGAGGAGACAGCAGCCTACGGACACATGGGGCGCACACCACAGCGCAAGGTGAAGACCTTCCACAGCCATTACATGCCCGATGTCACCCTCGACGTGGAACTCTTCACGTGGGAGAAGCTCGACTATATCGACACCATACGCCAGTCCATGAAAGACAACTTCACCGACAAATGAGGATAGCAGTATATTGCGCATCAAGCACCAAGATACACCCCGACTACTTACATGCTGCCGCCGAACTCGGCACTCTCATGGCGAAGCAGAGGATAGGGCTCATCAACGGAGCCGGCAACATGGGCCTCATGGCAGCCACCAGCAATGCCGCCCTGGCTGCGGGAGGTGAGGTGACAGGCGTCATACCAACGTTCATGGTTGAGAACGGCTGGCATCACACCGGCCTCACACGTCTCATAGAGACCGCCGACATGCACCAACGCAAGCAGACCATCGCCGACCTCTCCGACGGATGCATAGCCCTGCCTGGCGGCTGCGGCACGCTCGAAGAGCTGATGGAAATCATCACATGGAAGCAGCTCGGCATATATCTCAAGCCCATCATAATCCTTAACCTACGCAGCTACTACGACCCCCTGCTGCAACAGCTGCAACGCGGCATCGACGAGCACTTCATGAGTCCGCTACACGCCAAGATATGGCGTGTGGCCTCGACACCACAAGAGGCTCTCGACCTCGCACTCTCAACACCACTATGGGATCCCAGCTTAGGCAAGCTGGCAGCCATCTGACAGCAACAGCCATTTCGCACCACGAAACACCCATGCCCGATACACTCTACTATCAGCAGTTCTTCAGACGCGACACACTACTGTCTCGCGACACACTGCTTTTCCGCGACGGGCCTGCCAACGCCACCTCGACGGTAGGTCACAGACCGCTGCTGATGCCAGAGTCATTACACCGCAACGACATCGTCACCGGCAGTACTCTAATCTGTCTCGCCATGGTGATGATGATTTTCAGGGCAACAAAACGCTCACTGCCGCAACGCTTCAAGGACTTCATGTACCCCACACGCAGCAAGAGCAGCGACGATGCCGACAGCTCTTACAACAGCAGCATCACCAACCTGTGCCTCGCACTGCTCACGGCACTGCTCACGGCACTGCTCTTCTTCTGCTACGCACAGACACGCTACAACATCGACATCATCTCCGTGACACCCATCGAGCTGCTCGGCATTTACGTTGCTGTGACTCTCACCATCATCACTACCAAAGCACTGATGTATGCCTTCGTGCACTCCGTGTTCTTCAGCAGGCAACAACGTGCGGCATGGCTCAAGGACTTCTCACTCATCTTCCTGGTGCAAACGGCAGTGTTGCTACCACTCACACTCATCGCCGTTTACTTCGACTTTTCGGCCAAAAATACAGCTATAGCACTGGCAATAGTGTTACTTTTTGTCAAAATACCACTCCTTTTGAAGGCTTATTCGACCTTTTTCGTTAAAAGTTATGGCTATTTGCATTTAATTGTGTACTTTTGCGCCCTTGAAGCCGCACCTATAGTTGCCATGTGGGCTGTCTTGACACAAATCACAGACATACTACAGCAATACTGAAAACACAACAGGCACATTATTACTAACGATTAAAGCTAAACTAAAGCACATCATAATGATTAAAAAGGTACTGGTCTCACAGCCTAAGCCGACGTCAGAGAAGTCACCGTACTTCGACATCGCCGAACGCTACGGAGTGGAAATAGTATTTCATCCTTTCATAAAAGTAGAGGGATTATCATCCAAAGAATTCCGCGCCCAGAAAGTCAGCATCCTCGAACATACGGCTATCGTATTCACCTCACGCCATGCCATTGACCACTTCTTCATGCTATGCAAGGAAATGAGAGTCGTCATACCGGAGGACATGAAATATTTCTGCGTGACAGAACAGATTGCACTCTACATACAGAAATACGTACAATACCGCAAGCGTAAGGTTTTCTACGGCTCCACAGGACGCTTCTCAGACCTGCTGCCAGTGATGGTGAAGCACAAGACAGAAAACTACTTCGTGCCACTCTCCGACGTACACACCGATGACATCAAGCGTCTGCTCGACGAGAAGAAACTTCGCCACACAGAGGCTGTCATGTACCGCACCGTGGCCAACAACTTCTCTGAGGACGAGGCCTTCGACTACGATATGATAGTCTTCTTCTCACCGTCAGGAGTGCAGAGCTTGCTCACAAACTTCCCCGACTTCAAGCAGGGCGACATCGCCATCGCTACTTTCGGACCCACGACAGCAAAGTCCGTAGTCGATGCCGGTCTAAGACTCGACCTCGAAGCACCCACACCGCAATATCCCAGCATCACATCGGCACTCGATGACTACATCAAGAAACACAACAAAGCATAAGTTTCCAAAACTACAGAAGCTATGCTCAAAAAAGAGCATTGAGAGACTCTTCGAAGGCGGCGACGGCAGCAAAGGCGTCTCCGCCTTTCCTGTTAGGGCCGTCTTCGCTGCCAACGACGAAGAGTGCACAAAGGTTCTCATCTCTGTGTCGAAGCGAAGACTGCATCACGCCACCGACCGCAACCGTGCCAAGCGGCAGCTGCGCGAGGCATGGCGTCTTAACAACGACATACTCGCCGACACGCCAACGCTGAACATAGCATTCATCTGGCTTGCCGACACGCCGCAACCGTCAAGTCTCATCATGCGCAAGATGAAGAACGTACTCCACCGCATTGCAGAGACAAACATCAAACAACCTTCTGACCTGCAACAATGAAAAGCATAGCAAAGCTGCTGTCACAGCTGCTCATACTGCCCATACGCTTCTATCAGCGATGCATATCGCCACTCACGCCACCGTCGTGCCGATACACACCGACGTGCTCGCAGTATGCAGTAGAAGCCATACAACGCCACGGACCCATCAAGGGGCTGTATCTCGCCGTGCGACGGATACTGCGCTGCCATCCCTGGGGAGGACACGGCTTCGACCCTGTGCCAGACACCTTTCACTTCTGAAACACATACACCACCACCTCACTCACCTAAGCCACAATGCAGCAACTTTTCAACCTGCACACACACCACCCGCTGCCAGAGGGCGAGACCAGCATACGCAACTGCGGACTGCATCCATGGCACACCACCGCCGACTATCGCCGCACACTGGCACTTTTCCTCGGGCCACTGCCGTTTCCGGGAAGTGACGAGCCACAGCTGCTGCAAGCCATCGGCGAGTGCGGACTCGACCGTCTGTGCCAGACACCCTACGACTTGCAGATGTCAGCCTTCAAAGCACAAATCGGAGAAAGCGAGATGCGCCGCCTGCCAATGATAATACATTGCGTCAAGGCATTCGATGACATCACAGCCCCGCAAGCCACCGCCACACAGCCATGGGTGATACACGGCTTCCGCGGCAAACCGCAGCAGCTGCAACAGCTCACGGCACAAGGCTTCTACATAAGCTTCGGCATCAACCACAACAGCGAGAGCTTGGCACAGTGCCCCGCAGAACGTCTCTTCCTCGAGACCGACGACGAGAAAACAGCGATAGTGCCACTCTATGAGCGTGCCGCAGCAACACGCAACACCGACGTCGAAACACTTGCAACACAGATATGGAGCAACGCAAGAGCCATCTTTGACAATCTATAAGTGCGGACATCACAACCACGGAATACACCTGTGAAGTGGAAAGGGCAATATTTTTAAAAAATAATTGAGTAAAAAGGCAGTTAATTCGAAAACAAATTACTACCTTTGCCACCAAATAACAAACCATCAATTAAAAATACCTAAAACTTACAAAAAGAAATGCGTAAACTTACTATCCTCACACTCACAGCTGTGAGCGCTGCAGTCTTTACGTCATGCAGCAAAATGGGTGCCTTAAGCCCTGAAAACTTCACAGTAACACCAACGCCCCTCGAAGCCGTAGGCGGCGAAGTGCAAGCATCCATAAGCGCCACGTTCCCAAAGAAGTACATGAAGAAAAAGGCTACTGTCGTGGCTACTCCGGTGCTGAAATACAATGGTGGCGAGCTCGTGGGCGAGGGCGCCGTCTATCAGGGCGAGAAAGTAGCTGGCAATGCTACTACCGTCAGCTACAAGGTCGGAGGCACATACACCATGCGCACCACATTCCCCTACAGCGACGCCATCCAGCAGAGCGACCTCTACATGCGCTTCCTGGCTCGCAAGGGCAGCAAGACCTACGACATCCCTGACGTGAAGATTGGCTACGGCGTGGTGGCCACAAGCCAGCTCCTCAACGGTTGCCTCGCAACGACTAACCCAGCCCTGGCTCCCGACGCTTATCAGCGTGTCGTACGCCAGAAGCAGGAGGCACAAATCAAGTACCTCGTCAATCAAGCCAACATACGCGCCAGCGAGCTGAAGACCAACAGCATCAAAGATTTCGTGAACATCCTCAAGGAAATCAACGACAACAGCCAGACCCGCCAGCTGCAGAACATCGAGGTCAGCGCATACGCTTCGCCAGAAGGCTCATACGACTTCAACGCACGTCTGGCAGAGAAGCGTCAGGACAGCTCCTCAGACTACGTCAACAAGCAGCTGAAGCAGAATAAAATGACTGCCGACGTGGACACCAAGTTCACCGCAGAGGACTGGGATGGCTTCCAGCAGCTCGTCAGCGCAAGCAATATCCAGGACAAGGATGTCATTCTGCGTGTGCTCTCCATGTACTCCGATCCCGCCGAGCGCGAACAGCAGATCCGCAACATGAGCGTCGTCTATGACGAACTGGCAAAGGGCATCCTGCCCGAGCTGCGCCGCGCACGCCTCATAGCAAACTACGATGTCATAGGACGCAGCGACGAGCAGATCGTTGCACAGTTTGCCAGCGACGCTCGCCAGCTCAGTGTTGAAGAAATGCTCTATGGTGCAGCACTCCAGAAAGACAACACACAGCGCAAAGCATGGTATGAGAAGGCAGCACAACTCTTCCCAACAGACATGCGTGCCTTCAACAACCTCGCCAATCTCGCATACCAGAGTGGCGACACACAAAGCGCCATCAACTACCTGCAGAAGGCTCAGTCGCTCAATGCCGCAAGCCCCGAGGTGGCCACCAACCGCGCACTCATAGCTCTCGCTCAGGGCAATGTCCCCGAGGCTGAGGCTCTCATCGCCAAGGGCACGGGTGCCAACACCTACAGCGAGGTGCTCGGCAACATCAACATCGCCAAGGGCAACTACAGCGCCGCCGCTCAGAACCTGGCCGGCATAAACACAAACTCTGCGCTGCTCGCACAAATCCTCAACAAGGACTACAGTGCTGCCGAGAAGACTCTCGCAAAAATAGAGAATGTGGATGCCTACACAAGCTATCTCAGCGCTATCCTGGGTGCACGTCAGGGCAACGCATCTGCCGTCGTAAAGGGTCTCACAACAGCTCTACAGCAGAAGCCGGAGCTCGCAAGCCGCATTGCTAAAGACCTCGAATTCGTAAAGTATGCATCACAGATTGCAAACCTGCTCAAGTAAGACAACTTAACACCACGGAGACGCAAAGTGCCGATTGCAACAACAGTCGCTCTTTGCGTCTCTGTGCTTTTATAAACTCTGAACACAAAAATGTACTGCCAATACATCTGTCACATGATATGTCGTACGGCAGCCATAGCAGCCGTACTGCTCATGGCCGCCTGCACCGACAAGGGAACACTGCGCATCAAGGGTACAATACGCAACATACAGCAGGCAGATTTCTTCATCTACAGCCCCGACGGAGGCATCAGCAGACTCGACACCATACATGTCATAGACGGCAAATTCGACTGGCAGACACCTCTTACCGAAGAGGCTACTTTCATCATCGTATATCCAAACTTCAGCGAACAAGTGATATTCGCACAGCCTGGCGACGTGCTGAAGGTCAGTGGCGATGCAGGACAACTCAGGCAGATTGCCGTAGAAGGCTCTCAAGACAACGAGGAACTCACGAAGTTCAGACTTCAGAATATTGACGCCACGCCACAGCAGCGCACAGAAGCTATGCAGCGTTACGTCAAGGAGAATCCCGACACACGAGTAGGCATCTACCTGCAAAGACAACTCACCCTGCAGAACGCCACTTTCTCAACACTCAGACGAGGAGATACACTACCGGCAATACAGTTGCCGCCAGACGGACTCACCGACGACACCGACACTATATTCATACAGACGAAGAACAGGAAAGAACCCACGTCAATACGCCAGCGGCCACTGCTGCTACTGTTCTGGGCAACATGGAGCGGCAACAGTCACAGCGTGAACCGTGAGGCCAGACAACTGCTCACTCAGACTAAAGACCTGACGCTGGGCAAGCGCTTCCAGGCAATAAACATAAGCCTCGACGTGGACCTGAGGACCTATCACACATTCTTGCGGCGCGACACCATGGACTGGCCTACACGATGCTACCGGCAGGCATGGAACACACAAGTGACAAAACAACTGGGAATAACAAACCTACCATACATCGTGCTCACTGACTCAGCACGCATCATCAAGGCTCTCGGCTCAGACTGGGAGAAGGACATAAAGCCGGAGATAGAACGCATGAGAGCCGAAGCAGCGAAAGCAAAATGAAGGAAAAGCAAGCTAACACTTGTCGATAACCATGAAAAACGACGTTGATAACGCGTGCACAAAATATTGCTAACTTATTTGCCATACACGCAAAACATCACCTAAGCATTATATCGACATTTCAAAATTACTTACCATAAACTTCTCAACCCGATTTAAACATGTTATCAACGAGTTATCAACAACACAAAATTCTCATAATCAGATAAACTTATAAATTATCAACATAATTGACAACATAATATCATCAATATAGACCTTTCTTTCAAAAAAGAGAAATAAACAATTAAAATAATACATCGTCAATAACTCAAACCCTCATATTATGCAAGACATAAAGTCAGAAATAAGACGATTGGCACGCGAGAAGAACGCTGTCATTATGGCTCACTACTACGTAAGCCCCGACGTGCAGGACATAGCCGACTTCATTGGCGACAGCCTTGCTCTGGCGCAGAAGGCGGCAGAGACCACGGCAGACATCATCGTGCTCTGCGGCGTGCATTTCATGGGCGAGACGGCGGCTATCCTCTGTCCCGACAAGAAGGTCCTCGTGCCCGACACCAATGCCACATGCTCGCTCGCTGAGAGCTGTCCCGCACCGGAATTCGAGGCCTTCGTGAAGGCTCATCCCGGACACACCGTGGTGAGCTACGTCAACACCACAGCAGCCACAAAGGCATTGACGGACATCGTAGTGACAAGCTCAAATGCCAGACAGATAGTGGAGAGCATACCTGCCGAAACACCCATCATCTTCGGACCCGACCAGAACCTCGGAGCATACATAAATTCCGTCACAGGCCGCAATATGGTGCTGTGGAACGGTGCATGCCATGTGCACGCACGCTTCAGCGTTGAGAAAATCCTGCAAATCAAGGCCGAGCATCCCGATGCCAAGGTGCTCGTGCATCCTGAATGCAAAGGTCCTGTTGTGAAGCTTGCCGACAAGGTAGGCAGCACGGCAGCACTTCTCAATTTTGCCATCAACGACGCTGCCACGACATTCATCGTTGCCACGGAGAGCGGCATACTGCATGAGATGCAGAAGAAGGCTCCTCACAAGACCTTCATTCCTGCACCCCCCGACGATTCGACATGCGGCTGCAACGAATGCGAGTACATGAAGCTCGTAACACTCGAGAAGTTATATCGATGCCTACTCGACGAGCAACCCGTCGTGACCGTTGATGCTGATGTTGCAGCAAAGGCCATACGTCCCATCAACCGTATGCTCGAACTAAGCGAGAGGCTGAAACAATGACGGCACAGGACTTCCATCCCTTAAGCTCATGCCCTGTGGGCGACGTTCATGCTGCCGATGCCAGCAGGACAACATTCCGAAAGCTCAAGATAGCGGAGATGCAACGTCTCACCGTTGGCGAGTACCGTGCTGCTGATAAGCAACCCATAGTTGTGGTGCTCGACAGCGTGCGCTCGCTCTACAACGTGGGCTCCGTGTTCCGGACATGCGATGCCTTCCGCGTGGAGCGCATCATGCTCTGTGGCGTCACTGCCACCCCTCCCAATGCCGAGATCCACAAGACAGCCCTCGGAGCAGAGCTCTCTGTGGCATGGCAGCATTTCGACAGTGCCCTCGATGCCGTGCAGCTGCTTCACGACGAGGGCTATGAGGTGGTTGCCATAGAGCAGTGCGAGGGTTCTACATACCTTGACAGCTTCCACCCTTTGCCAGATCATAAGTATGCACTCGTCCTCGGCAACGAAGTACATGGCGTGCAGCAGCAGGTGGTGGATGCCTCTGACATGTGCATAGAGATTCCGCAGTTTGGCACTAAGCACTCTCTCAACGTCAGCGTGACGGCAGGGATTGTCATTCACCACTTCCAGCACCTCACACAGTGATATACATCGACGACCACTTGCAGCAGCTCGACACAGACCATGCCATGATGTTGCTGTCAGACCAACGGAGGGAATATGCCATGCGTTACCGCTTCGACCTCGGACGACGGACATGCATAGCAGCCTACCTGCTGCTTTGCCGGGCGCTGAACGAGGAATACGGCATAACAGGGAAGCCCGTGTTTGCTTTTTCAGAGCATGGCAAGCCATCCATCATCGGACATGAGGACATACACTTCAATTTCAGCCACTGCAGCGAGGCTGCCATCTGTGCCGTAAGCACCAAGCCCATAGGAGTTGACATAGAGACACCGCGACATCCTAAGCCGGCATTCATCGACTACACTATGAATGGCAGTGAGGTGGAGCGCATACGTAAGGCACATGACCCGTCGATGCTGTTCACTCAGCTATGGACTATGAAGGAGGCACTCGTAAAGCTCACTGCCGATGGCATAACCAACAACCTACGCGATGTCCTCTGTCGTGACGACGTGTCCTTCAGCACGATAGTAACACCACGTTACATTTACACCATCTGTCAATACAAAAACTAATGTCAGTAACACCATATAATATAAGTAGAGTGCGCCGAATTCCGGCCGTCATGGCGGCCATAATGATTATAGCCAGTTGTGGCTCATCGCGCAAGGCACTGCGCAGCGTCATGAGTCCTGATGCTGCCACCTCTGAACTATATGTACATGCTGTAGGCGACATTATACCGCGCGAAAATAAAGAGCAGCAAGCTGCCCAGAGTGGAAATACCCTTGACATGACACCACTGCAAAGGGAGCTGGAGGAAATACTGAAGGACAGCGTGTTGCAGTTCTCACAGATGTCTGTGAGCATAGCTGACCTCACGGCAGGCAGCATAATCTTTGAGCATCGTGCCAATCAGCGTATGCGACCAGCATCTACTGAGAAAATGGTGACGGCCATAACAGCACTCGACCAGCTCGGACCCCACTATCAGTTTGCCACGCGACTGCTCACGACGGCCGTACTCGATGACGACGGCACGCTGTGTGGCGACCTCTATCTGCGCGGAGGAATGGACCCCCTGCTCTCCGCTGCCGATGTCCGGGAGTTGGCATCACGGCTCAGAGCTGCCGGCGTGCGTCAGGTGAGGGGACGCATCTTGGCAGACGTCACCATGAAAGATGCCGACGAGCTGGGATGGGGATGGTGCTGGGACGATGATAACCCCGTACTGTCGCCGATGCTCGTCTCTGGCAAGCCCGTTCTACTGACGGCATTCGAGAATGCCCTGCGCGGAGCCGGAGTAAAGGTTTCCGTACCTGTCTCCGGGAAGGGGCAGGCACCAGCCTCTGCGCGCGAGCTGGCAGCCATCAGGCGTCCGCTCCTTGAAGTGATGTCGCCAATGATGAAAGAGAGCGACAACCTATGTGCCGAGAGTGTATTCTACCAACTCGCACCAACTCGCACCAAGGCCGCCGACGTCATAGCAAAGACACTCGCCACAGCAGCATCTGCCGATGCCGAAAGGCGTATAGTAATTGCCGACGGAAGCGGACTATCACTCTACAACTACCACACGGCGCGCTCGTTCCAAAGTCTGCTCACCTATGCTGCAGCGAGGCCCGACAGCATACTGACACCCCTGCTCAGCCTACTGCCCATCGCTGCCACAGACGGCACCCTGCGTAAGCGCATGGGCGGCACGGTAGCGGCAGGAAACGTGCGTGCCAAGACAGGAAGCGTAACGGCTGTATCGTCGCTCGTCGGCTATGCCATGCAACGCTCTACAGGACATCTCATAAGTTTTGCCATTCTAAATAATGGCGTTGAGACCATGGCTCAGGGACGAACGCTGCAAGACCGTATCTGTGTGGCAATATGTCAATGAAACAACAATCTGCAACAATACAAATAAAATATAAATTAACATGACTGAAATCAGAAGTTTTGAGTTTAAAAGAGCTTTTACGCTGATACTCGTTGTTGCGACATGCGTCTGCATCAAGGCACAGACAGACGTCACTTCCACGTACGTCAACAATCCCAGCTTCGAGACCGACGGCACGTCGGGATGGACGGTACAGAACATGCAGACACAGAACAACTCGGTATTTGCTCGCAAGTCAGGTTCTGTCTATCTCGAGTCATGGGTGAGCCAAGGCCAGCAGATAGGAGATGCCGCCATCAGCCAAATCCTGAAGGACCTGCCCTCCGGCAACTACAAGCTCACGGCTTCGGCTCTACACATTCAGCAGACGGGCTCCAACAGTACTACCAACAAAGGTGCTGCACAGACAGGAGCATACCTCTATGCCGGAAATACTCAAGTTCCCGTCACTGCAATGAAGCTCTACACCCTGGAGTTCGCAGTACTCGATGCCAAGGCAAATGTAGAGATAGGATTGCGCGCAGAGAACGCCACAGGCAACTACCTCTGCGTTGACAACTTCAAGCTTCAGCATCTTGGCGACGTGACACCTCAAAGCTATGCCTCGGAGGTGTCGAAGCTTATCGATGAGGGTAAGCGTTATATTGAAGCCGGCATTCAGCAGAGTGTGGCCACTACACTCAACGCTGCCTTGCAGACAGCACAGACAGCACTTCAAGGTACTGGCACCAATGCCGACGGCACCACAACCTACGACATGGATGCTCTCATGGCAGCACGCACGACTCTCAACAGTGAGATTAAGAAGGCTGCTGCCTCACGACAGCTCTATGTCAACCTCGACGAACGAATTTCCTACGCCGAGAAGGTTCAGGGATGGTGGCAGGAAAACACAAGAAAGGCTGCTGTACTGACGCAACTCGCCAACGCCATCGCCACGGCTCGAGAGAAAAGCAACGACTATACTCTAACATCAACGCAGCTCAGGAATGCCGTAACAACTCTCAATACAAGAATCTCTGCCGTAGATAAGAAGATATATTGCTCTGGCAGCGCGTGTGGCAGCGATGCCGACCTGCGTGCTGGCAATAAGCAGTGGAGCTACGAACGCAGTATGCAGAGCAAGCATTGGATCCTGTTTTGGGAGAGTGGCTACGGAACTGCTGCACCACCTGCCGTGGCTTCCATACTTGAGACGGCAGACAGAATCTTCGAGTTTTATGCCGATAGCCTGAAGTTCATAAACATAAACTCAGGAAAGTCAAAGACCGATACTTACAAGATGATTATACGTCTGCGATACACTACCGAGTGGGAGGCCAGTGGCAGCGGTATAGACAACCAGATAGGACTCCTCACGCTGTCAAGATGGGCCTACACTTCACGTGAAGGACAGACGGTGGCTCACGAGATAGGACACTGCTTCCAGTACCAGACACACTGTGACAACAACAACCAAAACGGATGGATGTACAATTGGGGTAGGTCAACACTCAACGTCTTTTGGGAGATGTGTGCACAGTGGCAGGCCTACAAGTTCTATCCAGCCATGCAGTTCAACAATGAGTGGCTCAACAACACCCTCAATGGCCTACACAGACACCCCCTGTGCGTGGCACTAAGATATGAGAATTTCTTCATTCAAGACTATTTCTGCCAGCGACATGGGATGGACATCATAGGAAGGTTGTGGAACCAGTCGCGAACCCCCGAAGACCCACTTCAGGCATATATGCGACTCACTATGACAGGTTCCACACATGAAAAACTCGAACAGCTCGGAGACGAGATGTGGGAATACGGAGCGCGGATGACAACTTTCGACATGGATCATCTGCGCGAGCGTGGAGCCTCTGTAATAGGACGTCGTGCACAGACAGCATTGCGAATAGACAACGACAAGTACTGGTGGCCCACGGCTGACAACTGCATAGAGAACTGGGGCAACAACGCCATACGTCTCAATGCACCGTCATCTGCCAAGACCATTTATGTCGAGTTCGAGGGAAAGGCAGGTGCTGAAGGCTACATAAAATATAATACTTCACGTGCAGGATGGCGGCTGGGGTTTGTAGCTCTTGCTTCCGATGGTACACGCATCTATAGCGATATGACTCGTGCCACATACGATGAGCCAAATCAGGTGCTGGCCTTCGACTGTCCCAAGGGCTGTAAGTATGTGTGGCTCGTGGTGAGCGGTGCACCTACTGCCTACTGGCTGCGCGACTGGCTCAGCTGGAGTGAAGAGGGTCAGACAGAGCAATGGCCCTACCGCGTGAAATTCCACCAGACAAATGTATTCGGCAAGGCCAACAATAACACTTACCCTGTTGGAATATCTGACATAGAGTCTGACATGGTAAAAACTTCAGCTCATCAGACAGAGGGGGTATTCACTTTGTCAGGACAACGTCTGCGTACTGGCAACTCACTCTGCGGACTCCCAAAGGGACTCTACATCGTGGGTGGACGCAAGGTGATGAAGAAGTAAATTACGCCATAAAAAGCGTCATTTTCTTTGTAGAAAAGCTGGAAACTCACTATCTTTGCGGCAGACAAAAGCAGAAAGAGCCATGACAACATCATCAGACATCAAGCAACTGCCCCTCGGCATATCGGATTTCACTCGCCTCGCACGCGAGAACTACTATTATGTGGATAAGACCATGTTCATCCCCCGCCTTGAGACGACAAGCAGCTACCTGTTCCTCGTGCGTCCGCGCCGCTTCGGCAAGTCGCTGCTGCTGAACATGCTCAAGGCCTACTACGACGTTAACATGAAGGATCGCTTCGGCGAGCTGTTCGGACATCTGTGGATAGGCAGCAACCCAACGCCCTTCCAGGGCCGCTATGCCGTGCTGCACCTGGACTTCTCGCAGGTTACGGGAAGCATCGACGAGCTGGCATCACGCTTCAACCAGTATTGCAGCATGATAGTCAACGGCTTCGGCGAGGAATATGAGCACCTCTTCTATCCTGGCTTCGCCCAGGATGTGAAGCACGAACCAGATGCCAATGCCAAGATTAACTTCGTCGGCTACAAGGCCAAGGTGCACGACGTTCCCATGTACCTCATCATCGACGAGTACGACAACTACACCAACACTG
>Ga0247610_10002328_pt1 | contig 22143 bp, 21 predicted proteins | sample 174DNAGHGhighgp2_FD_193483 | JGI IMG/M metagenome (GOLD analysis project Ga0247610, IMG submission 193483) | Sheep rumen microbial communities from Palmerston North, Manawatu-Wanganui, New Zealand - 1742 DNA GHGhigh gp2 | ecosystem: Host-associated > Mammals > Digestive system > Stomach > Rumen...
TTATGATTAACATCCAAAATAAAGTAGATTGCTGCGGCTGCAAAGAAGAAAGAACTTGAAAAGAGTTGAAGTCATCCTTCAATACAAATATTTGAAATTAATAATTAAGCTAAATATAATATGTCAGTATTTAAAGACAAAGTGCTGCTGATAACAGGCGGCACGGGTAGTTTTGGTAATGCGGTTCTCCGCAGGTTTTTGGATAGCGATATCAAAGAGATTCGCATTCTGAGTCGTGATGAAAAGAAGCAGGACGATATGCGCCACTTCTTGCAGGCCAATCGTTCTGATGTAGCTCACAAGGTGAAGTTCTACATCGGCAATGTGCGTCAGCGTGAGGCCGTGGATTTTGCTATGGGTGGTGTTGACTATGTGTTCAGTGCAGCCGCATTGAAGCAGGTACCCTCTTGTGAGTTTTTTCCAATGGAGGCTGTGCGTACTAATGTAGAAGGAACAAATAATGTGCTTCTGAGTGCTATTGCTCACGGAGTAAAGAATATCGTTGTGCTTTCTACCGATAAAGCTGCTTATCCAATCAATGCAATGGGTATTTCTAAGGCAATGATGGAGAAGGTAGCTATTGCCCAGGGACGCGCACTTGGAGTTGGCGCTAAGACCACAATTTGCTGTACTCGTTACGGAAATGTGATGGCAAGCCGTGGTAGTGTGATTCCTCTCTGGGTAGAGCAGATGATGGAGGGTAAGCCCATTACCATTACTGACCCCAACATGACCCGTTTCATGATGACATTGGATGATGCAGTTGATTTGGTAATCTATGCATTCACTCACGGAGAGAATGGTGACTTGTTTGTTCAGAAAGCACCTGCTGCAACACTTGATGTGCTGGCAGAGGCTCTGAAACAGACCTACGCTAAGATAGATCCGAAGTATGGTAAAACAGAGGTTAAGGTGATCGGTACCCGTCACGGAGAAAAACTCTACGAGACTCTTGTCACTCGCGAGGAGATGGCCAAGGCTATTGATATGGGTGGTTACTACCGTATCCCTTGTGATAACCGAGACCTCAACTATGATAAGTTCTTTACCGAGGGCGATCATAAGGTAGAGCAGGTTGAGGAATACCACTCTCATAACACTAAGCGTTTGGATGTTGAGGGCATGAAGGAACTGTTGCTGAAACTCAACTTCATCCGTGAAGACCTTGGCTTGCAGCCTCGTGCTAAAGCTCGTGATTACCGTTCGGAATAGTTTAGAGTTTAGTGTTGAGAGTTGATAGACAGCTCAAAAAGTTGACAGTACCGCCAGAGGCGGAGTTACTTTTTACTGAATAAACGCTGAACTTATTAAACTGACTCTAAACACTACACTATTAACATTACACTAAAATTTATACAAGCATGAAATTCTTTATATGTGGCTGTAATGGTATGGCAGGACATACCATCAGCTTATATCTTCAGGAGCAAGGACATGAGGTTTACGGTTTTGACCTCCAGGAGTCTAAACTCATTAAGAGTTTTGCCGGCAATGCTTTTGATACCGAAACCATTGGTCGTGTTATCAAGGAAGGCAATTATGACACAGTTATCAACTGCATTGGAGTGTTGAATCAGTTTGCAGAGAACAATCATGCCCTGGCCGCTTTCTTGAACAGTTATTTCCCGCACTTTTTAGCAAAGACTACAGAGGGAACAGATACCCAGGTTATCCACATGACCACTGACTGTGTTTTCTCCGGCAAAAAGGGTAGCTACACCGAGCATGACCTCCGTGATGGAGAAACCTTCTATGATCGCAGTAAAGCACTGGGAGAATTGGAAGATGAAAAGAATCTCTCTTTAAGAAACTCTATTGTCGGTGCTGACATTAATCCAAAGGGCATTGGTCTGCTTAACTGGTTCATGAACAACACTACCGATGAACATCCAGTAGTGAATGGTTACACCAAGGCTATGTGGACCGGTCAATGCACCTACCAGTTGGCTAAGACTATGGAGGCAGCAGCCAAGGAGCGTGCTCATGGATTGGTGAATGCCGTACCCGATACGGACATTTCCAAGTACGAATTGCTGAAGCTCTTCAATAAGTATCTCCGTGGTGGTCGTGTTCAGATTAATCCTGTAGAAGGCGTTAATGCTGACAAGAGCCTGAAGCGTACCAATTGGGATTTCAACTACCGTATTCCTGACTATGAGCAGATGGTAGCTGAAATGGCAGAGTGGATTTACAAACATAAAGTATTATATCCTCACTATAATCTGTAAGTGATATGAAGAAACTGAAATTGATGACTATCGTGGGCACACGCCCCGAAATCATAAAGATGTCCGCCATTATTAAGAAAGCGGACAAGTACTTTGACCAAGTATTGGTTCACACCGGTCAGAACTATGACTATACACTGAACGAGGTTTTCTTCAAGGACCTTGGCCTGCGTGAACCGGATTATTATCTTGGTGTAGTAGGTGACAACCTTGGCCAGACCATGGGTAATGTTATCTCCAAGAGTTATGAACTGATGGCAGAGGTGAAACCAGATGCAGTCATTGTTCTGGGTGATACTAATTCTTGCCTTTGCGTTATCTCTGCAAAACGTCTAAAGATTCCTATCTTCCATATGGAGGCAGGCAACCGTTGCAAGGATGAGAATCTGCCTGAGGAGGTTATCCGTCGTGTTGTGGATGTAACCAGTGATATAAATCTGTGCTACAGCGAGCATGCACGTCGCTATATCCTCGATACCGGTGTGAAGCCTGAATATACCTATGTTGTAGGCTCTCCTATGGCTGAGGTATTGAAGGATGTGCTTCCTCAAATAGAAGCTTCGAACGTCTTGAACGACTTGAACCTTGAACCGCAGAAATATATTCTGCTCTCTGCCCACCGTGAGGAGAATATTGACATTGAGGCAAACTTCTTCTCTCTGATGAATGCTGTCAACACAATGGCCGAAACCTACAACATGCCTGTGCTTTATAGCTGCCATCCTCGTAGCCAGAAGATGATTGAAAAGAGAGGTTTCAAGTTTAATGATAAGGTTATCCAGCATAAACCACTGGGATTCTTTGACTACAACAAACTACAGCAGAATGCATTCTGTGTCGTAAGCGATAGCGGTACAGTTCCTGAGGAGGGTGCTTTCTTTGGATTCCCAGCAGTAAGCATCCGTACTTCTACGGAGCGTCCAGAAGCTATGGATAAGGGTGTATTCACCATTGGTAGCATTACGTCGGAGGCTGTTTGTCAGGCTGTAGAATTGGCTGTAGCAATGCACGAGAATGGCGATGATGCTTGTCCTGTACCTGCATATACTGATGATAATGTTTCTACCAAGGTGATAAAGCTCATTCAGAGTTATGTCGGTATCGTAAATAAGATGATTTGGAAGAAAGAGTAAGTTGTGATTAATATTTCAGACAAACATAACTGTTGTGGTTGTAGCGCATGTGCCAGTGCTTGTCCAAAAGCGTGTATTTCCATGCAGGAGGACGGAGAGGGGTTTCTGTACCCTCTGGTGGATGCTGCTACCTGCATAGATTGTGGCCAGTGTGAGAAAGTTTGTCCCTTTGAGGCAACACTTGAAGCAAAGCGACCTCTTCATACCTATGCCGCCATTAATCCTTCTGAAAACGAAAGGTTCCATAGTTCATCGGGCGGTATTTTTACGATGCTGATGCACGAAACTCTGAAAAAGGGGGGCGTTGTTTATGGTGCTGCATTTGATAACGACTGGAATGTTTGTCACATTTCAATAGAAGTAGAAGAAGATATTCCCGTATTGCAGGGTAGCAAATACGTTCAAAGTATAATAGGCGACAATTACAAAACTGTAAAAGAATATCTAAAAACTGGAAGAAAAGTCTTGTTTTCAGGTACCGCATGCCAAATAGCAGGTCTGAAACGATATCTACAAAAAGAATATGAAAATCTATTGACCGTCGATGTTGTTTGTCATGGTGTACCTTCTCCGATGGTATGGAAAGAGTATGTCAATAAATTAGAAAAGCGTTCTCCAATTGAACATATTTCTTTTAGGAATAAAAAACCAGGATGGATAAATTATGACTTTACAGTTGAATATAAGGATGGGTGTGTATTTTCTGAATCGCATAATGTGAATCTTTATATGTTAGGATTTTTGCGTGATTTATACAATCGTCCATCCTGTCATAATTGTAAAGTAAAGGCTGGTCGATGTACCAGTGATATTACATTGGGAGATTTTTGGGGAATTGATAGAGTTTATCCTGAATTGAACTGTGACCATGGAGTTTCTGTTGTCTTAGTTAATACAAAAAAAGGTAACGATATAATTAAAGAAATTGCCCCAGTGCTTAAGATTGCTACATATGAGCAAGCAATAGCAGGAAATCCTTGTATTATCAAAAATACACCGGAGAATAAATGGAGAAGAAGTTTTTGGTGTACCTATGATAAGAATGTCGGCCTGCTCAATAGTGTTAAAGTCATTATTAATCAGCAAAAGCCTTCTTTGCTTTTGAGTATTCTTAGAAGAATTAAAAAATGTCTTCATCAAATATAAGTTCAAAAGCCACTATAGCGAAAAATACAACTTTGCTCTATGGTCGTACAGTGTTAATCATGTTGGTTACATTGTACACTTCTCGTGTCATATTGCAAGCCTTGGGTGTTGAGGATTATGGCGTTTATACTGCCATTGGTGGCGTGGTCTCGATTCTATCTATAGTTATAAATCCAATTGATGGGGCAATAAGTCGGTTTTTGACTTTTGAATTGGGGAGAGATAATAAGTTAATGCTTTCCCGCTACTTCTCAGCTGGGCTGACAATTATGCTTCTCTTCTCTATTTTGGCAATAATAATACTCGAAACGGCAGGGTTATGGTTCTTAAATAACAAAATGGTTATAGATGAAAGTAGAATAGGGGCTGCAAATTGGGTGCTTCATCTATCAATAGCTGCTTTTGTCGTAAATATGATTTCATGCCCTTATCGTGCTTCAATAATTGCACACGAGCGTATGACTTTGTTCGCATATATGGGTATTTTGGATGCTGTATTAAAACTTGGGGTTGCAGTATTAATAAAATACTCATCTTTCGATAAATTAACCTGGTATGCTCTATTATTACTTATAGTGTCAATATTGATCAGATGTGTCTATACTATAGTGTGCAGCCGTGAATTTGAAGAATGTAGTAAGCCTCGTATCCAGATAGATAAAGAATTATTTGGTGGGTTGTTCACATTTGCTAGTTGGAATATGTTTGGCGCAACCGCTTCTGTATGTAGGGGGCAAGGTATCAATATTCTTTTTAACTTGTTTGGAGGACCCATTGTTAATGCAGCCTATGGAATTGCAAACCAAGTTAACGGTGCTGTTATTAGTTTTGTTAATAATTTCACCACGGCTATTAATCCTTCAATAATCAAATCGTATGCATCAAACCAACGGGAATATATGATGTCGTTGGTGTTTCAAGGTGCTAAATATTCATATTTCCTGGTTTTGTTATTTGCCCTACCTTTACTATTAGAAACTGAGTATGTGACACATCTGTGGCTAGGACAGACACCTGATTTTTCTGTCGCATTTATACAATTAATGCTTGTTTTGTCATTGATAGAATCTTTATCTAAAACAATAATGACGGGCGCTAATGCAACCGGTAAGATTCGGTTGTATCAAGTTATAGTAGGTTGCTTTCAAATAATTATACTTCCTATTTCATACGTCTTGCTTCGTTTGGGCTATTCTCCCAATGTCGTTTTATGGTCAATAGCTATTATCGATATAATAGCTTTGATAGCACGTCTGGTAATTGCAAGAGGAATATTCTTTCTTTCTATTAAAGATTTTATCCAAAAAGTGCTTTTCGTTACATTGGGGGTTACGTTTGTTTCATTCCCCTTACCCTTTTTGTTGAAAATTTCAATTGGCGAAGGCTTGCTGCGCTTTATTTTGGTTGTTATTTTGAGTCTGCTATCATGTTCTTTAGCAGTTTTATATATAGGTTGTACAAAATCAGAACGCAAATCAATAATAGGTAAAGTAAAGAGTTTATTTAATCGGATCAATAAATAATAGTATTTATGCGAGTAGGCATTCTTACATTCCACTGGGCGACTAATTATGGTGCCGTTTTGCAAGCATATTGTTTGCAGCAGTACCTGTCGCAAAAAGGTCACCAGGTGGATATTATTAATTACAAGCCCTCTCAATATGATTTTTCTTGGCGACATATTTTATGTCATCCAAAATCATGGGGTAAGCTATTTTTATTATTGAAAAACAAAAAAAAGGAAACTCTCATTAAGGATTTTCGTGAAAAATATTTGAATTGCACACCTCGTTATAAAACGGCAAGAGAAATAGAATTGATTTCGGAGGCATATGAGGTAGTCATTAGCGGGAGCGACCAGGTATTAAATCCTAGCTTTCTACTATTCGGTGAGAACAACTCGTCATCTAAGGTATACTGGCTGGATTTTGGGAGCAAATATCTAAAGCGCTTGGGCTATGCCGTGAGCTTTGGTTGTGAGAAATACCCTGAGAATGCTTCTGGCTTGGCAAGCCAATCTGTAAATGTTTTTTCGTCAATAGGTACACGCGAACAAACTGGGTTAAACATATTGGATCAATTGAATTATAGGGGTGTAAAATGTTTAGTCCCCGATCCCACAATACTACTTGGTTCACGATTATTTGAACAAATAGGAATTAACCCCTTTGGTAAAAAAGAAGATTATACTTGCGTGTATATGTTGCGGCACGTGTACAAGATTGAAGGCGAAGCTCGTTATATTGATGACAATCATAATCCGATGTCCTTAGAAGAATGGCTGCAAACTATTGTTCATGCGAGATCCATGATTACAAATAGTTACCATGGGATGATTATGGCAATTCTATCTCATACCCCCTTTGTAGTTATACATGAGACAGGCAATGGTAAAGGTATGAATGACCGTTTTAATACAATTTTAGCAAAATTGGGTATTGAAAGTCGGGTGGTATCGTGCATAGAAGAAGCATACGCTACTCTTCAGGAACCAATCGATTTCAATATTTTGGATAATTCGTTGCGAGATTATAGGGAAATAGGAGAAAGATTTTTAGAAAAAAACTTGTGTTGACGAATGAGGCAAATTCTTTTTATGCATCAGGCTTCTTCCGTGGGAGGAGGAAGTTATTGTTTGCTAAATATACTTAAGGTCATAGATAGGCATCTGTGGAATCCAATTGTCTGTTTGCTTGATGATGGATCCTTGCGTGTTGAAGTGGAGAAGCTAGGAATAAGAGTTGTATTCTTTAAAGAGATGAGGTGTATACCATATAATCACTCTTTGTTAAAGAAAAGTAGCTTAGAGACATATTACAAAATATATTATTCAATACCTGCATTTAAAAGGATTCTACAAGAGAACAAGATAGATGTAGTATATCTCAATAACATGATGCTTTATAGGTACTTGCAGCCAGCTAAAGAAGCTGGATGCAAAACCATAATGCATGTCAGGGAGCATTGGCCTGAAGGAGAGAATCAAATACAATTAAAGTGGGCGCAAAAAGCCGCAAAGCGTTATTCTGATAAACTTATTGCCATTAATCACTACAGTGCATCGATGTTTTCTGAATCCTCGGATAAAATGACTATTGTATATGATTGGATAGATTTATCCGCACGTTATGAAAAAGTAGATATGGACAAAATCTTCAACGAAGATACATCTAAACTGAAGATATTCCTATACACTGGGGGTATGCAAAAAATAAAAGGAGCATACGAGGTTGTTAAGATATTTTCTGAAACAAGGAAACATGATGATGAGCGTCTCCTCTTTATGGGTTATGACATGAATAAACCGACAAGTGGAAGAAAAGGACTTCTAAAAAAAATATTATATAAATTAGGATTTGACATCAATGAATTAAAGGTACGCGCGATAATAGATAAAGATAAAAGAATAAAATGTATACCAGCAACATATAAAATTGTTGATTATATCAAGCAATCTTATTGTATGCTGTCGTATTTTACAATACCCCATGCAAATTTGGCATTGGCTGAGAGTATTATAATTGGTACTCCTGTAATAGCATGTCTTACCGAGGAGTCTCTTGAGTATTCCGACAATGGCCGTTTAGCCAATTTGTTTCCTTTTCAAAATCAAGAAGAGTTTTCAAATTGTATAGATTCGTTCAATCACGAAGAAATGCTGAAAATTATTGAAAAAAGAAAATGTGTAATTGAAAAGTTGTTTTCTCCAGAGGACAATATTGAACGATTAAATAGTGTAATAAATCGCTTGTAAAGATTATTGTATGACGTTATATTTATACGGTATTATATTTATTCTTATAGACTTTATACTAATTAAGTCTAAAGTAAAGGTTCCACCATTTTTCTTTTTCTTTGGCGCTTTCTTGATTATGGGTTTTCAAGATGCGATTGGTGGTGATTATATAGGTTCAAAGTCTGTATATGAAGCGGTAGGTGCAGGTAAGGAAAGTTATCGTTCTGATGAGTTCATATGGCGAGCTTTGGTGTACTTTTTTAGTAAAATTGGAGCTCCTTTCTGGTTGTTTATTGCATTCCAAGCCTTTATAAACACATATATTATATCCAAATTTACAGGTAAGTATATTCCTGATAGAAGGTTTTGGGTATTTGCTTTTACACTATTCTACTTTACATTTAATTATATGATGTTTCATATGACAGGTATGAGACAATCGTTCTCTATAGAGATGTGTTTACTTAGCGTAATCCTCTTCGATGAGAAAAAATATGCTCCATCTGTTGCTTGTTTTATTATAGCCCGATTTATACACTCTGCAGCAATAATGATGGTGCCAGTTATTATAGCCATCTATTTTTTGGAAAAATCAAAGTGGCTGTTAAAGTCCGTTTCTAATTTATATATTGCAATATTTCTAATTGCTGTCTTTGCTTTCGCATTTACAAATAAATCTTTGATAGTTGACTGGCTGGTTAAAACTGTACTAATGCAAGACATGGGTGGTTTTGAAAACTATATTCGTGAGTTGAATGAAGATACAACTGCAAATTTGATATATGTTTACAACTTCATTCTGCTTTGCTTAGCAGTATATATGATGCTTAGAATGGATGGTATTTATAAGATTTTTATGTTGATGACAGCTATTAGTTGTATTACATCGGCTTTGTTTGTTGGATCTGGTACTTTATATAGAGTATTCTTATATTTTGAAATATTCAATGTCGTTACTATTCCGTTAATTGTTCGGTATTTCTTTAAAATTAATAAGGCTATCGGTATTGTTTTAATTATTTTCTTTATTAGTTATGCTTTTAAGACATCTTTGCCATTCATTCAAGGGGCGCAAGATTATCACCATTATGACAACTATAGATTCATTTTCCAATGAAATATAATCCTCTCTTTATATATCCTAATTTTACTTTCAACAACCCGACTCAAAAACAATTTGAGCGGTTGTTGCTATCGCTTGAAGATGAATGCCGACTTAATATCTTAACGAGAAAAGGACCAAGGTCATTAGATTCTCATTTTAATGCTTATTATACGCATGGTAGCTATGGTGCAAAGCTAGGAGGGCTGTTAAAGCTCATTTTTTGTGACCTGTCTTTTTTGCCGGACATTCTAAGATGGACTACCAATCCTTTCCTTTTGAGAGGCGCAGATAAGTTTATCAAGGAATTAGGCCATGTCGATTTTATGACAACCCTTAGTTTCCCCCTTAGTTGTCATTTGGTGGGATATGAGCTAAAGAAGAAATATGGAATACCTTGGATTGCTATCTTTTATGATCCATGGACGGATAATCCATATCGTCGTTATAAAACAAAGTATTTCCGTAACTATGATGCACGCCAGGAGAGGTTAGTAACAGAGAATGCAGATGCGATTATTCATACAAATGATATAATTTCAGAAATATGGAGAAAACGCTATGGAAAGCTTGTTGAAGATAAGGTGTACACCCTTCCGTTCTGTTATACACAAGAAATGATAGATCACTTTCAGCCTGCAGAGCCTCACAATAGAGAGCACATTATTATGTCATATATTGGGCAGGCAGTAGGTGACAGAAATTTACAAGATGTCATAACGGTGGTTAAACAGATTAAGGAGGAAGGAAATGTCAAATTGGATAAATTAAATATAAAGATATTAGGCCACCCTTATGCTCCCGACGTTAAATTAGTTGAACAATACGGACTGAAGAACATATTCCATTTTGTAGGGATGCTTCCACAGGAGCGTTTGGCAGAGTATTACAAAGAATCTGATGTTTTTCTTGTTGTTGATGCTCCTGCGAAGGCAAATGTTTTCTTTCCTTCTAAACTTATGGATTATTTTTATTATCAGCGCCCAATTCTTGGTATAACGCCAGAGGTTAGTGTTACGACGGAATTACTGAAAGCGTCTGGTAATATAGCGATATGTAATGGTGATCTAAAGGCTATTAAAAACTATTTCATCACACTTTTGGATAAAGGTTGGGAGACAATTACTTTTGACAAGTCCTTTTATAAAAGATTTACGCCAGAAGTAACATCACATCAATTTATGAATATAGTTCAAACTATTGTAAAGGATGTATAAAAAACTAATTCTTGTATTATATTATGCTGTTCTACAGTATATTCCGATGCAGCCAATGCCTGGATGGAAGATAGGTTATGCCTTGCGCAGATGGGCTGTTAAAAAATTATTAAAAGAGCGTGCTGGGGGGGGCATAATTGTGAAGGATCACTGCAATTTTGGCAAGGGCGATAAACTGACTATCGGCAATAGGAGCCAGTTAAGTTCTCATGGCAGTTTCGGAGGAACAATAACTATTGGTGAAGATGTTGTTATGGGACCAGAAGTTGTTATGATGGCAACTAGTCATGAGTTCTCTGATATTAATGTCCCAATAAATTTACAGGGTGCAAGACCAGAGGAGCCGATAGTAATTGGCAATGATTGTTGGATAGGCCGAAGAGTTATTATTTTGCCTGGTGTTCATTTAGGCGATCATTGTATTGTAGGAGCTGGAGCTGTTGTAACTAAATCCTTCCCAGATTATGCAATAATCGGAGGTGTACCAGCAAAACTGATAAAAATGAGAAGATGAAAGAGAATAGTTTTCTGATAAATTTATTTGCGAGACTGAATGGTGAAAACATTCATTATTCTGTCTTGAGAAATTATGAATTACTGCCTAAAAGTTGTGGCGGTAGTGATTTGGATTTATGGGTGGCGGAAAAGGATATTGAAAGGTGTATTCTTGTCCTTCAAAATGTTGCCCGAAAGACGGGAGCCAACCTTGTCTCATACACTTCTGGTGATTTTTGCCCAAAGTACTGTTTCCTAAGTGTCGATGAAGGCGTCCAGATAGACTTGTTTAAGGGTGTTATAATATGTAAGGGAAAGACTCTTATTGAAGAAGATGTCATCATCAAATACACAAAAGATTATAATGGTATAAAGGTATTAGATGACAGATTGGGCAACTTGATGGCTTTACTGAAAGAAATTCTCAATAATGGAAGGTGTGATCAAAAGTATATAAGCCCTTTGTATGAAAATAAAGAAGCATACGATGTTCAATACCTTAATAGAATACTGACAGTTTTCTCCAATGTTTTCAGAAATGCTATCTATGAAGCAATTGTGAATGAAAACATAGAAGAGGTTACAAGTGTACTAACGAAGTTAGGTCGTAAGGATCTTCGTATTACGGGACGAGGTAATGTTTTTCAAAAAGCTGTTAATCTTAAAAGAATCTTTAAACCAACGGGCTACACGGTTGCTGTACTTGGAACAGATGGTTCTGGCAAAAGTTTTATTATCAATTCTATAACTCCAATCTTAAATGGGGCTTTCCATAAAGGAGTGAAATATGAACACATGCGTCCCAATTTGATACCATCAATCGCAGTTCTCACCGGGCGAAAAGATAAAAACGAACGTGTTGAAGTGTGCTCTAATCCACATGCTTCAAAGCCGTCTGGTTTTATTGGCTCTTTGGTGCGTCTATCATATTACTGGATAGATTACACATGGGGATATTTCAGAAAGGTATATTTGGACAAGACTTTCAAATCTCATGTATGGATATTTGACCGCTATTACTACGATTATTATATTGATCAAACCCGTAGTGGAATAAAATTGCCTAGTTGGATAGTCAAGTTTTATGGATTAACGGTACCGTCACCAGATATAACCATCTGTTTAGGAGGTGACCCACAAAAGATATATGAACGTAAACCAGAGACATCCCTGGAGGAAGTTCAACGACAGACATATATACTAAAAAAGTTTGCGGAAAGTCATAAAGCGACAGTATGGGTTGATACCACAGTAAAACCCGAAGAAAGCATATCTGCGTCAATGCGCTATATTGTTGATATGATGGGCACCCGATATAAAGATACAGTTATTCTATGAAGATATTAGTTAATTGCTACGCTTGTTCACCTTACAAAGGAAGTGAACCTGGAATGGGTTGGAAATTTGTGAATGAACTTTCTAAAAGTCATGAACTCCATATCATAACAGAAGGGAAGTTTGAGAAGGATATACGCAAGTATTTCAGCGAGCACCCAGAACGAGAAAAAGATTTTCATTTCTATTTTCTATGGAAGAATCGTCATAAGAAACTTCGTAAAATATGGCCGCCTTCTTACTACTGGTTCTATAAAGGGTGGCAAAAGAGGGCCTATAAGTTAGCCGTTGAGTTGGAGAAGAAAGAGAACTTTGATATAGTTCACCAACTGAATATGGTAGGATTCAGGGAACCTGGCTATTTCTGGAAGATTGATAAGCCATACGTGTGGGGACCAATTGGCGGTTTCGGAATTACCCCTTGGTGTATGATACCGTCAATGGGGCTTAAGGGGGCTCTTTATTATATTTGCTACAATCTCATTAATATTTGGCAGATGCACACAATGTCACGTGTGAAGAAAGCCATGAAAAAGGCAGACGTGTTGATAAGTGCTACAGTAAAAACCAGAGATGCTATATTGAGATTGTTTGGTAAAGATTCAGTGATTATCCCAGAAGTCGGGCTTGAGGAGATCGCCAACAATGCACTTGCAAAACGTGAAAAAGGTGAAAAGCTAAAAATATGCTGGAGCGGCCAGCATACACCGGGTAAGTCTTTGAATCTTCTTTTAGATGCATTGGCTGTTTCCGGGAGGGATGATTATGAACTACATGTTATAGGACAAGGTAGCCAAACAAACAAATGGAAGAAAAAGGCTGAGAAACTTAATCTCTCCAAGTATATCACTTGGTACGGATGGGTAGAAAGGTCTCAGGCCCTAAGTATTATGCAAAGTTGCCATTTGTTTTGTATTACTAGTTTGGCAGATTTGACAAGTACTGTGCTTTTGGAAGCTTTGTCATATGGTATGCCTGTGATAGCATTGGATCATTGTGGGTTCAGTAATGTTTTACACGATGGATGTGGGCGTAAAATCGCAATACACAATAAAACACAAGTAATTAGGGATTTTGCAAAAGCCATTGATGAATTAGCAGACGATGAATCTTTGCGCAGGCACCTGTCCGAGGGTGCTCGTAAAAGAGCAACAGAATATAATTGGCAGGACAAGGCGAAAACTATAAACAGCATTTATGAAACTTTATCGATTTAAAACCTCTAGGAATACATATTTCCCTGAGATAAAGGTCGGGGATGAATTTTTATATGGGGTGTATAATCCATATAGTACATTCGCAAAGATTTATTGGTGGCTGTTTCGCAGCTGTCATTTAATAAGGTGTTTTAATGAAATCTCAAATCCAGATAGCGAGTTCCCATATTCAACATTATCTTCTTTTTTCCCTAAGGGAAGTAAGATATCGTTTAATATGGGTTCACCAGGGAATGAGCAGAAGATTTCCATGCTCTGTCTTGAACGCACAGGAAATCGTTGCTTTGCCAAGTACAGTACTCTACCAATGGCAATGCAGTTGACAAGAAATGAGGCGAGTATCTTAACTGCCTTGAAAGGTAGAGAAATTTCACCCGAGATTCTTGATTGGAGGAATGAGGACACATATTGTTTTCTTCGAACGACTTATGTGGGTGGCATTCCTTTGAAATCACTTAAATTGACTCCGGATGTTGTTAATCTTGCTATTCAGGTCAGTCGCGAGCATCTTGTGGAGCCTATTAATAAGCCACACGGTTTGGAAACTGCCCTCTCGCATGGAGATTTCACTCCTTGGAATATTCTTGTTGAGAATGAAAAACTACAACTAATAGACTGGGAAATGGCAGAGGAAAGAGAATTAGGGTATGATCTTTTTACCTTTGTCACTCAGATAAACATGTTGTTTTCTCCGGAAAAATCTTCCAAGGATGCCATATCTGAAAATAATAAGTATATCAACGATTATTTTAATGCTTTTGGTATTGATGGTTGGGCTTCTTATTTACAAGCCTTTGCTGAGAGAAGAATTAAATATGCCCTTACAAAGGGTAATATGATATTGGAGAATAAAATGCGGGAATTGTTGTAGAGAATATGAAAAATAAACGAAAACCAAAAATCCTCTTTGTCGCAACGTTACCACCACCAATTCATGGTTCCGCAGTAGTTAGTCAGCAGATTAAAGAGAGCAAACTCATAAACGATACATTTGATGGCGAATGGATAAATTTATCTACTTCGCGAAAAATGGACGAAATTGGAAAGAACACTCCGATAAATTTATGTAAAAAACTATTTAGGTTTATCTCTTCATTATTTCGTACCTTATGGCTTTTAATTATTCATCGCTATGATATGTGTTACTTGGCCATCACGTGCCATGGAGATGGATTTATAAAAGATTCTCCATATGCTCTATTATGTAAGCTGTTCTGCAAAAAGATTATTATTCATCAGCATAATAAGGGGATGTCTAATGATGTGGATAATTGGCCATATCGTTGGCTTTTACCATTAGTGTATAAGAATGCCAAGGTGATACTACTATCGTGGTACTTATACCCCGATATTGAGAGAGTTGTTCCAAAAGAGAATGTACTAATATGCCCTAATGGAATTAAGATTCCCTCTACCGTAAAAAGGAACAAAGAAAAGCATGTCGTGCCACGATTGTTGTTCTTAAGTAATTTGGTAGAGACAAAAGGCGTTATCGTACTTTTGGATGCGCTTAAAATACTTGCAGATAAAGGTATATCATTCCAGTGTGATTTTGTGGGTGGAGAGTCAAGGAAAATTGATGCATCCAGGTTTGCGGAAGAGGTCGATAAAAGACAATTAAACCGCATAGTTTTTTATCGCGGTAGAAAATATGGTGAAGAAAAGGAAATGATCTTAGATCAAAGCGATGTGTTTGTTTTTCCCTCAATGGAAGATTGTTTCCCTCTTGTGATATTGGAGGCAATGTCTCATAGCTTACCTATAGTGACAACTGCTGAGGGCGCTATACCCGACGAAGTAACGGATGATGTAAATGGCTTTATTAGTGAAAAAGGAAATGCTGTCTCTTTGGCGGATTGTATCGAAAAGCTACTTTATGATGGCGAACTACGTCAGAAGATGGGAAAAGCTGGGAATGAAAGAGTAGAAAGTTTGTTTTCTGAAAAAAAGTTTGAGGAGAGGATGCATGAGATTCTTTTGAGGTGCTCTTGTTAATTTCATTTGAATTTAAGGATTTAAGTAATGCATGGTTTCTATAAAATAGGTAAGGCAAGAATATCCGTTACGGACGAAGAAAAGGCAGTCCACAATATCAAAGAAGCTATACATAATAAGCAAAAAGGATATGTGTGCGTTTCAACATTGCGTACTGTGGTTATTGCCAATAATGATGAACAGTATAATGATGTAATGGAACAATCTCTGATGAACACACCTGATGGCACACCATTGGTATGGTGCGGACATTGGTGGGGCTTAAAAGAAGTACAAAGAGCCTGTGGCCCACATATTTTTCCACGAATGCTCAAGGATAAAGATTCTGAGTTGAAACATTTCTTCTTGGGGGATACGGAGGAAACTCTGAATGCGCTTACAATAAAAGCTACTGAAGAGTTTGGAGCAAATGTGGTAGGAAGCTATTCCCCACCATTTAAGCCTCTGGAAGAATATGATATTAAAGGTTTAGCCAAGATGATTAATGATAGCGGTGCAACTATTGTTTGGACTGCATTAAGAGCTCCCAAACAGGATTTTCTTAATGCGATGATTTGTCCTTATCTAAATGATGGTATTGTTATGGTTGGAGTAGGGGCCGCTTTTCGAAGTGTTATGGGAGTCCTCAAACAACCAGATGGAATCCTTCAAAAATTAGGACTAGCGGGTATAATGTTTAAACGTCCAGAGTCATCCTGGTGGAATGAAATAAAATGGTATGCGAAACACTCGCTATATCTTATGAAATTTTTTATCTCAATTAAGTGGCGTAGGCTTAAAGGTCGCAAATATTATGAATAAAGTTCTTATTTTATATGGGGATGCCACACAAACCCTTCCAATAGCACGTAGTTTGTGTAAACGTGGCTGGGCGGTTGATGCTATTTGTCAATCCAAGTGGAGTTATGGCTATGGCTCCCGCTATATTAGAAAGAAATACCTGCACGAGAATGCAGAGGATGTGGATGAATTCTTTACTTACCTTATAGAGGTGCTGAAGAATGAAAAGTATGACACAATATTACCGATGCGTGACAGTACGGCAGAAGTGATGTGCAAATACAGGGATGAGTTATTGAAGTATACGCTGTTTGTGATGCCTGATTATGAAACTTTCGAACGTGGATTTGACAAACACAAATTGATGGAAGTATGCCAGAGACAAGGTTATCCGCATCCTGAAACATATATTTTGGATGATAAACAACTGGAGAGTTTGGATTTAGACAGCTTAAGGTATCCATTGTTGATAAAACCCAACCATACATTTGGGGCGAGGGGTATGACCCTATGCAACAACAAGGAGGAACTGTTAGAGAAATATCCAAAGGTCTTTCAAGAATACGGCTCTTGTCATCTGCAAACCTTTATCCCTGAAGGCGGTCATCAGGTAGAATTCCAATTGTATGTCAATGAGAAAAAAGAGTTGGTGCAGAGTTCTGTGATTAAGAAATACAGGTGGTTCCCTGAAAAAGGAGGAAGTAGTTGTTGCAACGTGTCTTGGGAGCATGAAAAGATGGTTGATATCCTTTATAAATTATTGCTAGATATAGGATGGGTGGGGTTTGCAGACTTTGACACCATCGAAGATCCAAGGACTGGTGAGTTGCTCATCATGGAGATTAACCCTAGAGTTCCTGCTTGCGTGAAGACGCCATTTTCCGCTGGAATTGATTGGGCCGATGTGATAGTTAATGAGTATCTACGAAAGGAGCATAGGAGATACACCCCTAATAAGGAAGTTTACCTACGGCACTTAGGTTTTGAGTCGCTTTGGTTTATGCATAGCGAGAACAAATGGAAGACAAAACCGAATTGGTTTAAGCTGATAGGTCGTTCGATCTATTATCAAGATATGAGTGATTGGACAGATCCAATGCCTTTCTTCAGAGGCACATGGGGTAATATAAAGAAAATCATGAATCCTGAGTTCAGAAAATCAAAAGAAGGTGTATAAAGTAGATTATGAGAAAAGTACTAATTACCGGAGCTAATAGTTTTGTCGGTACAAATATAGAGAAATGGTTGATGAAAACACCTAATGAATTTCAGGTGGATACGGTGGATACAATGAATGATGCATGGAAACAGGCAGATTTTACACAATATGACACTGTGTTTCATGTGGCTGGTATAGCACATGTAGATCCAAAGCCTGAAATGGCACCTCTATATTATAAGATCAACACAGATCTCACCATAGAGATTGCAAAGTGGGCCAAGCAAAACGGTGTAAAACAATTCATCTTTATGAGCAGTGGCATTGTTTATCACGCAAGTAAATCTCTTAAAGGGGATGTTAAGACTTTAGAAACAGTACCCAAGCCCAATGATTTCTATGGAGATTCTAAATTAAAAGCAGAAAACGGGCTGCACGAACTGGATAGCCCATACTTCTGTATTACAATACTTCGCCCCCCTATGATATATGGATCCGGTAATAAGGGAAATCTCCCCCGATTAGGGTGGTTGGCGACAAAGACACCAATATTCCCTGCATGGCACAATAAACGTTCTATGTTGTATATTGATAACCTTGCAGAGTTCGTAAAACAATGTATATTGAGAAGAATGAGAGGAACTTTCTTCCCGCAAAATGCTGAGTATTCAGATACAGTGGAAATAGTTCGTCAGTTTGCAAAGGAGCATAATCATAAGATTTGGATTAGCAAAATATTCAATCCATTTGTTTGGATAGGCTCATTCTTCTTGCCTGCAATCCCCAAGATGTTCTCAGATTCCTATTATGTACAGGAAATGAGTAAATATGATTTTGACTATCAATTGGTGAGTTTTGAAGAGTCCATAAAAGGCTTGGAGATTCGTAAAACAATGAAATAGAAAATTGAAGTGCATTTTGAAGGGCAAAATTATTATTAGTTTATGTCTGGTACTTTTTATAGCTACTTTATATTGTAACTGGAAGTTTGAGGTGATTGCTTTGAATCCATTTTTTGGAGAAGAAAAGTGCAAACTGAAAGTAATGTCGTGGAATGTGCGTTGTTCAAGGGGAGCGGACAGTATCAGGCAGAAACAAATAGCAGAACTAATTCTTAATGTGGGTGCTGATTTTGTACAACTGAATGAATATAATCAGGATAGTTGTAAGGTGATTGATTCCATTCTTAAAACAAAGTACCCTTATACTGAAGAGTTTCAAAGTCATCAAATATGTGGGGATATTTTTTATAGTAAAAGAGCAATGACCAATTCTGGGCACGTATATATTCCAATTCAGGGAAAAGGTATACAAACAATTAAGGCCACAATCGCCATTGATGGAGATTCTGTGCAGATATTCGGTGTCCACATGGCGAGCAATCATTATGATGATAATTCTATTGAGAAAGAAGTTGTAAGTGAAACTTCATCTTATGATAGATATAAGGATGCACAGAATAATCGATGTTTTCAAGCACATTGGACGAAAAAGGCGGTTCAAAAATCGGATTTTCCTGTGATAGTGATGGGGGATATGAATGACTTTAATAAGTCCCTACCATTAATAATTCTTCGTTCAAGTGGACTGAAAGATTCATGGTGGGAAGGCGGTAATGGATATGGAGCTACATTTCATGATGGCTGGATGCGTCTGAGAATTGATCACATTCTGCATTCGGATAAATTGAAGTTACAGAGTATAAAAGTTATAGATACAAATCTTAGCGATCATAATCCTATTGTGGCAGGATTCAGTATAAATTATTGATAGATATGTATAGTTTTATTAAGAGAGCTTTTGATTTTATTTGTGCGTTTATTGCACTTGTGGCCCTTTCACCAGTTTTCCTGATTACTATTATAGGAATACTGATTAGTGATTGGGGGCCTATATTCTACAAGGCAAATCGCATTGGTAAGGGTAATAAGCCATTCAAGATGTATAAGTTCAGGTCGATGAAGGTGCTGAAAGCACCTAAGAAAGGTGCTGAAGCTTCATTGCGTCCTGATGAAGACCGTATCTTCCCGTTTGGTCATTTTATCCGTAAAGCAAAGATTGATGAACTGCCACAGTTGATTAACATATTGAATGGTAGTATGTCTATCATTGGCCCTCGTCCTGTGGCAGAAGACCAGTTTGATATGTTCCGCTATGGCAAGTGGAATGAGGCTGCCAAGGTGCCAGTAGGTCTGAGTGGTCCAGCCGCACTGTATGATTATATCTATGGTGACCAGTTTACGGATGAAAAAGAATATATGGAGAAGGTATATCCGACTCGTAGAGAATTGGAATATACTTACGTTCAGAAAGCAGGTATCTTCTATGACCTGAAGATGATAATCTATACTGTGATATGTATTTGCTATGCATTGTGTGGAAAAGAATGCACATGGATTCTGAATGAACTTGAAGGGGATGCAGAGAAAAGCGAACACGAATAGCACGGATCTCACAAATAAATCAAGAATTTGCGAACATCTAAAGACACAGGAAATAGAAAAGTGAGATTAGACAATAATCAAAGAGCATTCTTTGAGCTACTGAGAGCAGGGCTTTGGGCAGACCAAAGGTCAGTTCAAGAGTTTAAGAGTTTAAAAGTACAAGACTCTGTGGACTGGAAGAAGGTGCATCTGCTGGCGCAGGAGCAGTCGGTGGTAGGGCTCGTTGCGGCAGGAATTGATATAGTTCAAAAAGTTCAAGGAGTTCAAAAGTTTAAGGTGCCACAGACACTGCTTCTGCAGTGGATTGGTGAGGTGCAGGTGATTGAGCAGCGGAACAAGGCCATGAATGTCTTTGTTGCTGACCTAATAGAAAAACTGCGAAAATATGATGTTTATACAATACTTGTAAAAGGACAAGGGATTGCTCAGTGCTATGAAAAACCTTTGTGGAGAGCCAGCGGTGATGTGGATCTGTTGCTAAGTGACTCAAATTATGATAAGGCTAAGAAGGTTTTGATACCATTGGCTACAGATGTAGAAACGGAGTATACTCATTTCAAGCATCAGGGGATGACAATAAACGGATGGGAGGTGGAACTGCATGGAACCCAGCATAGCAGATTGTCCAAGTGTGTTGATGACGGTATCGATACTACCCAACGGGAATTGTTCAATGGCGGTAAGGTGAGATCTGTAGAGTTCAAAAGTTCAAGTGGTTCAAAAGTTCAAGTGTTCCTGCCTGCTCCGGATGAGGATGTCATATTTGTCTTTACACATATCCTGCATCATTTCTTTTTTGAGGGAATTGGACTACGCCAAATCTGCGATTGGTGCAGGTTGTTGTGGACTTATCGGGAGTCGCTGAATCTCGGATTATTGGAATCAAGAATTCGGAAGATGGGCTTGATGTCGGAATGGAAAACTTTTGGAGTTCTGGCGGTAGAATACCTCGGTTATCCGAAGGATTCTATGCCATTATTAAAAAGTTCAAATATTCAAGAGTTCAAGAAGTTTAAGAAAAAAGCGGATAAGATTTGTATGTTTGTACTTGAAGTAGGTAACTTCGGACATAAGCAGAGGCGTGATTACAGCGGAATGAGTTATCTGAAGCGTAAACTTGTCTCAGTCTGGGGTAGATTGAGTGATATGCTCAGACATTTCTATATATTTCCAAAGGATTCTATAGTTTTCTTTGGCGGTGTGCTCAGGAGTGGACTGCATGCAGCTGTGAGAGGAGAGTGAGCTAAGGGAATAAGAACTGACGATAACGATCATCGTTTGGCTCAAGAGCTGTAGAACTAAGAACTGTAACTAACGATAACGTTAACCTTAACGATAACCGTTTGGCTCAAGAGTTCTTCGCAGAGCGAAGCGGCAGAGTCGAGCGCAAGGGTTCAAGGGTTCAAAGAGTTCAAAGGTTCAAGGGGCTGTAGAGCTAAGAGCAATACTGGTTCATGGTTCATGGTTCTGGGTTAAGGGTTCATGGTTCATGGTTCTGGCCAAACGAAGGCTGAAGGCAGAGGTATAAGGGCTGTAGGGCTGTAGAGCTAAGAGCTGTAGGGTAGGAATGGAAATGGTAGAGGAGTTAAGTTCATATACGTCTCAAGATTTGGCAGAGCTTGATGCTCTGATGCATGAGTTATCTGCTACAAGTATCTGTAACGAGGAACTTTTGAACAATGTCTTGAATGATGCGAATGTTCATGTGTATGTGATTAGAGATGAAGGGCACATAGTGGCTACCGGGACACTTTGCATCAAACACACGCTGGAGTTTACCATTGCTGATATTGAATCTGTGGTTGTCAGCTCTAAGTGCCGTGGCCGTGGATACGGAAAGGAGTTAATGACGGCTATGGTTGAGACGGCAAAGAAGATGAACGTGCATCATATACAGTTGACTTCAAATCCCGCCCGCATTGCTGCAAATCGGCTGTATCAGGGCTTGGGGTTTGAGAGGTATGAGACGAATTGTTATAAGAGAAAACTCTTATAGTTTATAGATAATAGATAAAAGATAATAGTTATTTCTGGCGCAGATGAAAACTTCCGTGGGAGCCTGATGCATGTTTAGCCGAAAAATGGTGCATATACGATACATGAAGAAATATTTTTCGTACCTTTGCACCATGGAACAGCAAACATCAGGTATAGAT
>Ga0247610_10002331_pt1 | contig 22118 bp, 19 predicted proteins | sample 174DNAGHGhighgp2_FD_193483 | JGI IMG/M metagenome (GOLD analysis project Ga0247610, IMG submission 193483) | Sheep rumen microbial communities from Palmerston North, Manawatu-Wanganui, New Zealand - 1742 DNA GHGhigh gp2 | ecosystem: Host-associated > Mammals > Digestive system > Stomach > Rumen...
TGACAAAAAGAAATTATTATCCGCAATCGTACCACCAAGACGCTGGAAGCGTCTCCTCTAAATAACCGGGGGTGCGCAGTACCCCCGGATAGGGACAAAAAGGGGAACATCGACCCTGAAGTGGTCGCCCATTACGCTGTTCGGGCACTCTTTCAGAGTGCTTGCCTCTATAGAGCTTGTTATCCGGGGGTGCTCGCTACGCTCGTACCCTCGGTTACCAAAGCGAAGACCGCGTTGCGGTCTCTTTGGTGGTATAATTGCGGATAATCAAAAAAAAAAGAATAATGGTTGGCGCGTAACGGTCTAATGACCGTTCTGGGTTTAATGCTTATTTCTATTTCAAGTGGATTTAATTTGTGTGTGAAACGCGCCTCTTACTCAATGGCGTGCCAGTCGGGCGTTTTCAGCGGGTGTTCTGTCTTGGTGAGCTTATCTTGGAAGTCCATACACTCCTCCTGGGACAGGGGACGGCGGTCGAGGGTGGCCTGGCGCAGAGCACCATATACTTCTGTCTTTTCGAAGGTGTGCAACAGTTGGCTCTTGCTGATGACATAGTTGGCATAGTAGAGCGATGAGCCTCCCTCTACGCGACTTACGCGAATGCGCCCCATGTAGAGGCGCGGCCGTAGAGACGGCGTCTCACAGCAGACGAGCTTGAAATCGTCGCGGAAGGTGAAGAAAGCCCCATGGCGGTCGTCGGAAGAACGCAGCCAGAGTTCATCATAGCCGTCGCCGTCGATATCCACCCAGCACCACTTGGTGAGTACTACGTCGGTGGTGTCGGTGGATGCCTCGGCGTAGAGCCTTTGCAGCTGCTCGAAGTCAGCGTGCCACAGCGGGCGGCGGTTGCCCTCGTCGGCATTGATGACATAGCGTGCCTGCCGGCGCTGCATGAGTTGGCCGTTGCGGATGCACATCACGCCTACGGCAATGCCGTCGGACATTGGCTGTTCGTAGCAAAACTCGGGACCTTGCGGACCTTCGAAGGCCATGACAATTGTGCCGGGCTTGTAGATGGCGCTGTCGTTGGGCTGCCAGTATGAGAGGCTGTCGGGGTCGTTGGTGCCGCGTACGGGCAGCGAATAGATGCTGTCGCCGTCGGTGACAACCTCGAGGGCGAGGGCGTGGTCGTCGGCAACGTGGAATTGCACGATGCCATAAGAGTATCTCTGGCCTGCCCGGCACACGAGGTGTGAGCGTTGTACCTTCTGCTGGTACTGCTGTTCCAGATGTGTTATGACCTTCGCTGCCAGGGGCTTGTCAGAGGTCGTGCCATGCCATTGCGTGTGGCTTAGTTTCACGGCATGATGGCTGGCAAGGTAGCTGTCGGTGGTCAGGACGGCCATGGTGCCAATGTCGGAGTCGCGCACATTCACCTGTTTGGGATTATCGAAGGCGTAGCCGATGCTTGCTGCGGGAAAGTAGCGGTTGTGCAGGATGCCGCTCTCGAGGGCGTTGCTGTCGGGGCTGAAGAATGTCTCAGCCTCAAAATGGACGCGCCCTTTCAGCTCGGGGCTGAAGAATATATTATTGTACTCGCGCGCGTGAAAGCGCACAGACTCCTGCCGCTGCCAGTCGGCCAGGATGCGGCGTGAGAGGGCACTGCGCCCACCCTCGGGCCTCTCGGGCGATGTCCATAGCACTACGTTCATAGACTCGCTGTTGTGATACCATAGGAACAACGGCAGCGGCACGCCGGCATCGACGTAGTTGGCGTCGGCTGTCGTGATGGTATCGGTGGCGCTGTCGGCAGGCGATGTATGTCCCCACTGGCAGGCGCAGAGGCAACACGTTGTCGCAGTTATTGCGAGGATATGCTTGTGTCTCATGACGGATAGGTGTTGTAGGTGTATTAAAGGTTAAGGACGAAGGAGTTATCTCTTTCCGTAGGTGGGGTCGATGTGTATGAATGCCGATACGAGGAACGTCACGGCGCAGCAGCCGCATACCCAGAGGAAGAAGCCGACGTAGCCGAGGGTGTCGGCCATCCAGCCGGCTATCATGCCGGGAAGCATCATGCCGAGGGCCTGAAGGGCGGTGCAGATGCTGAAGACGGCTGTTGAGCGTTCGCCCTGCGAGAAATATACGAGGAACAGCATGTAGGCTGTGAAGCCGAAGCCGTAGCCGAACTGCTCGATGAACACGCATGTGGAGACGATGAGCGTTGACATCTGTGGCGACATCGCCGTGAGCTGTGGCGCTGCCATGGCGAGGAACACATAGACGATGTCGGGCAGCGAGATGGCAGCCACCATAGGCCACAGCCAGCGCTTGAGTCCGCTGCCGGCCACGCACCATCCGCCGAGCAGACCTCCCAGCGTCAGGCCGATGATGCCCACGGTGCCATAGACGAAGCCCACGGCCTCGGTGCTCATGGCGAGGCCCCCGTGGTCGGTGCCGTCGAGGAGGAAAGGGTTGGCAATCTTAACCAACTGACCTTCGGGGAAGCGGAACAGCAGCATGAAGAGTAGGGCAGAGAGGAGGTGGGGCTTGGAGAAGAAGGTCTTCAGGGCGAGCCACAAGGCCGAGCCGTGCTCTGTATGTCCGGAGTCGGAGGGTGATGCGTCGGGGCTGGTGATATATGCGCCGGTGCCGTCGGAGGTGGGGGCTGTGCGTGACGCTTTGGGCAAGGCAACGCAGTGCCATAGCCATAGGGCGATGAAGGCAGCGGCGAGGACATAGAAGGTGATACTCCACGCCGCAGGGATGGAGCCGCGACCTTCGAGCCAGCCTGCCAGCATGACGAGCAGGCCCTGACCCACGATGTTGCCGATGCGGTAGAACGTGGAGCGGATGCCCACGTAGAGACTCTGGTCGTGCGTGTCGAGACCTATGATGTAAAGGCCGTCGGCGGCAATGTCGTGGGTGGCACTGGCGAAGGCCAGGAGCCAGAAGAAGGCCAGTGAGCCGCGAAGCCACCCGTCGGTGGGTAAGGTCAGGGCTATGCCGGCAAAGCCCGCGCCGATGAGCAGCTGCATGGCCAGCACCCACCACCGCTCTGTGCGCACGGAGGCTATGAACGGACTCCACAAGGGCTTGATGACCCAGGGCAGGTAGAGCCACGATGTGTAGAATGCCAGCTCCGTGTTGGTGAGCCCCATGCGCTTGTACATAGTAGTGGCGATGACCATCACGGCAACGTAGGGCAGAGCCTCCGCAAGGTAAAGGGATGGCACCCACGAATAGGGGCGGCTGGATAGTTTATCGTTAATCATTAGGTAGTGTGTCTTTTTGTCTTAGCAACCTGATGCCTGCTGCTCCGGCTGTCCAGGCGAAGGGTATGGCGAGGCTGTTGAGGGCGAAGAAATGGTGGAAGCCCAGCAATGTTGACAGATAGCCGGAGACGGACATCGTGGGCAGCAGTGCGAGGGCTACGAGAGGGATGTAGAGATAGCCGGTGGTGCTGCGATAGCGGTCGGCAGAGAAGAAGCTTACGAAAGGCTGGCAGGCGTTGAGGCCGAAGCCGAAGAGGAACTGTGCCACCAGCGTTGCTCCGCACATGGCAAGGAGCGACGTCGGCAGCTCATAGGAGAGATACCAATATATGAGTGGCGACAGCGGCAAGGCAACGATGAATGCCGCCTGCTGACGGCAGCGTAGGGTGGCTTCGGACGTAGCGCCGCGAAATATGACGTGCTGGCTCAGCCAGCTGCCGAGAACGAGACCTACGGAGAAGGCCATCACGCCCACGGTGCCCTGTGCGAGGCCTATCTCCTGAAGCGTGGCGCCGAGACCTCCCATGGCACGCGGCGCTATGAAGAAAAGCACGCGCGTGTGGAACATGAGACCTTGGGGCAGCAACATCACCACAAGCGCAGTGAATACGCTGAACCACTGGCGCTTGTGCATGATGCGGTCGAGCACACGCACCTCGGCGCGGACGCTTGCCGAGAGCTCCTCGCTGTCGTCGTGGTGATGGCGCCCGGCACGAACGGAGGCATACTGGCTGTGGGACGTGCCGGGAATGGCGAAGATGTTGTAGATCACGAGCAGGAGGTAGAGCCCGGCGAGGACATACACCGACATGCTCCACGACTGCGTGAGCACGTCGTGGCGGTTGTGGTAGAACACCTCGAGGAACCCCACGCCGACAATCATGATGCCGTAGGTGACGATGCACACGGCCTGCGAGGCGAACATCTTCGTGGGGTTGTAGAGACGCTGCAAGGGTGGACGCAGCATGTGCTCATAGTGCTGGCGCGCAGTGAGCTCATGCCACGCGCAGAGCATACATAGCACGAAGAGGCTGGCAAAGACATACCATGTGCGGGCCTCGTAGCCGGTGAAGCTGAAGGCCAGCACCACCAGCATGACGAAGATGGCACCTTCCACCAGCCGTAGCTGCAATGCCAGATGTCCCATGCGTTCCACCTTGGCACGGACGAAGCTCTTCAGCACCCATGGCAGGGTGAGCAGGCCGCAGAGGAGGGTGGCACGGCCCCACTCTTCGCCGAGCTGCAGAAGCATCAACAGTGCCACGAAGGTAATCATGGCACTGGGAATGGCTTCTGCCGCAAAGAGGGTGGCTATCCAGGGCATAGGCAATCTACGATGGCGTTACATGGCAACTGTGGGATTCGCTGTGAAGCCGAAGTCCTAACCGATAAGGTGGAGTGTGAGCTGATGTTAGTAGGCACGGGCTATGAGCACGCGGTACTTGGCGGGCTTGCCGCTCACCATGTCGGTGCCGGGAGTCTGCTCGAAGGCGAAAGGCACGCAGCGGATGGTGGCCTGTGTCTCCTCCTTAATGCGAGCCTCGGTCTCGGCGGTGCCGTCCCAATGGCAGAGGAAGAAGCCGCCGTCCTTGATGCGCCGCTTGAAGTCCTCATAGTCGTCGCACTCGTAGATGTGCTCGTCGCGGAAATGACGGGCCTTCTCGAAGATGTTCTGCTGGATGGCGTCGAGGAGTTCCTTGACATAGGTGGTGATGTTGTCGCATGACACGGTCTCTTTCTCCAAGGTGTCGCGGCGCATCACTTCGATGGTGTTGTCCTCGAGGTCGCGACCGCCCATGACGAGGCGCACGGGAATGCCCTTCAGCTCGTAGTCGGCGAACTTGAAGCCGGGGCGTTTCTGGTCGTTGTCGTCGAGCTTGACGCTGATGCCCAGGGCGCGCAGGGCATCGGCGATGGCAGACAGCTTCTCGCGGATGGCAGATAGCTGCTCCTCGGTCTTGTAGATGGGGATGAGCACTACCTGAATGGGAGCCAGAGCCGGAGGCAGCACGAGGCCGTTGTCGTCGGAGTGGGTCATGATGAGCGCACCCATAAGGCGGGTGCTGACACCCCAAGAGGTTGCCCAGGCATACTCGGGCTGGTTGTCCTTGTTGAGGAACTGCACCTCGAAGGCCTTGCCGAAGTTCTGGCCCAGGAAGTGGCTCGTGCCGCTCTGCAGAGCCTTGCCGTCCTGCATCATAGCCTCGATGGTGTAGGTGTCGAGGGCACCGGCAAAGCGTTCCGTCTCGCTCTTGACACCCTGCATGACAGGCACGGCCATCACCTTCTCGGCAAAGGTGGCATAGACACCGAGCATCTGGCGGGCACGAGCCTCGGCCTCCTCACGCGTGGCGTGAGCGGTATGTCCCTCCTGCCAGAGGAACTCGGCAGTGCGAAGAAAGAGGCGTGTGCGCATCTCCCAACGCATGACGTTACACCACTGGTTGACCAGCAGGGGAAGGTCGCGGTAGCTGTGAATCCAGTTCTTGAAAGTGTTCCAGATGATGGTCTCGCTCGTGGGGCGGATGATGAGCTCTTCCTCGAGCTTCGCCTCAGGGTCAACGACGACACCATCATGGGTCTCGTTGGTCTTCAGACGGTAGTGGGTCACCACCGCGCACTCCTTGGCAAAGCCCTCGACATGTTCGGCCTCGCGAGAGAGGAAGCTCTTGGGGATGAGGAGGGGGAAGTAGGCGTTCTGAACGCCGGTCTGTTTGAACATGTCGTCGAGAGTGCGCTGCATCTTCTCCCAGATGGCGTAGCCGTATGGCTTAATCACCATGCAGCCGCGCACATCGCTCTGCTCGGCGAGGTCGGCCTTAACGACGAGTTCGTTATACCATTGCGAGTAGTTCTCGCTACGTTTTGTGAGGTTTTTCAGTTCTTTTGCCATGACAATTTTTGATGTTGTTTCCTAAATTTGGGTGCAAAGATAGTGAAATATCGTCAACAAAACGCAGAAAAAATGGATTTTGCGCATTCGTACCAAAGAAATTATGTACTTTTGCAGCCGAAAGGCGTAAAAAAACAATTTATTTAACATTTAAAAACTCAAAAAAACAAACACAATGAAAGGACTAAAGTACTATGCAATGGGTCTTGTGACTGCATTGATGCTCAATGCCTGTGGTAGCATGAGTAACACCGCAAAGGGCGGTCTCATCGGAGGTACCAGCGGTGGCGCTCTGGGTGCTGCTCTGGGTGCCCTCATTGCCAAGAGCGGCAACAAGGGTAAGTGGGCTGGTATCGCCGGAGGTATCGGCGCTGCTGCCGGAACGGCTGTCGGTGTCATCATTGGCAACCGTATGGACAAGGCCAAGAAGGCGGCCGAGCAGGTTGCCAATGCTCAGGTGGAGGATGCTACAGACCAGAATGGCTATCAGGCTGTGAAGGTGACTTTCGACAGCGGCATACTCTTCCCCCTCAGCGGCTCCACACTCAGCGCCACGGCTCAGAGCTCACTCAGCAAGTTCGCCGCAGATGTGCTCAAGCCTAACACAGATATGAACGTGGGCATCGTGGGCTACACCGATAACACACCATGGAAGGGCAGCACTGCCGAACAGAGTGTGCAGAAGAACCAGCAACTCTCTCTGCAGCGTGCCAATGCCGTGGCCACTTTCCTCGGCAACCAGGGCATCACTGCTGGACAGATTAAGGAAGTCGCCGGACTGGGTGAGAGCAATCCCGTTGCCGACAACAGCACTGCCGCCGGCAAGGCTCAGAACCGCCGCGTGGAGGTGTTCCTCTATGCCAGCCAGGCTATGATTGAAGCCGCACAGGCTCAGGGAGCTTCTCAGCAGTAAGCTGATGTCTCAGCATATGCTGACTTCTAAGCAGTAAACTCTTTTTACTGCTTGTCACGCAGATTTACGATTGTCCGCTGGCAGCGACCCCTCTCGGGGTGCTGTCAGCGGACAACTGTATGTGTGGGAGGCATGTCAGTCCTCGGTCTTCATCTTCGGCATTTCCCAGTTGAACTTAACGGCCAGCATGCGGGTGGCGATGACAACGATGCTCGAGATAAGTGCACAGGCCTCAATGCGCCAGCCGATGCTGTGGCAGAACACATACACCAGACCGCCGGCAATGGCTGCCAAGGCATATATCTCCTTGCGGAAAATGAGAGGCACCTCGTTCATCAGCACATCGCGGACGACACCGCCGCCGGCTCCCGTCACGCAACCCATGCAGATGGCTGCCCAGTAGGGCATGCCCAGGCCCAGGGTCTTCTCGATGCCTATGGCATTGAAAAGCGCCAAGCCGATGCAGTCGAAGAGAAACCATGTGTTGTTCTGACGCACAAGATAGCGGCGGAACACAATCACCCACACCAGGCCGAACAGGCAACAGGCAAGGTAGATGGGATTGGTCATCCAGAATGGCGTGAGGCCCAGGATGAGGTCACGAATCGTGCCGCCGCCGACGGCAGTGGCTGTGCCGACGATAAGTGCGCCGAAGAAGTCGAACTGCTTGGCGGCAGACAGGCGGCACCCGGAGACGGCACCCGCCAGAGTGCCGATGCACTCCAACACGACAAAGGAAGCGGGGATGCGAAGTGCCTCGCCCATTTCCTGAAAGATAGAGGAAATGAAGGTCATATTTACTATTTATGTTACTTTATTCAAGTTTCGCAAGACATTGAGTTATGGGGGGGCTATAAATTAGCTCTGAATTGCTCTTAGGCTATTTTCGAGCAGCTTTGACTTTAAGCCCGCCGAAGCGTAGCGGGCTACGGTTCTTCGACGTGTCGAAGCGACCAAAGGTCGAGCGCAAGGGATTGTAGGCAAAGATGCCGAAATCTCGTGCAAGGTGAGTGGCATAAAGCTTGCTTTAATGCCCGAGCCGCAGCCGAGATTATTCAAAAGAGGCAAGAGCAAACAAAGATAACTCATAGAGAATTTATTAATGAATAACACACACCTTATATTACTTGCCGCTCAGCACGCGTTGGTAGGCCACGAGGGCATCATAGCGGCTGCCCTGAGGACGGTGATACACCATGATGATGTATTCGTTCTCTGTCTCGAAGAAGCTGTTCTCCGTGCGTTCCAGATGCCCGAGCCCGTTGTCGTCGAGCTGCAGGAACTGGTAGTTGTAGTAGCCCTGCTTAAGCATCACGCCGACCTCGTAGGCTCCAAGTTTCTCATCGTAGGTCATGCGGCACCGTGGGTCCGGGAACCCATTGTCCCACTGGCCTGTGACATATACGTCGCCGCCAGGCAGACGTGGCGTGTGCAGCGAGAAATGCACTACAACGTACTCGGCCTCGGTGTCGGCGGCGTCGCTGCCGGAACGACGCACCACCCAAGCGCCGTTGGCATCGGGGGCATAGCCGTAGTTGCGGGCTGGCTCGCACCCGAAGAGCACGGCGTGGTAGATGGGGTCTGCCCACACCATGCGGTCGATGCCCATGCCCACACGTCGCACGTCGAGGAGCTCGAACTTATGAAACTCATTACCAGCGGGGAACACCAGCTCGCGACGGTGTGTCCACTCTACGCCAGTGCTATTGCGGATGTTGGGAGGGAGGTTGATGACGGCATTGTCGCAACGGCGGTTCTGCACCACCACGGTGTGCAGCTCGCGCTCCGGGTCAACCACGTTGCGACGGCCGTAGCCCAGTGTCCACGTCAGCTGCTGGTGGCGTTGGTTGAAGTCGATGTCGGTGTTCGTCAGGATGTTGGCGGCAATGCTCATCTCAGGACTCAGCAACGAGAAACATGCTTCGAGCACGGCTCGGCCATCCTCGACCTCGTCGGCATAGACCTCAACACGGTAGTTGCCGGGCAGCAGCAGACGAAGGTCGTCGTTGGGCAGAGAGAGCCAGTAGTGGGTGTAGAGGACGCTGGTGTTGAAGCTCTTCTCGTAGTCTTCGATGGGTTGCTCATTGAAACCCTCAAGCCAGTCGCTCTCGAAGATGTCGGCGTTAGCACTCCAGTCGGCGTTGCAGAACACTACCTTATATATATATCGCGTGTATTCGTGCGTCATGGCATCGAAAGAAATCGCCACATGCCCACCCACACGGGCTATGGGGGGCAGCACAGGGTCGTCGTCAACAATAACGCGCACAGACTGTATGCCGTCGTTAAGACTGCGGGTATGCTGGCCATGGGCCGATGGCATAAACACTGACAAAAGGGCTGCGGCCATACAACGGCACAAGGCCGAGAGCCCTATACTCGACAACTTTTCTGATTTCATGCTGCAAAAATACTGCTTTTATTTCGTCAATTCAGCATTTTTACCTACTTTTGTGCGCAATAATGTCAAAAAATGTATGATGAATAAACTCGCCACTTATCTATTGGGGCTTACGATGCTCTTTTCAACGTTGGGGGCCGTGGCAACGACACTCCCCGACGTGATACTTCTTGACAAAGACGGCAAGCCTATAAAGGACTATGTGCGGCGACGTCGCCCGCGACCCGATGAGGAAGGTGTCAACCCGCGCCTGCTGAAACTATTGCATAGCAACGACTCGTTGTACGGTAAGCCTATCGACGATATAATCATGAGCTACGCACGCAGGTTCATAGGCACACCGTATGTGGCAAAGACGCTCGACCAGCAGCCACAAGATGAGGAACTTGTGGTGAACATCGAGGGCGTTGACTGCACGACATTTGTGGAGTATGTGCTCGCTTTGTCGTTGACAGCAAAAGACCATTCCGACATATACAGCCAGTTTGCGAACTTCCTTCGCAGGCTGCGCTACGATAATGGCGAAATCGGTTACGTGACTCGCAACCACTACTTCAGCAGTTGGATTATCAACAACGATTGGGTCGTGACCGAACTCACCGGTCTGCCAAAGGACAAGCGCGGAGCCTACTATCCTTACACCGCAAAGCAGGTGCTGAAAATAAACTATATGACCACACACCAGAGCCAGTATCCGCAGCTGAAGATACACCCCGACTTCGTCGGCAAGATACGTGAAGACGAGAAGCAGCTCACGGGGCTCGAGGTGCGCTTCATACCCAAGAGCCACGTGGGGCAGAGCCGTCAACAGCTCGACATACGCGATGGCGACATCATTGCCATCGTCACCAACAAGAAGGGACTCGACACTTCGCACATCGGATTTGCCGCATGGGGCAGTGATGGCAAGCTACACCTGCTCAATGCAAGCTCCGTTCACAAGAAGGTGGTGCTTGAACCCATGACGCTCTACGAGTACATGAGCAAGCATCCATCACAAATCGGCATACGCGTACTGCGAGTGAGTGATCATATCAGGAAAGACCATAGACAGCCAAATCAGCGAAAGTGAAAATACTAAAGAAACTACAGTGCTGGCTGCAGCGCGTCGTCATCTTCTTCTTCGCTTCGACCATACTGGCCGTCGTGGCATACAGGTGGATCCCAGTTTATTTCACACCGCTCATGTTCATACGCTGCTACCAGCAGGTGTCGCGCGGCGAGGAGGTGCGTATGCGCCACCACTGGGTGCCGCTCTCAGAGATGTCGAAGTATATGCCTGTGGCGGTGATGGCCTCTGAGGATCAGCGCTTCATGGAGCATCATGGCTTCGACTTCGATGCCATCGACAAGGCCATCAAGGAACATCAGGACGGAAAACGGCAGCGGGGCGGCAGCACCATCTCTCAGCAGACGGCCAAGAATGTCTTCCTCTGGCCTGAAGCATCGTGGGTGCGTAAGGGTCTGGAGGCTTACTTCACCGTGCTCATCGAGCTGTGCTGGAGCAAGCAGCGCATAATGGAGGTTTATCTCAACAGCATCGAGATGGGCGACGGCATATATGGTGCCGAGGCCGTGGCACAATGGCATTTCGCCACCACGGCCGCCGGCCTCACACGTCAGCAGTGTGCTCTCATCGCTGCCACACTGCCCAATCCTCTACGCTTCAGCAGCAAGAACCCATCAAAATATATGCTTCGACGACAGACGTGGATCATGCGGCAGATGAAGCATATAGACCTTTTGCCGGAATGAGACGAGGGGGGCGTGGCCTACTCTGCCAGACCGGCTTCGCGCCAGTCGTCTATCACCTTATGCGCATCGCGGAGGGCTATGTCACGGCTCACATCATATTCTTCGAGGAGCAGTTCGGCAAGACGCTCGGCATCGAACTCGGTGCCTACGACGTTGCGCCATAGATAGGCAGCACTCTCGTTGAGGTTGATGATACGTGAGAAATCGATGTTCTGCTTACCATGAGCGATGATGACGGCCTCGCCGCATACGTTTCTGAGCTCAAATCCTTCTTTTATTTGCATTTTGTTACTTTTAAGTAAGGTGGGTTCTATAAATTAGCTTTGATTTACTCTTAGGCTATTTTCGAGCAGCTTTGACTTCAAGCCCGCCTAAGCGTAGCGGGCCGCTCGGCGCTTGCGACGCTTGACACTTCAAGTGCTCGAGCTCTGCTCGCTCCACAATTGGAGAACGGTTCTTCGCGCTCGACCTTTGGTCGCTTTGCTCAGCAAAGAAGTGTCGAAGCGAACACAGGTCGAGCGCAAGGGATTGGAGGCAAAGATGCCGAAATCTCGTGCAAGGTGAGTGGAATAAAGCTTGCTTTAATGTCCGAGCCGCAGCCGAGATTATCCAAAATATGCAAGAGCAAACAAAGATAATTCATAGAGAATTTATTTAATAGAACACACCGTAAGTGTTTACATTTGTCTGTTATCTCCGATAGCACCACAGGCAAGAGCCGAAGGAGGCGTTCGTGTCGTGTGTCTCACATGCAGCGCAGGCGGTAAGAGAAGCCTCTACCATGACTCGTTGGCCATCCTGTAGATGGCGAGCAGCCAGCGGCGTATAGGCAGCAGACGCCGCCACAGGCGTATGCGGCGTTGCAGCGTGGGGTCAGAGGCCAGAAGCACATGACCGTTGGGGCGTATGTATTCGGTCACCACGCCGCAGACATCGCTGCGGCGGCACGCCTCGGTGCCGCGTATGTTGCCATCGCCCATCAGTGTGAGGGCATCGCCGTCGATGGCGATGATGCGGTGCAGCACGAAATGCCCTGGCGCTATCTCTGCCAGCACAGCATCGCCGATGTTCAAGTCTGTCCATGGCGACAGTTTGACGCTGTCGCGCATGTGCTCGAGAAAAGGCCTCATGCTGAAACCTTTCACGTTGATGATCACCGTCTTGCCATCCTCTACGTACGAACGCACGAGAGGCAGGAAACGGTCGTTGGGCAGTTCCATCCTCGGGATGTCGGTGCGCGCATGGCCATACTTCTTGCGGCGCAACAGCCGTAAGGGGATGAGCAGCACCCTCCCTATTGCAAAGACTATGGACTTGAGTATATGCAATTTCTGTAGGTCGGTTACTGTGCCGTCGGCACGTGGATGGCGTTGTAGCACACGCGGGCGGCCTCCTCGTCGGGGCGGCATCGCAGCAGGAAGATGCGTGTCATGGTCAGCAGACGCGCTATGCAGTCGCAGACGCCGTTATAGACTCTACGGTCCCATTTCATGGAACTCACGGCAGGCAGCATGGTGGCAAAGGCGGGTATGGGCTTGAGGCGCTCTATCTCATTGACGGGACTCTGCTCAATGCGTGTGATGGCGCCTACGGGTGCGCTGATGTTGCGGTAGCACGGTGTCTTGCCGCTCCATGGCGAACCGTAGATGCGGCATTCGTTGCCAACGATGCGCACAACGGGGTTGTCGTCGTTCATAAGGTCGGAACCGGGTATGTGCTTGTACCACAGGTGTGTGTGTGTGCTCTTGCCCGTTCCGCTCGGGGCGGTGAAGAGGTAGCCATATCCGTCGTTGCGGATCACGCTGGCGTGAATGAGCAGCGTGTCCATCGTGGCGGTGGCGAAGGCAAAGGCCATCATCATTGCGTTGTTGAGGCCGAATTGGTGTTCATGGAGGCTATTGCCCGTCAGCGTTGCATGACACTGGCTGAAGTCTTTGTTGGCCTCCATGCAGCAGCACAGCGTGCCACCGTTCATTTCCGGCAGGCTTATCTCGAAGGCGTAGCAACCGTCATCGGTGATATATACGCCATGGTTGGCGCCGCCGCAGTCGAACTGGCCGATTTCTTCAAGGTGCGAGAAGTCGGGAGCCGACCCCTGGCTCACTGTCATCGTTAAAACCGGCGTACCCTCGTCGTCGCTCACGAAGGGCGAGAACGAGGGCAGCAGTTGTGATATGTCAAGACTATCATTGTCCAGACACACCTCCGTGAGGTGCCTGGCAACCTTGTATCTGTGGTGTCTCATGTCCTATGTCCTTATGCTGTTGTGACTACTTGCCGGCAGAGGGCGAAGCCTTGGGCACCACGGGCGAGATGGGTGCCGTGGTGGCGGTGTCTTCTTCCATGATGATGGGCCGGTACTCCTCGGCCTTGAAAGCGAATTCGTCCCGTTCCAGTTTGTGCAGGTGCAGGCCTTCAACGTTTTGGAAACGCTTCTGCACCTTCTTCCAGCGTCGCTCGAGCTTGTTGGGCTTGGTGGCGAAGAACACCGTGCATGTGGTGTTCTTCTTGTGCTTGGCGCTCTCCAGAAACCACTGCAGCTGAAGGCTGTAGAGCGAGCGGTCAACGAGCATCTTGTGCTTGTCGAGCCATGCACTGTCTATCTGCTGTATGTCGGTCTGATAGGCCACGGAGTCGGTGAACGATGCCGCGAAGCCGAACATGTAGATGCGCTGCATCTTGGGTTCGTTCTTCTGTGCCATGGCAGACAGGCTGCACAGCAGCATGACACATAGTATTCTTATCTTTATCTTCATCTTCTTATGGCGGGGGCGCAGTGTTATCCCAGATAGCTTTTCAGTATCTTGCTCTTGGAGTTGTTGCGCAGGCGGCGGATGGCTTTCTCCTTAATCTGACGCACGCGTTCGCGGGTCAGGTTGAAGCGGTCGCCAATCTCCTCAAGGGTCATCTCCTGATGGTTGATGCCGAAGAACATTTCCACAATCTGCTTCTCGCGGTCGGAGAGGGTAGATAGTGCACGGTCTATCTCGCGTGACAGACTCTCATTCACCAGACTCTTGTCGGCCATGGGGCTGTCGTCGTTGACGATGACATCGAGCAGCGTGTTGTCCTCACCCTCCACGAAGGGGGCATCCACCGAGATGTGGCGGCCGCTGACCTTCAGCGTGTCAGAAATCTTGTCAACGGGGATGTCAAGCTCCTCGGCCAGCTCATCGGGGCTGGGACGGCGCTCGTTCTCCTGCTCAAACTTCGACAGAGCCTTGGAAATCTTGTTGAGCGAGCCCACCTGATTCAGAGGCAGTCGCACGATGCGGCTTTGCTCGGCAAGGGCCTGAAGGATGCTCTGGCGAATCCACCACACGGCATAGCTGATGAACTTGAAGCCTCGTGTCTCATCGAACTTTTCTGCGGCTTTGATGAGGCCGAGGTTACCCTCGTTGATGAGGTCGGGAAGAGACAGACCTTGGTTCTGGTACTGCTTAGCGACACTCACCACGAAGCGGAGGTTCGCACGCGTGAGTTTCTCCAAGGCGGCGCGGTCGCCCTTGCGGATGCGCTGGGCCAGTTCCACCTCCTCCTCAACGGTGATGAGGTCTTCGCGGCCTATTTCCTGAAGATACTTGTCGAGCGATGCGCTCTCACGGTTGGTGATGCTTTTGGTAATCTTAAGCTGTCTCATGTGCGAATATATGTTTTTTTGAAGCGTGCAAAGTTATATATAATATTGTTCACGCGCAAGGATAATTCAAACTTTTGTGTGAAAAAAGAGCCCACGGAGTGAAGATTTTGACTTTCTTCGACTCCGTGGCCGCTTTTCGGTGTTTTGGCCTGCTTTTTGCAGATGCCGCTCTTCATGCGGGATGGGGCGCATCGCTGCGGGAGAGTGATGCGCCCGTGCCCGTCGTCACTTCTTCTTGGACTTGTCGTCGTTGAGGTCGATGGCGGTGGCTACGCGTCGGCCGCTCTGGGTGATGGCGCGGATCCACAATGTGCGGTCGCTCGACTGGTTGGCAGCCTTAACGGCGTTCTCGAAGTCCTCAACGGTGTTCATCTCCTGGTCGTTGACCTGAAGCAGGATCATGCCCTTCGTGATGCCTGCCTCCTGCATCTTACCCCTCTTCAGGGCCGTCACCTCAAGACCGTAGCGCAGTGCGAGCTGCGACTTCAGCTCGTCGCTCAAAGGCTTCAGCTGTGCACCGAAGAGGTCGATATCTACTTCCTCCATCACCTCCGTGCCGCCTTGGGCATTACGTAGAGTGGCACTCTCCGTGCGGCTCTTCTTGTTGCGGAGGAATGTCACATTGACCTTCTGGCCCGGACGGCGCTGCGACAGGGCTTCCTGCAGCTCGGCCATCTTCGTGACCTCCTTGCCGTCAATGGCGGTGATGACATCGCCCTTCTGCAGGCCAAGCTCTTCGGCAGTCGATTTAGGCTCCACGTCATTGATGTAGATGCCCGTAGTGGTGCCCAGATCGACATCGTTGTCCTTGGCCTTCTCCGCGTCGATGTAGTTGGTGACATCGGTGCCGCGCACGCCGAGGATGGCACGTTGCACAATGCCGAACTCCTTGAGGTCGGCAACGACCTTGTTCATGATGCTCGTCGGGATGGCAAAGCCGTAGCCGCTGTACGAACCCGTCTGCGAGTATAGCATGGCATTGATGCCCACCAGTTCGCCACGCTCGTTCACCAATGCACCGCCGCTGTTGCCGGCATTGATGGCGGCATCTGTCTGGATGAAGCTCTCCACACCGTTGGCGCCCAGGGAACGTGCTTTGGCAGAGACGATGCCGGCAGTGACCGTCGATGTGAGGTTGAAGGGGTTGCCGACGGCAAGCACCCACTCGCCGATGCGCAGGTCGTCGCTGTTGCCGATGGTGATGGCAGGCAGGTTCTTGGCTTCAACCTTCACAAGGGCCAGGTCGGTGGTCTCGTCGAGACCTATGATGCGGCCTTTGTACTCCGTGTTGTCGTTGAGCTTGACGAGAATCTCGTCGGCACCGGCCACGACGTGGTTGTTCGTCACGATGTAGCCGTCCTGCGAGATGATGACGCCCGAGCCGGCACCCTGACGCTTGGGCTGAGTCTCCACCTCCTGCTGGCGCCGCTGGCCGCGGTTGCCGTAGCCGAAGAAGTCGCCGAAGAAGTCCTCAAACGGGTCGCGAACGGTCACCATCTGACGCTTGGCGTTCTGGGTCACCTTGATATATACCACGGAGTTCACGCTACGCTCGGCAGCGGTGGTTAGATCGACGAGACCTGCCATGGCAGCGGCGGGAGCCGCATTGGGCATGCCCATGGCGGCGGGTTGTGCGCCGAAGGGTGAGGCGCTGGCATCGTCGGAGGCCACGAGACTCATGCTGGGACGCATGGCGGCGCCCGTGAGGATGCTACTGCTCAGCACCAAGGCGGCGGCGCCGAGCCAATTCTTTGTCTTCTGTGTCATGATTTTGTAGGGTTTTGTTATTATTCGGTTGTTATGTTCTTGTCGAGGCGTTACTGTAACTCGGATGCAAAATTAGTGCAAAAGTTTAAACCACACAAGCACATTGACGCCTTTTTTGCTTTCTTTTAACACCAAAATGCACATCATTAACAGCGGTTAAGCACCCACACTGACAATTTTACATTTCTTTTTTTTGGACGTTACGACATTTTGACGTATTTTTGCCCCCGCAAAACGCAGTGGGACGGCTTGTCGCTGTCGCCCTTTCACGTGGCGGCAGAGGAAAGTCCGGGCAACACAGGGCACTCCGCTACCCAACAAGTAGTAGCCCGCGAGGGTTAGCACGTGCAGAAGAAAACTACCGCCACGGCCTCGGCCGGGGTAAGGGTGAGAAGGTGGGGTAAGGGCCCACCAGGCGCATGGCGACATGCGTGCTGTGCACACCGGAGGTTGAAAGTTCGCGTAAACCGGCGATGACGCCGGGGCCGAAAGCCCCTCTCCAAGGGAGCTGCGGCACCGGCATCGGGAAGACGGCCCGCCTGAGCCGGAGGGTAGAACGATAGGATTCCGGAGGCCAACGCCGAAGGACAGGAGGCACGCCGTGAGACGTGTCCGAGATAAATGACAGGCACCGGCGGCAACACGCTGCCGGTACAGAACCCGGCTTACAGGCCCACTGCGCTTTGTTTTGACACATCTTACTATTTCACACATCACACTATATATACCTTATTATATATAGCGGCTAAAAAGTAATACGGACACTTCGATGATACTATCCACGACACAGAGGCGCCAGACAATGGCGTCACCCGCAATTCTCACCTGATGAACGGGCATTAATGTCGTGACACAGACCAGCATCGTTATCGCAGGTACAAGTAAATCTCACAACATAAACGAACAAATGACAATAGCAGTAGATTTCGACGGCACCATCGTGCGTCACCGCTACCCCGACATCGGCGAAGAGATACCTTTCGCTGTGCAGACTCTGAAGATGCTACAGCAAGACCGCCACCGGCTCATATTGTGGACCGTCCGCGAGGGCAAGCTCCTCGACGACGCCGTGGAATGGTGCCGGCAGAGAGGCCTGGAGTTCTATGCCATCAACCGCGACTTCCCCGAAGAGGACATCACAAAGAACGAACATTTCAGCCGTAAACTCAAAGTCGATATGTGGATTGACGACCGCAATGTTGGCGGCCTGCCCGACTGGGGAACCATCTACCGCATCATACACGACCACAAGACCTACGAGCAGATACTCTCAGACCACGACGACGACGAGGCGTACTCATACCGCCCAAAGCGACGTTGGTGGCAAATCTTTGGTTAAAAAAACTTAACGGCGTGCATTCAAGTGTGAAAAAGTTACGCATGTAATGCCTTTTACATTATCTTTGCCGCGAAAAATCACAGAATGCATGTGTTCACTATGCACCGAATAACAGCCGTTCCGTATGCTCATGCACAGAAAAGACAGACCAAATTATATTTAACTCATCTATTTTATTAACTAAAACCAAAGTAACATGAAACAGCGTTTACTTTCTGTTCTTGCTTTCGCCGCCATGACAGTGACGGCAATGGCACAGACTTGGACTGAGCCTGTTGCACCTGTCGCTCCCTCATACGATGAGGGCGAACAGTGGACTTTCGGTCAAAGCTACTACATCAAGAATGTGGGAGCCGGACAGTACCTCACGGGTGCCAACAACTGGGCCACGCAGATCAGCCTTAGCTCTGATGCAAAGCCCTTCATGAAGTTCGTCATCGAGGAACTCGAGGACGACAGCTACCTTGGCTGCGTCAAGATTAAGGTCGATGGTTCCTACAAAACCTATGGCGGCAACGGATATGAGGGTGGCCGTGACGTAGGCAACACTTACCTCTTCCGCGACAACGAGACCTCCGGATTTATCGACCACAATAATCAGGCTTGCTGGTACTGGTATATCACCGAGGCCGAGAATGGTGCCTACTACATCCAGAGTGCTCCCGGCATGAACAACTGGAATGCCGACGAGTCTGAGTTCATGGTAGGTAACGGCGCCGGAGCTGCTTGTATCATGAATGGCGCACAAGACAACGCACAGGCACAGTGGCTCTTCATCAACGCTGACCTCGTTGACCTCGAGGCTATTGATCAGTACACTGCTGCCAAGGCTATCTACGATGCCAAAATCAAGCTCTACAACCTCCTCAACGATGCCACCAAGTATGGCGCCGACACCAGCGCAGCAGGTGCTGTCTTCAACAATGCCAACGCTACCGCTGCAGAGATTAATGCTGCATACGACGCACTGCTCAAGCAGATGCCCGCCGCTGTCATAGCATACGCTACAAACCACGGCACATCTGCCGAGCCCTTCGCAATGCCATACGTGTTCTACAATGCCGACTTCAGCCTCGGCAACATGAACGGATGGACAATTGCTAAGCCCGAAGGCGCTACTGGCAACTACCAGTATCAGGGTTCCAAGTATGTCAGCGAGGATGGCCAGACCACTATCCAGGGCTTCATTGAGAGCTGGGTGCCCGCACCGAACCACCTCGGCGACGTGCAGATCTATCAGAAGATCGGCGGACTGCCCAATGGTCACTACATCCTCGAGTGCGACGCCATGGCCGTCAACCAGACCAACCCCGAGAACGATCCTGACAACGCAGTGGAGAAGGAGAACTACACTGGCGTGTATCTCTACTACAGCGACGGCACCATCACCATGCACGGCGATGCCCTGGCAAGTGACTTCAAGTATGTCGAGAACGAGGAGACCGGCGAAGGCGCATATCAGTCTTTCCCCGCACACTTCGTCTATGAGTTCGACCTCAGCACAGCTGCCGACACCATCATGATTGGTCTGATGTCTGAGAACACCAACCTCAACTGGATGGGTGCCGACAACTTCGTACTGAAGTATGCTGGCGCTACACAGTCCCTCCCCAGCTACACTGCTCTCAACGGCGAGATTGCTACATCTAAGAATTATCGTCAGAACGAGCCCTTCTGTGAGAAGGCCGCCATCGATGCTTTCGACGCTGCCATCGCTGAGGCTGAGACCCTCGTGGCAGGTGGTGCCGATGAGGCTAAGAATGCCGACTACCAGGCTGCATTCTCCAAGCTCTCCGCAGCACGCGCCAACGTCGCTGCTTCTGTGGCTGCATACCAGAGACTCGATGCCTTCATCGATAAGCTCAACACCGAGATCGACAACTACGACCAGATGGACAACTACGGCAAGCTCGTCGGCAAGCTCGAGACTCTCGTGTCACAGATGGAGACTGGCCGCGACGAACAGACCCTCACTGCCGCACAGATTGACGAGGCCATCAATGGCTATGATGCTCTCGTAAAGGAGACAGTGAAGGAAATCTTTGACGACCTCGTGGCTGCAAACCAGCCCCTTGAGACTCCGTTCGAGATCACTGGCCTCTTCTCGGATATGAGCTATGCTTATGGCACAAGTCAGGTTTCATTCCCTAACGGCTATCCCGCTGAGAACCCCGTCTGGATGAATGAGACCGGCACTGGCAACTTCAAGACCAACTTCAGCACTGCTGAGGTCTGGAACGCCAACTTCAGAATCTACCGCGACTTCGCCGACCTGCCGAAGGGTTCATACACCATCGAGACTAAGGCTTTCTACCGCGTAGCTGATAACGCCACCAACTTCCCCGCTTACAAGGCACACGAGTATGACGAGGGTGTCTTCGCTACACTTGATGCAGGAGGCGTTGCTTCCAAGATTACCAATGTGGCAGAAATTGCTTCAGACGTTGAGAACACCAGCGGCGGTGCTCAGTACGTCGATGAGGAGTCTGGCGTGACATGGTATATCCCCAACAGCCAGCAGGGAGCTTCCGAAATCTTCACTCAGGAGAAGTGGGCCGAGCAGGGCGAGAAGTGCATCGTCAGGGCCAACGGCCTCATCACCGACGAGAAGGGCACACTCCGTGTGGCCATCACAGGTCAGAACCTTCAGGGAAACTCATGGGTCATCTGGCACAGCTTCCGTCTCTACTATAATGGTGAGGACGCAAGTGCTTACGACGATGTCATCCGTGGCCTCATCGCACAGACTGAGGAACTCCTCCCCATCGTGAAGGACGCTCAGACAAAGATCGACGCTGCCGTTCAGGCTGGTAACACTGCCATCGACAACGACGACAAGAACGCTAAGGTTGCTGCCATCGCACAGCTCAAGGAGGCCATCGCCTACGCTAATGAGGGCGACGAACTCGCCAAGAAGCTGGAGGCTGAGGAACTCGCTCGCGCACAGCGCATCGAAGAGCTCACCGCTGAAGGTGCTACCTACACCAACACTTCCTACCTCGAACTCCTCACCGAGATTGAGAGCCTCGACTTCGAGAACGACATCGAGACAAACGCTCAGCTCCAGAACTACCTCGACCGTCTGGCAAATGAGTGGGATGCATTCGTATGGTCTAAGGAAGGTATCAACGAGGCCAGCGTGGAAAATCCTGTCGATATGAGCGAGCTCATAGTCAACAACAGCTTCGACAACAGCTGGACAGGTTGGACATACACCACCACGAAGGGCAATCCTGGCATCGAGGCTTCCTCTGGCAACTTCGCTGAGTTCTGGAACACTGGCGCATTCGACATCTACCAGACTCTCCCGACTCTGAAGGAAGGTTACTGGCGTCTTGAGGTCAATGCCCTCTATCGTCCGGGCAACGACAACAACGTCGTTGAGGTCCTCAAACAGCAGGCTGAAGGCAACGACACAATCATGCTCGACAACGAGTTCCTGTATGTTCGCGGCACGGGCCTGAACATGTCTAAGAAGGTAATGGCTTGGACTAACTTTGAGAATGGTGCCATCAAGTACACCGTTTCTGAGGAAGATCCCGAGACTCCTATCTTCGCTGAGGCCGATCAGGAGGCTGCCGACATCATCGCCGACAACCGCAACCAGTACGATGCTACAGCATTCAAGTTCATCGCTCCTAACAACCGTGGCTCCATGAGACAGTTCATCGAAGGCGGCCGCTACCACAACGTCCTCGACTTCAAGTACGTGCCCGCTAACGGCGAAGTCAAGATTGGTCTCACACTCCTCGATGAGATCACCGTCGGCTCTTGCTGGTGCCCGTTCGATGACTTTAAGCTCTCATACCTCGGCAATGGTGAGGCTCCCGATGCTGTCAACGGTATCGCTGCCAAGGCTAACGTCGCTGCCGACCAGATCTTCAGCATCGACGGTCGTCAGAAGAGCAACGTCACACGCGGTATCAACATCGTTCGCATGAGCGACGGTTCTGTCCGCAAGGTCCTCGTGAAGTAAGCTTTCACAAACATCAACATTGTTGTGCGGTAGTGCCGCACAACAATGTTACCTCAAATGCGCTGCGGCCCACGGCCGCAGCGCATTTGTTAGTATGCTCGGCACGAGCATCGTCTAACGGGTGCAAGTCCCGAGTGAGCCCTAATAGCGGGAATCACATAGCCAAGAGCAAGGGTGTCCGTCGCGAGGCGGAATCTGAAAGAAGCTTACGGCAAACAT
>Ga0247610_10002333_pt1 | contig 22098 bp, 14 predicted proteins | sample 174DNAGHGhighgp2_FD_193483 | JGI IMG/M metagenome (GOLD analysis project Ga0247610, IMG submission 193483) | Sheep rumen microbial communities from Palmerston North, Manawatu-Wanganui, New Zealand - 1742 DNA GHGhigh gp2 | ecosystem: Host-associated > Mammals > Digestive system > Stomach > Rumen...
AATTACTCATAAAAAATCCGGCAGCCCTTCTTTTTTTTACATGTTCAAACCCTGCATCACTTTTTCCACTTGGCGGTACAGATCTTCGAAATCTCCGTCATTGTGGAACACATAGTCGGCCATCTGCATGCAACGGCCTACGTTTTGGTGGTTCGGGTCGGTGGAGGACATTTCGCGCTCTTCGTTGGCGATAAACGTCTCGTAGGAGACCTTGTCGGTTTCGGAGGCACGCTCCACAATACGTCCATAACGGATATGCGGGTCAGCATCCACCCCAAAGAGCAAGAAATGTTCATGTTGGCGGAGGGAATCCACCTCCCCGGGCGTGCGTATGCTCTCAATGATGGCATTTTCGCCCTTTTCGGACGCCTGCAGATAGAGTTGGTCAGTGATATAGGAGGGGGAGTGTTTGGCCCGCAAATCGTTCGCAACCACCACAAATGTATCACGGTTGAGCTCCATACCCCGCCGCAGCGCCTCTTCAATGAGGTAACCACGCACCGAATAATGCGCATAACCGTAATGGTTTCTCAAATAATCGACTATTGTACCTTTACCGGCACCCAATGTGCCTGTTATACCTATGATTTTCATGATAATAAAGATAAAAAAGGTGGCACATAAATGCGCCACCTGAACTATGATTGTTTATTGAACGGCAGCGGAAATTTTCGCGGCGAGGTCGGCAAACTCCTCTTTGGTGAGGTTCACGCGCGGACCTTTGAAGTCCAAATCCCCCACTCCATTAATAGGAACAAGGTGGATATGGTTGTGCGGAACATCAATACCGATAACCGCAACACCGATGCGCTGGCACGGAATCGTTTTCTCGATGGCCTTGGCAACTTTCTTGGCAAACACCATCATGTCGCCAAGCATCTTATCCTCAAGGTCAAAGATGTAATCATTCTGCAATTTCGTGATCACCAGCGTATGACCCTTCGCAATAGGAGAAATATCCAAAAAGGCGAAAAAACGGTCATCCTCGGCGATTTTATAGCAAGGGATCTCACCCTTGACAATCTTGGTGAAAATAGTCTCTTCCATGATAAACTAACGTGAAATGTCTAAAATTTGAAAATCCATAGTTCCCGCAGGAGCTTGAACGGTGACCACATCGCCCTTGGAGTTCCCAATCAACGCCTTGGCAATAGGGCTGGAAACGGAAATCTTGCCAGCTTTGAGATCAGATTCAGACTCAGGGACAATCGTATAGGTCATTTCGGCGTTGTTCTTCATATTCTTAATCTTAACAATAGAATAGATCAACACCTTGGAGACATCAATCTTGGATTCATCCAAAACGCGAGCTTTGGCAATCAAATTCTTCAGATTGGCAATCTTCAATTCGAGAAGACCTTGGGCTTCTTTGGCTGCATCATATTCTGCATTTTCAGAAAGATCACCTTTGTCGCGTGCTTCAGCGATGGCTTGCGAAATCTTAGGTCTTTCGACAGCTTCCAGCTGACTTAATTCACGCTTGAGAGCATCCAAGCCCTCTTGCGAATAATACTTTACATCTTCCATATTTGGTACTACTTTTACATAAAATAGAAGAGACTGGTTAACAGTCCCTTCTATTTCGTTATAACAATAAAACTATACTCTATTACAAAGTAACCTTGATACCCATGTAATGGTTGCCTCTCCACTTGTTCGTGAAGCGATAACCATAATCAATGTAGATTCTGGGACCAATCGTCTTCTTCACGCGCTCTTTGGTCAACGGAATAACAGCAGTAGCACCTACTGAAGGACCGGCGAAGAAAGTTTCGCTGTTGAAGAGGATAGCAGCGGTCTCATACATATCAGACTGAGCGCCTTTGGTAATGCTCTCAAGAGAGTAACCGGCACGAACCATGAAGAAGTTTCTGAAACCGTACTCAATACCAAGAGAGAAAACGTCTCTGGTATAAGAGTTTGCGGTGAATGCACCAGCGAAGGTGATTCTGTGCTCAGCATCATCACGGGTCAGACCTTCAGCAGCGAGATCCTCCTTAGAGAATTCAGCGTAATCAGCGCCGAAGAAGAGAAGGTCGTAGGAGAGGCCGATGGACAAGAGAGAAGGCATTTCAAATTCCGCAGAACGCATTTCCAAGGTTTGCTCGAAATCTTGGCTATACGTGGTGGCGCGGACGGAAAGACCATCACCCTTGTAGCTCATAGGCAGACCAATATTCTTCAAAGTGACACCGATTTTGAAGTTCTCAAACTTACCGGTCACGTATTGGACACCTGCGTCAATGGCAAAGCCCGTTGCACGGGAGTCGGAAATACGCTCGTTGATCACTTTGATAGAAATACCACCCTTGATAAAGTTGTTGAAAGACTTGGCATAGTGCAAACCGATGTAGGTCAGAGTAGGACTAAACGTACCCAAACCACCTTCAGGTTGCTCCGTCGTGGTAACAAGAATGTCACCGAAGCTCTGAGAGAAGAAGGTCAAGGAAATGACACCGAAATCCTTGTTCTTACCCAGATGTTGGGCAATGCCAAAGGAGTTGAGGGCAATATTCGCTTGGGAACCCACCAGATATTGGGTTCTGTTGAAGCTAATCTCCGTTTTTCTAACAGAGGTCAGACCAGCAACATTGGAAAAAACGGATTCCAAACCGCGCACCTCAGCAACACCAGCCCCGGCCATACCACTGGTACGAGCCCAAGGATCGATCAACAGATGGGACGCACCTGCTTGACCCGAACGGTCTCTGTTACCTGCAAATACCATAGAGGTACTTGCAGATACGAGAGCGATAATTGTATAAATTATTAATGATTTATATAGATTTTTCATATTCTCTGATTTTTAAGATTAATAATTTTAGAAACCATTCAAGTCAGTAGGACGCATATTACAGAAGAATTTCAACGTACGCTCGCCGTAACCAGGAGCATTCACGTGAATGATGTACACGCCGCTGGCGATAGGAATGTTAGCGTGATTCTTCAGATCCCATTCCACAAATGAGGTAGCATCAGTACCGTGTGTCAGCGTTCTGATCAGAGTACCGTTAACCGTATAGATGGAAATCTTACAGTTTGTAGGAAGGTTGACAATACGTACATAGTTCTCCAGAGCAGTGTGCTCATAGTTGGAGTAACCGTAGTACGGATTCGGGACAATGTTAATGTCTTGCAACAGAGCATCAACTTCCTCAACATACTCAACCTTAGTAGGTGCAATGTTCTTCGTTGTGAACTCATACATCGGGTAACCGTTGTTCTCACTAGCGTTAGCGGATTGTGAAGGATCATCATACCAACGAGAAGAATATCTCATATACGGACGAGAGACACGCAACTTGATCATAGCGTCAGATGAGAGCCAATTAGCTTCCTGCAATTGAACAGGAACCGCAATGCTGGTCCACATGACGTTGTTGAAGATTTGCATCTTCTTGGCCATACGAGATCTGGCTGAATAGTTGGTTTCCGTAAGCGTAGCAAACTTAGCCTTCAACCACTCACCCTTATCGTAAGGACCGCACTCATAGTAAGGCATACCATTGCCAATAGTTCCACCATGAGGATAGCTGCTGACAGTCGTGATAATACCACTATCGTTGAAGTTTCTCTTTCTGGTAGAGGACTGATAGTAGTTGTTAGCCGTATTTCCGGAGCTACCGCAAATATAGACATAGTGACGACCACCGTTCAGAGGCTCACCAAAGGCAACACCATAAACATCTCTGTAAGAGTTGTAAACGCTTTCGCTCATAGCCATCGGTTTACCATCTTCATCAAGCATAAGGGTATCAGCTTCCATATCTCTATAGAATGCATAAACAGTGGTGGGGTTGAAAATCATGTCGTTACCATTGTTCAACTCATCCTCAGAGTTTTCAGCAAACATAATGTTCAAACGTTCACCAGTCTCCACGTTGATGGCGTAACCCGGGAACCAGCCGAAACCAGTAGAAGTCGTTTCAGGATTACCGTCTTTATCAACAGAAGGACATTTCTTGGGTTCCATACGGATGTTCTGATAAGTATTGCCGTGGAACTCTTGAGTGACAATGTAATCGGCATTCAAATCAGCTGAACCAGATTCCAAGACGAGGGCGCGGGTCCACTTACTCTTATCCGGTGTCAAGACGATATCAACAGAATAGAGGTTAGTTAACGTCTGGTTGTAAGCAGCTTTATTCGGGACACCGGCATCCAATGCCTTGAAAGTAAATTCTTCAGGAGAAGGTTGGATAGTGCTTTCCGTAATATCTTTCACGAGGAACTTAGCCTTAGGACCGCCATCGTAAGGAGAAGAGAGCACGTATGGAGCCCAAGTACCACCGACAAGACTTTCGAACTGTTGGTTTGGATCCATGAAACCACGAACCGTCTTAGTGCCACCACTTTGCTCATCGGGAACATCAAAGAGGTTGAAGAAGTCCTCAGCACGCCACTTCATATAGTCGCACTCAGCACCATCTTGGACAGAGTTGCACTCCCAATAGTTGGAAGCAGTCTGTGAACCGGAGCGAATCCAGTTGGCAGGATAGTCACCCTCTTGGTCAACCAAACCGGTAATCCACGGAATATCATTGCTGAACGTGATTACAGATCCGATTACATCGGGTTGTGCAAAATGGGTTACATTTTGATAAGTATAACCCTTACCATCACGGACAAAGTCATCAAGATTTTGTTGATAAATCTTGAAGTTGGCGTTTTTGATGGAAACAGAGATACCTAAATCCAAGAACAGCTGTTCATTGGTCATGCTAATCGGCATGCTTGCCATAAAGGAACGGGTAGGAACAGTATCACCATTCTCAGTGGTGAAAAGACCATTGTCGATCAATTCTCTGTCGCTCACCTCATCAGAAATGTTCAACTCCCACATGGTGCTATCGTTGACATCTTCGCTAATAGAATTGGCAAGGAACTTGATGGTGTAGTCGTAAGGTTTCACCTTTAACGGGTCAATCACCTGAATGTTCAGAGGACCATAGTTGTTCTTGTATTGAATATCATTGTAAACATTGTTTTGGAGAATAAGGTCACGGCTCTCATCCGTCATATCCAGGAATAAGCCACCATTACCCTGACCCTCAACACGAGTAATCATAGGCACATCGCCGTACTTGCTGTTAAGGATAGACTCAACAGGTTTGTGCGGAATACCAACCGTGGTCTTAATGTTTCTACGACCAGCCAGATAGGTCGTTTGCTGACCATCCAGATTTTCAGCATTCAAGCTGAACTTCTTGTACTCATTGTAACCGTATGCCACCACGAGGAAGTAGTACTCCTTGTGGTTGACCAGCTTTTTGTCCGTACCGGAAGCAAACTTATCTTCCGTAATGACGAAGGAGTGAGAAATTCCGATATCGCTACCATTAACCATTTCAGTGGCAACAGAAGTACCAAGAGCGTCATTGTAAATCCAGTTAATCAATTGGTTGACACCATTCTGGATATCACATTGAGCAATCAGAAGAGCTTTGTCTGCATCTCCCAAGTCAGTGACACTGACAGAAGCATTGGCCAATTGGTAAATTTGGTAACCTTCGAAAACGTATGAACGCTGTTTATGAGTCAAAGAGTCAATTTCCGTAACAGTCTCATAAGAATGAATGGCAATCGTGGTGTCTTCACCCGTTTCGGTATGAGTGTGGAGAGAATCAACGGTCTCAACCAACTTGGAAGTTTCGAGAGTTCTCGGGATTTGGGGATCAACTTCCGTGTAGGTCTCGTGATAGTTGTTGCTGTTAGGATTATTGTTGGTGATGTAGAGGATCAGTTGGTTCTCGAGCTCACGAATCGTCACATCAGGAGCGTCAGGACCGTCAAGGGTCTTGAAACAGTTCTCGAACAAAGACTGACACTTATCATCGGCGCGTTTCAGCAGTTCCACAGAAGCCTGTGCACCACCTTGTGAAGCGCGTGCCCACGGAATACCGACGGTGATGTAGTTCACAGAACCCGGTTTCAAGGTGAAGGGACCTGCAGACTGCATGAAACGACGGTCGTAAGGAGCGTTACCAACGTTGGCTTCCGTCCATCCGTCAATATGGTTACCATATTGCAGAGGATTGGGATCAACACCCTTGGTACCCCAGTTACAGATATCGGTCAGACCGGGGAACATGAAGTCACACTCAGGGCCGTTACCACCATTGGAGGTGTGGGCGTTACCGCCATAACGCATCTTGGAGTTATCTTTCCAAATACCTTGCAGCATGTTGTAATACTCGAAAGCCACATCAGGGTCACCCGTGACACTATTATTATTGTTGTGATACACGAATCTTCTCATACCGAAACGTTCGTTATCAACAATGCTATCACCAAAGTTCACACCATTGATAGCCATTTGGTCAAGCTCATAGTTGCTGAACAGGTATTTATCACAGTAACCGATTTCACTGGCGCTATCAGGATAGAATTTGGGGTTATCACGACCATCGGGATCCATATAAGGTCCTTGGAAGAAGTCAACACCGACGGCAGGCGGTTGGTCACCGTAAGCCCAGCTTTGACCGGAACCATCGACATTGGAACCATTGTAGCAGTAACCCAAACCACGGGCAACATCACAACCTACATAGTCATCGTTAGCATAACCCAAATCAGGGTCAACCCACTGAGAGAAGTATGTGTTCGTTAAAGTATAAGTAGAACGGTTGATGATTTCGTAGGAGTAGAACGTCATGTTGTTAAGTTCGTCGTTGGTGGAGAAGCCGAAAGCCTGACCACGGATTTCCAAACCGATAGGCTGACCTTGAGACTCGGTGTGAGCACCAGCATTATCGTTGAAGATCCAGAAGAGGGTTTCGTCACCTTTCAGGACGTGGTCTGCGTAAATCATACCATTGGAGTTATGCCAATCATCACCATAATAGTACACATCCTCAGGAGTTCTGGGAAGGGTGTGGTTAGCGGCGCGGGCAATATTGTCCTCCGTCCAAGGACAGAGGTCATTGTTAATGTCATAATACGGATAGTCACCATTTTCAGGATCATAGACACCGTTGTCATTGACATCCTTAAAAGGAGCAAGGTAGTAGGAATAACCTTCGTCACCATGTGCAGGCCAGTTGGCAATGCTTGCGGGCATCACATAACCGGAGGTGTTATAGGCATTGATATGCTGGTCAACCTCGGCACGGGTGATTTTGAAGTGTTTATCGAATTTGATACACATGGACTGTGTCGTGCTGGCACCGGTGATCTTCAGAGGACCGGTCCAGTAGTCGTCACCGACTTGTCTGAAACGCACGGCGGCCAATTTCAGCTGACCGTTGGAGTCTTTACCACCAATCCACAATGCGGCGCAGAACATGGACGTTTTACCAGAGCCTCTCGGTACTTCATATTCGGCAACCTCCTTGAACCACATTGTACCACCAGTTTCGATGTAGGCGCGTACATTGTTCACCGTCAACTCATTGGAGCTACTTGCAGGAAGACAGGTAGCAGACTCCGCTTTCGGTGAGGAAGAACTTCTAACCACTCCTTTAACTTTTTCAGCGCGTAATGAACCGGTCATCACGAACACTGTCAGAAGTGTCAAGCAGAAAATTTGTTTTAAACTTTTCATATATCTTATTATTTTTTTCTATTGATTAAAAGCCGAATTGAATACCTAAACTAGCACGGAACGGGCGACTGTAGTTATACGGGTTTTGGACTCTCATCTCATAGTAGTTAACGTATGAAGGAACATAGATTTGAGAGTTGATTTGCTGTTGGTAAGCGGCAGCAGAGAGATAACCATCGTCATCAGCATTGCCAGTGTAGTCATACACAGAAATAACGTTCTTGAAGTTGAACAGGTTCTGGATATCCACATAAATGGTCATGTAACCCATCTTGGCAGCTTTGGTCTTGCCATTCTCGTCTTTCTTGTTCTTGTTGAAGTTGAACATGAAGGTCTTGTCGATACGCAAGTCGCATTGATATTGCCAAGGCATGTTGGAACCATTGATGGTACCGGCGAGAGTAGAGTTCGTACCAGTAACAATCGTAGAATAAGGTGTGCTGGAACGGGTGTAAGGAGTACCGGAAGCGGCAGAGAGCAACAAGGTGAAACCAGTGTTAGCCAACCATTCGATTTCCTTAACAGTTTCTGTACCGTCTTCAGCCACAACAATCTTCTGGGTGATAGGACCACCATTTTCCTTATAATCGATACCATCTTGGAAACGATAGTCGAAGTTGACACCGATTCTGTGACGTTGGTCGAAGGAGAGGTTGGTCAGCGTTCTCAAGTTAGGTTGGCCGGCAGCCAAGATGTTCAACTGAGAAGTGGTGCTGGAACCCGTACCTTTTGCGAACTGCAACGTGTAGTTAGCAGAAAGAGTCATATTTTTGGTTCTCTGCATTTTGTAGGAGAAGGTGAAACCTTGAACAGTACCGAAGTCAATGTTCTTGTAAGAATAATAGGTGTTCGGATAAGCGCCGGAGAAGCGGTAAGCCTGAATCTGGTTACGTTTCTCAGAATAGTAAGCACTGATACTGACAGCGGACTTCGCACCAACTTTCTGACGGAAACCGATTTCGTAGTCAATACTCTGTTGCGGTCTCATGTTCGGATTGTTGATAATGTCTCTTGCGGAGTTACGCTTGGAGATGAACAGATAGTCCACCGGAGAAATTTGCAGGTTAGTAGGACGTGAAGTGATAATGTTATAGTGAGCGTAGAACAAAGAGTTGTCGTTCACAGGGAAGGAGAAGGAGATACGAGGCATCACAGACCATTGAGCTTTATAGTCGGTGAAAGCGCCGGATTCCACTTTCGTGATAGCGTCGGGATCGATCAGGTTCTTGAGGATAGGTCCGTTCACGTTAAGAGAAAGGGCTTTTTCAGGGTCAATAACCTCTTCACCATTTGCATTGTACCAGGTGTCACCATTACGATAACCAACGATGGAGGTGTACATTTGGTTGTCAGCGGCGATATCAGCCTCGCTCATGTAAACATCGTTGCCAGAATAATAAACCACCCAGTCGTCACCGGCGTTCTGCACGAACTTGTCAGAGAGGGAGGAGTTGATGTTCTTCAAATCACCAACGGTATAAGCTTCACGGAACAAATACGGGTCTTTCAAGACAGATTGGTTTGCGTCGAAACGGTCAACACGAATACCAACGTTGAAAAGCAAGCTGTTGATAGCGAACTTATCTTGAATGTAGAAAGCCATGTAAATAGGTTCGTATGCACCGATGTTGTAAGTCTTCTGACCATTCTTGTCCACATTGTTGAAGAAGTCGTCAATGGAGGTTTTCTTGTTGTATTTCTTGCCGGTATAATCATAACCATAGTAGCTCACCAAGGGGTTTTGACCGGAAGAGGTACCCAACAACAGTTCTTCAGGAGAGAACATGTCAATGCTGAACGTGCTGGGAGCAAGGTTATCAATATCAATCCAATCATCACCATCCGGATTAAGTCCGAGGTGAGTACGAAGATTTCTGTCAAATACAGTCTGGTCTTCCAGAAGAACCAATTGGTTGTAGTCAACGTAAATTTGTTCACCATTATCATAGATAATCGGATTGCTCTTATCCAACTCCGTTATATGAGTGTTGGCTTCGGTACGCATAAGATTCCATAAGCCACCACCAGAATAGTAACCCTCGTTTACGCCATAGCCACGATAGGTCAGTTTTTCAAAATCGTAACCGAACTTGAGCTCATGATCCTTGATGTTCATGGAGACGCTGGCTTTCAAACCGATCTGATCCATGCTGGATTTGCTATAGCCACTCAACACGGTACCAGGGGAAAAGTACATAGAATAAACCATGTCAGGAGAATCACCGTTTCTCAACGCGCCAAACGTTTGGTATAAGGTAAGGTCATAAGGAACTGTCACACCGTAGTAATCGTTAATAACTTCAGACGGGAATTGTTCAATGAAGTTCAACGTATATTGGGAGAGAATCGGGTTGACGTTGAATTGAGGATTGACTCTGAAGGTCACGATAGAGTCATACCAACCTTGGAACTCGTTAGCACCGTAAAGGATGATCGGGTTGCCAGCGGTATCCGTCAGGGTCAACTCTGAATTGTACTGATAGCTTTTTGCTTTGTGGGTGGTGAACTGGCCAACATAGCCGTATTCAAAAATACGATCTTTATGGTTAGCATCGTATGACTCGCTAGTGACATGAGCGTAGGTAGCATTAATGTCATACGACAAGTTCTTGAGCGTAGCGCTACCCGTGGTATCCGTCACAACACGGTGACTGAAACGGGCATTCACGCGGGCGTTGCTGGAGGTGGAAATCGGGTTGTGAGCACCATCGAACAAAGCGTAGGTACCACCCCAAGATTTACCTTTACTGTATTCGTAAGAACCACTGAGCGTGAGTTTCATATTGTGGCTCTTGCCCATGATGAAGTCAAATTTCAACTGGCCGAGGTAATCCCAAACACCAGCATTTTTTCTGACGCGTTCTTTATGGAAAGCATCGCTGGTCAGATAAGCAGCCTCCTGATAGAAGACACCGAATTGGGCGGGGTCATAACGAAGAGGGTTGGCGATGAGGGCATCGATTGTCCCATCGTTAGCCAACCATGTGCCACCACGTGCCGGGGCACCATCGTGGTCGTAGGAAACCTCACCGCTGAACAGGAAACCGATACGGGTCGGGTCGTTCGGGCGTTTACCTTTCAACAGGGGACCGGTAATGGACACGGCGGCGAGGAAGTTGTTGTATCCGTCAATGGATCCGCGCAACTCCACAGAACCGTGGAAGTCTTTCGGGGCCTGTTTGGTGGTAATCACCGTGAAGGAAGTACCGTCACCATATTCAGCCGGCACACCACCTTGAATCAGCTGCACCTCCTCAATGGTGGACATTGAGACACCGGTACCACCGCGGACACGCATACCATCGACGATGGTTTGCTGACCATCGGAACGGTTACCACGGACACTGGTCATGGCACCGTCCACGGAGGTGACACCTTCCAAGTTAGCCAGTGCGTTGGTCACGGAACGACCAGGGGTCGTACGGATGTTCTCACCGGACAAACGGCTGGAAGATGTAGTGTTATCTTGCGAGAACACAGGGGGTTCCCACACGATAACGACCTCATCCACATCTTGGGTAAGGTCAAACTCGAAATCAATGAACACGACTTGATCGGAAGGCACTTGGACCTTGGTCTTCGTCATGGACTTGTTGATCATCACGGCTTCGCAGAACAAGTCATACGTTCCCGCTTCAACATTAAACAATTCGTAATCACCTTTATCATCGGCGGTTGCCATGTTAATAACACGGTCACCATCCTTTAAAAACACCCTGGTGTAAGCCAATGGCGCTTTCGTTTGGTCAGTCACTGTGCCTTTAATTCGGCTCTGTGAAAATGCCGCACCTGTGAAAAGGATGATTACTCCTAAAGTTGCGAGTAATTTTTTAATCATAGCCACTAATTTATATTAAACATTAAACTTTTTTTCCACTCTATAATAAGCTTGCAAAAATATAAAATTTTTTAATACGCCGCATTGCTTCAATGAATTATTCAAAAAAAACGTGTAAGTTTGTTATTACGCTATACCACAATAATATATATACTATTTATTTATTTAAATATATATGGCGGCATAAATTATGCCGCCATATAACAGAAAATAATCGCATATTTCTGTCACTTTTCCGCTAATTATAGACTCGCAACTGCCATCCGTCGTAGCGAGTATAATACTGCCGCAACTCGTAGCGAGCCGGACCCGAAACCACTGAACCGTCCAAAATATTAAAGATGGAACCGCAGCACGAGTCAATCAACATAATGCCATTCGGATGCATCCACAACCAAGAGTCCGGATTCTCCCAATCGTAGGAACAGGCACGGTCGAAAGCATAGAAACTCCACTCGTCCAAGCGATACACGACAATCCCGTTTACACCGCCTGTAAAATACTCATAACCGCCGTATGTATTTAATCTGTAATACATTACATCGTTCGGGTAGATGATAAAATCCACCTTTTTGTAAGGGATGGTCGGATGATTGATGTCATCACAAGACATGATGAACAACATCGACACCAACAAAGCCACTACGATGATCCTCCGTTTCACCATTATTGATTTTGGGTTGTAGATTTCTTCCTTAACGGCTTAATAGCCTCATTTCCAAACGAGTATGTAATACCAACAATGGCATTAATACCAAAGTTGTTGAATCCATAGTAGTTGGTGGCATACTGGCAACCGATATTATTGATATTGGCAAATGCCGTAAACTGCTTGGTAATCAGGTACTCAAATCCTACTCCGAAATTCAGGACCGGCTTGACTCTACCCTTCTCACCCATGCCATTTCCACGCAAATCATTCTCCACTGAATAGGAAAGAACACCCATTTCGTTGCCATTAAAATCCAAAATAGGATTGCCATATTCATCCGTATATGGGACCCACGTCGGAATAACCACCCATCTGTCCAATCCAACCTTGGCATTGGCAGTGAAGATGAAGCGGTTGCGGAAAATGTACTTGCCTTCGAAACCGATCTCCCAGCGCGGGGTGTAGAGCGGTTTGCCTCCGGTAATGATATCGGAACCAAACCAGTCGTAACCTTCCAAGAAAAAGTAGTCATGATAACGGGCATTCAAGGTCAGATAGAGATGGTTGATAGCCTCCCAACTCAAATTGGCATTGACATCCAACTCCGTACCTTTCGAGGCATAGACCACATCGAACTGGTTCTTCAACAAACTGGCAGTATCCAGCATAAAGAATGGCAGATCACGACGATAGGAGTAGCGAGCCGACACGTGATAGTTCAATTTGTCGGTGATTTTGCCTTTCACACCGCCATAGATGCTGATCTGGCATTTGGAAAAGCGCAACGTGTCAATATTGGGTTTCACATAAGGGTTTTCGTACAACAGTTTCTTCAAGGAAGTGTATTCGGTTTTGCCGTCAATACCGACATAGAGGTTCAGGACCTCGCGAATCAGACCCATCTGCAATTCCGCCATGGGATAAACCGGGCATTTCGTCTTGTTATACTGGTTGATCAACGGCACACCGACACCCACCATCAGGTGATACTCCCGAATGCTGAAGCTCATAGTCGGTTTCAACTCGAACATGAACGCATTACTGCTACGACGTTTCATCAGCGCACCGTCGGTACCCATATTCGTGCTGTCGCTCCATAACTCATTGAAATAGGCAATGTTCATATCCAGCTGATAATGCTGATAACCCGAAATTTTAAGGAATTTCTCATCGTAAGCGAACATACCATGCAGACCTACAATATGTTCCATATTTTTCCAGCTGGTATGGAGGAAGTCGTAGTTAACCCGCACATCCTCCTTAAAATGATGGTCCTTGTCGTCAGCCGTGTAATTGGAACGGAAACCGACCTCGGCGCGCACATGGTTGAAATTGTTCTTGATGCTGTCCCTATATTCTTTGCTATAGTAATATTCCGGATTGTAATAAAGTTCGGGACGCACCCAATCGGTGGAATAGCCATAAAGATTGGCCAACTCGTGGTTGTAGTCGATGGAAGAATAAAGCGTATAGTTCTTGAAAATACGGTTGAAGAAAAGGTGCACCCGCGTGTCACTTGTCGGAGCGTAGGCGTATTTCTTCTGCTCTTTGCCGATGGGAGGAGCCCATGAAGAGAAATGATGGAAATTCAAGCCATAGGAGTATTTGGGATTCTGGCAGTTATGCATTGACAACTCCGCCAGCGGCGTAATCGGATAGCCGAACCCGAGCTTGATATAATTGCGGTAATAACGCTCCTTGACTTCCGGATTGAGCTTGCCCACCTGCATGTCGCCTGCTGCAAACTCCAACGCCGGCTTGGTTGGCGCGATGACATAGTTGAACTCTATCGGATCGCTCACCACGGTGTCTTTCAACACCGCCTGTTGGTTGATTTTATTAGAATTGGCCAACTTCGGCACGTACTTGATCAACAATTGCGCCGAATCCACCACCTGCGCCTGCAGACTGGCACCACAAACCAACATAATTGAGAATAAAACCGTTATCTTTTTCATTTTATTAATATTCATAATTCAGCATTCCTAATTCAAAAATCCTAATTGTCAAGCGCATCCACTTCCGCAATTTTCTGTTTCGCAAGCTTCACAAGATCCTCACCGGCATAGTTATCGACAATGCTCTGGTAGGTGTGGCGTGCCTGGAAGTAGTTTCCTTTCGCACGATAGAGGTCGCCGTACAGGATGAAGGTACGAGCGTACCAATACTCGGAAGAGTAGTCGCTGCCGAGGATGGCCTTGATGCGTGACTCGCACTCATCCAGATTCTTATCGTAGTTGAGGGCGATGTCGGCCAAATGGTAGGCGGCTTCGGCACAGAGGTCGTTGCTGCCTTTCGGCATCAGTTGGCTGTAGTAATTTTTCGCGGTGGAGACCTCTTTCAACTCCATCGCAGAGTTGCCCGCTATGAGCAGTGCCTCCGACAAAAGATCCTGGTCGGGCTGGTTGGCGCGGATGATACTCTCCGCACTGGTCAACGCGGAACGATACTCCTTCAGGAAGTAAGCGCAGCGCATAGCCCCATTGTTGGCGTAGATGATTTCCTCCTCGGCCGTAGTGTTTTCCATCAATTTATTGAAATAAGTCAACGCCTTGGAGTATTTCTTGTCATTATATAATATAGAAGCGGCTTTATGCAAGGCCGTGACATTATATTCCGTCTTGTATTTCTTGATAATCGCTTCATAATCGCTCAACGCCTCATCATAACGGCGCATTCCGTATTCACATTCTCCTTTGTAGAAGTGGGCTTTGGCCACAAACGAACCATTCGGGAACTGACGGATGTAATCCTGACATGCGGCGATAGAGGCCTCACAGTCTCCACGGTTATATTTGGTTTCTGCTGCTTTGAAGGTGATGGAATCCTGACGGTCGGCAGAGATGTTCATATTCTTGGAACGCACATAGTCGAAGAACTCGCTGGTGTTGCCGTTTTCCGTGTAGATGGTCTCCAAGTTGGCAAGAGCGTCCTTCGCCTCCTGCGATCCGGGATAGGTCTCGACCACATACTTGTACGTGGAGATAGCCATCTGCGGATTGTCGCTGTTCAGGTAAGCCTGTGCCAGACGCGTGTGCGCCTGACGGATATACTGGCTTTTCGGATTGTTTTTGATGAAGGACTTATAGGAGGAAATAGCGCTGGCGTAATCGTTCTGCGTGTGATACGTCACAGCGAGATCAAACTCGGCATCATCCTTGTAACTTGATGACGAATAAGAATTTAACAAGCGTTCCAACGTCTGGATTTTTTTGCCGTTGTTCTTCTGGTAGCCGTAACATTTCGCCAGCTGATACACGGCGTAGTCAGCATTTGACTGACCCAGACGCTCGCACTGGTCATAATATTTGACCGCACTCGGGAGATCCATTTGCATAAAGTAGCAATCTGCCAGTCTCGCAGAAGCATCCGCTTGGATATCAATATCTTCCGAGTTTTTAGATTTGTTCAAATAGGTCTTGAAATTATTGGCGGCATCCTTGTAGCGTTTCATCTTCAAAGCAGCGTAACCCAAAGAATAATAAGAATTTACGTAATATTCATTGGAAGAAGCGCGATCGGCATTTTGATAGGTTTGGAAAGCATAGTAAGCATCCTTGAACTGTTCATTGCGATAGAGCGCCTCGGCTTTCCAGTAGAGCGCATCCACATGGGTTTTCTTGTCGGACGGAGAAGCCAACGACTTGTTCAGCAGGGCGATAGCCTCTTTATAGTTCTTGTTATTGATTTGCTCCAACGCGCGGTTGTAGGTGCAGCGTTGGTAGGCTTTCAGAATTGCAGGACTTTTCGTCTTCAGTTTCTCGATGGAGGCGATTGCCGCCTGATAATTCTTGGTGGAGAGGTAAATCCGGGAGAGGTACTCCGAAGCCTCCTCGCTATGCTGGGAATGCGGATACTGGTTCAGGTACTCCTGCAATGCCTCAATGCCGTTGTTGAACGGACTTGTGGAGGTCTCGCACTGCAGTTTGGCATAGTTGAAAAGCGCCTCTTCTTTGATACTCGCATCGAAATCATACTTCGATGCCTCCTTGAAACTCTGGGCGGCAAGCACATGTTGACCCGTTTTCATATAGCAGTCGGCGATGAGAAAATAGCACTGCTGGGTCATGCGGTCGGGATCTTTGTCGTTGGCCGCACGGGAGAGACTCGTGATAGCCTCGTTATATTTCTGCACACGGTAATCGGTGAAACCCATGGCGAAATAATCGTTTCGATCCAAGGTTATCTTACTGTTATTCTGCAATTTGGCAAACATCTCGGCGGCTTCCTCATACTCATTGAGGTTATAATGCGAGAGGGCGAGGCAACGGACCACCTGCGCTTGGTTCTGGTCTCTGGGGACATTCACTTCAGGCGCCACCTTAAGCACCTCGTCATACTGTTTTTCCTTGAAATAAATCTGCGTCAGGAAATAGGGCACCTCATCCTTGAAGTCCGGATTGCCGCGCAAGGTCAGAAAATCCTCCAGTGCAACATCGTACTGGCCGTTCTGGTAGGCCATGTACGCCAGATAGTAAGTGCTGCGGTCCTTGTACGGACCCTCCTCCTGCTGCGCTTTGCGGAACAGCATCTTGGCATTGTCATAATCCTTGGTCATGAAATAGGCGTACGCTTTCTTGAAATGGTACTCCTGCACATTTTCAGGCTGGATCTCTGCCTCGTAAATCTCGTCAAACTGGGCGATCGTCTTCTTGTAATCCTTCCGGGCGAAATAGAAACGGCCCAAATAGTAATGCGCCTCGGGCACGGAGGTGTGCACGGGGTAACGATCAATGAACGTTTGGAGCAGATAACCGGCATCCTGGTTGTCCAGCTTGGCGGCACAAACGCCCTGATAGAAAAGCGAATTGGTTCTCAAGTCATGCTGGCGGTCGTCGGTGCTTTCATATACAGCTTTGAAGTATTGCTGTGCCGATCCGTACTTCTCTTTGTTAAACAAATCCACCGCCATTTGGTATTCGTACTGCGGTGATTTAAAATTTTCTGTGCGCTGCGCAAAGGCGCCACTGATGGTAAAGATGCCTGCAATCAGAAGCAGCAAGCCTGTCTTGAATACTCTCATATAGTTTTTGATTATTACCTATTTTACAAACGAACAAAGATACAACTTTCATTATGGCAAAATATTGTTCAAGCGATTACTTATAAACAGCTTGTTTTTAATTGTAGGAGCATCTCCGGCGGCGTTTTCAACGGATAATTTTGTACTTTTGCGGCTCAAAAATTACGGTTCAAAATATGAAGAAAAAAACCATTTACCTGATTCTGGCGGCAGTTCTGCTGATTGTCTCATTACTTCTAATTTTATCAAAAACGGGTGTGTTAAACAGCAAAGACCAACCAAAATCCGACATTTTTGCGGTCAAAGACACCAATAATATCACCAAAATCTTCATCGCTGACATGAATGGGGAGTATTCCCTTTTGGTCCGCCATGAGGACGGCTGGTACGTGCAGGATTCCGTGAAAGCCATGCCCGCGAAGATCAACGACCTGCTCTCCACCATCCATAATGTCACGCTGGAACAGACGGTGGCCAAAACCGCCCAGTCCAACATCAATAAGATGATGTCGGTGAATGCCATCAAGGTGGAAATCTACCAAAACGCCCCGAAATTCACCATTTTCGGTATCCCATTTTTCAAAAAAGAACGCAATGTGAAGACCTACTACATGGGGCCGGCCACCATGAACAACCTTTCGAACTATGCTATCCTCGAAGGCTTCAAGGAGCCCTGCATCGTGCATATTCCCGGATTCCGCGGCTTCCTGACCCCCTTCTACTCTTTCAAGCCCGTCGATTGGTACAATTGCGACCTCTTTGACACGAAAATCACCCGTATTCAGTCACTGTTGGTGGAAGATTTCGAAAATCCTGAGGAATCCTACTACGTGGAAAAATCGGGACCTCGTTTCTTTAGTCTCTATAATGTTCATAATGAGCTGATTGCAGACTATGATACCGTAAAGTTATTGGACATGCTGGCCGAATACAGAGATAAAAACTACGAAATCTTTGTCACCGGCCTCTCGGAAAGCGCAAAAGACTCCATCATCAGATATAACCACTTCAAAACCATCACGTTGACAGATGTCAATGGAAAGAAAACCACGCTGGACATGTACCGCAAGTTGGAGCCGGATCCTTACTATCTGGACGCCATCATCGGAGGAATGGAGCGCGCTGAAGAGGAGCCTTATAACCGCGACAAATTCTACGCCGTACTGAACGGCAACACCAAGAATCTGGTTCAGTGCCAATATTTTCACTTCGACCGACAGAACCAACCTCTCTCCTACTTCCTGAAACAACAACAGTAGCATGACCGACGAAACCTACATGCAACGCTGCCTGCAACTGGCCGCCTTGGGGTTGGGCAAGACAAGTCCGAATCCGATGGTGGGAGCCGTCATCGTGCACAACGACCGCATTATCGGGGAAGGATACCATCACCGCTGTGGAGAGGCCCATGCGGAAATCAATGCTATCAACTCCGTGAAAGACAAATCATTGCTGACCGAAAGCACTTTGTATGTCAACCTTGAGCCCTGCTCGCATTTCGGAAAAACGCCGCCCTGCGCGGATGCCATCATCCGATACGGAATTCCCAAAGTGGTCATCGGATCTATCGATTATCACGACAAGGTGAACGGTGCCGGGGTGCGAAAACTGCGCGAAGCAGGCGTGGAAGTGGTCGAAAACGTCTGCGAAAAGGATTGTGAAGAGCTCAACAAGCGCTTTTTCACCTTCCATCGCCAACACAGACCTTATATTATCCTTAAATGGGCGCAAACCCGTGACGACTATATGGACATTGACAGAAGTGATTCAACTACAACCACTTACTGGATTACCAATCCGGCATTAAAGGTGCTGGTGCACAAGTGGCGCGGGGAAGAGGATGCCATTCTCGTCGGATACCGGACAATGAAGAACGACCAGCCCCAACTCACCACACGGGAATATCCTGGCAAAGACCCGCAACGCTTTGTCATGCAGCGTGGTACAGATATTATTTCGCCCCTGCCCTACACTCCACTGCCCGATAATGCCGAAGAGGCTATCAATGCTTTATATCAACTTAATATACAATCGGTTATCATTGAAGGAGGAAAAAATACACTGGAGAGATTCATTGAAGCAGGTCTTTGGGACGAAGCCAGAATTTTGGTAGGAAACCAGACGTGGGGAAAAGGTCTTCCCGCCCCGAAAATGCCTGGAACTCCTGAAAAGACAACCACTATTGACGATAATCTGCTGATTTATGTTCGAAGACACTTATAAGACCATTGCAAAACCGGCTGAAGGCAGCTACAGTGAGAAGCGGAGCAAGTTCTTAGCTTACGCCTTCCCTGTTCAGAATGAGCAGGAGGTGAAACAACGGCTGGCGGAGATCCAGAAAAAGCACTGGGATGCCCGCCACCACTGCTACGCCTACATCCTTGGTCCGCACAAAGATGCCTACCGCTTGAACGACAACGGCGAACCTTCTGGCACTGCCGGCCGCCCCATCTATGGCCAGTTGCTCTCTAAAGATCTTACCAACACGCTCGTGATTGTAGTCCGTTATTTTGGTGGTATCAAGCTGGGGGTCAGCGGTTTGCAGAACGCCTACAAGGTGGCTGCAAAGGAAGCGCTGGATGCGGCCGTCATAGAAGAGCGCACCATCCAGGAACAGTATCGCGTGGTTTTCGAATACGTGAAAATGAATGATGTCATGCAGATCTTGAAAGATCCTGAAATACAAGTACTTGACCGTCAAAGCGACCTACGTTGCACATATACCATCTCCGTGCGTCAGCGCGATGCCGACCGCGTCACCAACGCCCTCCGTAAAGTACCCATGACCGAGGTCACCGCCCTGTAGTTTTATTCAATTTTCATTGTTTATATCTTTCTTTTTTCTACAAAAAAAGCATCGCTTTATAGCGTATTTTTGCATTTTTACTGTAAAATATTCATAGATATGAAAAAAAGATACAGCATTATTGCCATTTTATTCACCGTTACGGCTCTTATGTCCGGTTGCGTGAGCCAAGCGAAATATAACGATCTGTTGCTCAAGCAGCAACGCTGTCAGGATGAACTGACCTTCATGACCTCCGAAAATCAGAAATGTCAGGATGTGAAAAAGGATCTGACCAACCAGCTGAACACCCTCAAAGCGGAAGTCGAGCAGCTGCAAAACGACACGATGCGTCTTTATCGGAAAGCCCGGAGTGCAGAACGCGAGTACGAAAAATCAAAGCAGGACTATGACGAACTGTTGCAGAATTTCACCGACGTTTCCAGCACCAACCAAAGCACCATCAACGACCTGCTGGGCAACCTTGACAAGTACAAGGACGAGCTGACCGTGAAGGAGAAGATGCTGGCCATGCAACAAGATTCCCTCGCGAGATCTCGTGCCGAATTAGCACTTAAAGAGCAGCGTATCAGTGAAATGCAGAATATTTTGGCGCAAAATGAAGCAGAGATGAAAGCCCTGAAAGACAAAGTCAGCAATGCGCTGAAAGGCTTTGAAGGCAGCGGCCTCAACGTCCATGAAAAGGACGGCAAAGTGTATGTCTCCATGGACGACAAACTGCTGTTCGCCTCCGGCAGCTGGACCATCAACGAACAAGGTCTCCAAGCCATCCAAAATTTGGCGAAAGTGCTTGAGAACGAGCCCGAAATCTCCGTGCTCATTGAGGGTCACACCGACAATGTACCTTATCGCGGCAGCGGTCAAATCAAGGACAACTGGGACCTCAGCGTGATGCGCGCTACCTCCGTGGTGAAGGCTTTGTTGCAAAGCGGCAATATTGCTCCCACCCGCCTGTCCGCCTCCGGCCGAAGCGAGTATCTGCCTTTGGATGAGAACAATACACCCGAAGCGCGCGCCAAGAACCGTCGCACGGAAATTATCCTCACCCCCAACTTGGACCAACTGTTCCAATTGATTCAAAACAAATAAGTTATGGCTTTCGCCGACACGCTTATCCGCTGGTATGAGGAACACAAGCGCGACCTCCCCTGGCGCGGCGAAAACGACCCTTACAAGATCTGGGTATCCGAAATCATCCTGCAGCAGACTCGTGTGCAGCAGGGTTGGGATTACTATCTGCGTTTTATCGACAACTTTCCGAATGTCAAAGCGTTAGCTGAGGCGGAAGAGGAGCGCGTGCTGAAAGTGTGGCAGGGACTCGGCTACTACTCGCGTGCCCGAAACATGCATACCGCCGCGCGAGAAATCATGACCAAACACGGATGTCAGTTCCCGCAAGACTACGACAGCATCCTGGCGCTCAAGGGCATCGGGAAATATACCGCTGCAGCCATTGCCTCCATCGCCTTCCATCTGCCCTACCCCGCCGTGGATGGCAACGTCATCCGCATCATCAGCCGTATCTTCGGAATTTGCGATGACGTGACACAACCCGCTGTTGTAAAGCAGATTACGAACATTTGCGAGACTCACATTGACGGTAAGCAACCCGGCATTTTCAACCAAGCGGCCATGGACTTCGGAGCGATGCAATGCACACCGAAAAACCCGCAATGCGGGGAATGTCCGTTTATGCGAGAGTGTTACGCCCTGCACCATCAGTTGACGGACATCTTGCCTGTCAAGAAGAAGAAGGCCGAACAGAAACACCGCTATTTCCATTACAGCGTATATCTATGTGATAATCATACCATTATCGAGAAGCGAACAGGCTCGGACATCTGGAAAAACATGTACCAGTTCCCGCTCATCGAAACCGACTCTGATGACTGTCAAGACACGCCAGCGCATCAAATACGGGAAGTTCTCAGCCACCAGATCATCCATGCCAATTTCCACATCAAAACCGTCAATAAACTTCCACAAACAGCTGATAAACAAATAGTAATACGTTTTGATGACATCCATCAGTATCCGATGCCGAAAATCATGACTGAATTTCTCAAGTACCTCAACGAGCAGTAATAACCCATATGGACGACAACAGCAAAATAATGGACTTGGCCTACGAGGCCGGCAGCATCCTCTTGGAGAACGGGGCGGAGATTTCGCGCGTGGACGAGACCATGCGGCGCATCGCCGGACATTACGGTGTAGATGACGAGAGCTTTTTTGT
>Ga0247610_10002336_pt1 | contig 22083 bp, 24 predicted proteins | sample 174DNAGHGhighgp2_FD_193483 | JGI IMG/M metagenome (GOLD analysis project Ga0247610, IMG submission 193483) | Sheep rumen microbial communities from Palmerston North, Manawatu-Wanganui, New Zealand - 1742 DNA GHGhigh gp2 | ecosystem: Host-associated > Mammals > Digestive system > Stomach > Rumen...
TTCAATAGGAAGTCCGTGTGCATCATATCCCGGAACGTAAGGAGCATAAAAACCGTTCATTGATTTATATTTGATAATAATATCTTTTAAAATCTTATTTAATGCTGTTCCTACGTGAATTTTATCAGAACTCAAATACGGAGGTCCGTCATGAAGAACAAACGCATTTGTTTTATCTTTGTTTTCGTTTATTTTTTTATAAATATCATTATCTTCCCAAAATTTTTGAGTCTGAGGTTCTTTGTTTATTGCATTAGCTCTCATTTCCAAAGTGGTTTGAGGCAAATTCAAAGTTTCTTTATATTCCATTTCCTTCTCCATAATATTCTATTCTTCGTTTCCGTTAGCTTCTTTATACCCTGATAAAACCGTAACGGTTGCGGGTTTTAAATTATTTTCTTTTATAAATCTTGTCATTTTATAATAATCAAATTCATTTTCCCAACGAGCAATAACTACTGTTGCAACACAATTGCCAATTAGGTTAACCGTTGTTCTTCCCATATCTAAAATTTGATCAATGCCTAAAAGAATTGCAACACCCAAAATAGGAATACCAAAGCTGGTCAGGGTTCCTGCAAGAACAATCAGTGCAACTCTTGGTACTCCTGCAATCCCTTTGCTTGTAAGCATCAGAGCAAACATTATAATAAGCTGCTGTTCAATTGTAAGCGGATGTCCCACTATTTGTGTAGAAAATATTACAGCCATTGCGAGATATAAAGTTGAGCCGTCGAGATTAAATGTATATCCCGTCGGCATTACAAAGCCAACTATAGATTTTGGCACACCAAAATCTTCCATTATTTTCATTGCCTTAGGCAGTGCCGCTTCTGAGCTTGCCGTTGTAAAAGCCAGAAGTGCCGGTTCTTGTAGAGCTTTTATAAGAGCTCTTATAGATATTCTGACAATTTTGCATGCTGCAACAAGAACAAATAAAACAAATGCCGCAAGCGCAACATACAATGATAAAATAATTTTTCCGTAATTAAACAGTATGTGAATTCCGTTTGAGCCTACTGTATAAGCTATTGCACCAAAAATACCAATCGGTGCAAAATACATTACATATTCAGTAAATTTAAACATTATTGATGCAAGTGAATTTAAAACATCAATAACCGGTTTTGCTTTCTCTTTAACAGCACAAATTGCAAGAGCAAAAAATATACAAAATACAACTATTTGAAGCAGATTTCCTTCTGACATTGATTGAACAATACTTGTCGGAAACAAACCCAATAATAACTCTCCAAAAGAATTGTGATGCGTGGTTGCGGCAGATTGTACAATACTGTTTAAACCTGTGTGAGCGGTTGCAATTTTTCCCATACCCTCACCCGGTTTGAACAGGTTTGCAAAACCCAACCCGATAAAAAGAGCTATCGTTGTAACCACTTCAAAATATGCAATTGTCTTAATACCCAACCTACCGATGCTTTTAACATCACCATGCCCTGCAATTCCGACTACAAGCGTTGCAAACAGCAAAGGTGCGATAATCATCTTCACCATTCTCAAGAAAATTTCAGCAAGAACATGCATTCTTACCGCAACATCAGGAAATACCCAGCCTACAATAATTCCTAAAAAGAGAGCCGTAAATATAGCTATAGTTAATTTTGATTTTTTCAAAATCTTTTCCTTATTATTACTATGGAAAAAATTATATCACGAAGAAAAAAGAATTTAAAATTTGTGATTGATAAATTCACACCAAATTACTATAATATAAGTACGGATTAGAGGTATGAAATATGGAAAAGAAAAAAGTTTTATTATTTGCTCTTGCAGCTGTTATCGCAACCGCAGGATTTGTATTCTTTAAACAAGAACATCCTGTACAAACGGAAGAAAATTCTGCATTAGAAAATGTTTCTGATAACGCTAAACAAGCCTCCGCAAATAAGGATTTATCAAAATCAAAAAAAACAAAATCCGCTGAAAAGTCTGAAGAATTAAAAGCAGAAATTAGCCATAATGAACACGTAAAAAAAGCAAATCTATACAGTTCATTATCAAATAATGCCCTGACTTTATCAGGAATTACAGAACTTTCAAAGCTTTCTCAAAACACTCAAAATAACATTCATAAGATTACATCTGATTCGAATAATATTTATTACTTAAAACATCAAGGTGATAAGATATTTTTAATTATTGATAATCCGTCAAATCTAAGACACGGAATCGAATTTGTTGAAATATCAGATAAAAACGGTCATCAAATCAAGACAACACTCGGATACAACGACAAAATGAAAGATTCAGACAATGATAAATGGGAATTTGTTAAGAATTCAGAAGAACAAATCCCTTTAAAACATACAAAATATGATGAAAAAGGCGATGTGGAATTTATAGAAACATGGAACTACGACGATAATCCGATAAAATACGAAATGAAAGATTCGGAAGGTCACGTCCTTTCTATGAAAAAAGAAATTCTTGATACTCCGGAAAATCTAAGAGTAGAGCATCTTGTATATGATAAAGACGGTAAAACAAAAATAAATGTTTCTGCAACATTTGAAGGACCTGATATAAAACGATTTACATACTATAATGCAGATAAACCAAATCAAGGCGCTTCCGTTTTCAGCGAATATTCTGAAGGTTTAAAAACAAAAGAAACAGTTTATACATCAGATTTAAAAGTTCAAAACACATATACTTCAATTTATAAAGACGGTGAAAGAAAAGAAATCACTGTTTATGACGGAAATGAAAAAGAAGTCGGCAAATTTTTAGCCGAATAATTCATAAATCGGGTCATCAACTTTTTGAGGGAATGTATAATAATCCATAATTTTTCTTGATGCAAATACTGCAAGTCCGCCTATGGCTGCTCTTGCACCATAAGTTAATAATGCTCTTGAATATAATTTTTTAAGATTCTGAACAAGCGGTTTTGAAAGATTTGCCGATTTTGCAAGCTTTATTCCTTTATGACTTGCTATAGCTTCTTCGGCAACTACTGGCATTAAAGATAAAAATGCAATTTTTCCGCAGTTATCTTCAACCCAGTCTTTAAAATTTCTCTGTGCTTCTTTAGGTTTTGTTCTAGAAAATACCGCGAACCACTCCATTAGAGCCGCAATATACAACCCCGGCATTCTCATTTTTTGAAGAAATTTACTTGATTTTCCCATCAAATGATTCATTGCATGTCCCATTTCATGAAAAGAAAGTGATGCAGCTTTATCCGTATTTAATTTAATTTTCCTTGAAAGCGGTTCATAACAAGCATTTTTACCTAAAGAATAATCGGATACGTACATATCATATTGCGCCGGTTGTATTTGTACTCCATGCTCTTTTAATCCCGATTTTACATAAGCTGTGTCCATTGCTTTTTTATATTCATCATTAAATTTTTCTTCTTTTTGAATTTGGCTTAAAGACGGTTTTGCAAAATGCGGCAGCATTTTATACGCTCCCCAAGAAGCCAAAGACGCAAGCATATAACCTGTCCACTGATCTCTTTCAGAACGAGGTACGTATCTTGAACCGTTATAGTAAAAAGAATTAGACATAGCTACACCTATTTGGTATAAAACCAAAAGTTATAAATTTTTGCTAATTCATTACAATTTGTAAAGCTTAACCAACTTATACCAAAACAGCTTTTTTATAGTGTTTTTTACCTTTACGAACTTTTAAGCCTTCTTTTAGAGCGGTCTTATCAAAACCGGTTCCCAAATCCTGAACCGTTTCATCATTTACGCTTACACCGCCTTGCTGAATAAGCCTTTTTGCTTCACCCTTACTTGAAGCAAAACCGCATTTTACAACAAGATCAGCTATATAAATTTTTCCGTCAGATAAATCAGCTTCACTGACTTCTGCCGTCGGCATGTTTTCAATATCACCCGAACCTCCAAAGATAGCTCTTGCAGAGGCTTGAGCTTTATCCGCTTCTTCTTTTCCGTGGACAAGTTCAGTTAAATGGTAAGCCAGAATTTCTTTCTTTTCATTGATTCTATTGTCTTCCCAATTTTCCATACTTCTTATTTCTTCCATCGGAATAAATGTCAGAAGCTTAATACATTTCATTACATCAGCATCATCAACATTTCTCCAATATTGATAGAATTCATAAGGTGAAGTTTTTTCAGGGTCTAGCCAAACTGCACCTTTTGCAGTTTTACCCATTTTCTTACCTTCTGAGTTAAAAGAAGAGTTATTGTCATAGCGTAAGCATCATCACCTGTTTTCTTTCTTATAAGTTCAGTTCCTGCAAGCATATTGCTCCACTGGTCGTCACCGCCAAACTGCATATTACATCCGTAATTTTGGTGAAGATGATAGAAATCATAGGCTTGCATAATCATGTAGTTGAATTCTAAAAAGCTCAAGCCTTTTTCCATTCTTTGTTTGTAACATTCCGCGCGGAGCATGTTGTTAACTGAAAAACAAGCACCAACTTCTCTTAATAGTTCAATATAATTGAGCTTCAAAAGCCAGTCAGCATTATTAACCATTATTGCGGCATCATCACCAAATTTTATAAATCTTTCCATCTGTTTTTTGAAGCAATCACAGTTATGTTGAATTGTTTCAGGCGTCATCATAGAGCGCATATCGCTTCTGCCTGAAGGGTCGCCTATATATCCGGTTCCTCCTCCGATTAAAACAACCGGCTTATTACCTGCCATTTGGAGTCTTTTCATTAAGCAAAGCGCCATAAAGTGACCAACATGAAGAGAATCAGCCGTCGGGTCAAATCCTATATAAAATCTCGCACCTCCGTTATTAATAAGATTCTTAATCTCTTCGTTATCCGTAACCTGAGCGATTAAACCTCTTTCCTGTAATTCTTCAAATATACTCATTTTTGCTCCTTATTACCTTCTTTTCTTCTTTATACCCCAAACATGCGCAACAAAAAAGACCCCGAAGGGTCTTATATATTTTATTTTTTTATTATGCGTATAAATCTTGTAATTTCAACATCCCATTTTCGCCGAGACCTTTTGTTTCACCAAGTCCGTTTATATATCCGGATGCAATTTCTGTACAACCAATCTTGCCTTTAGAGTTCGCATAACCTATTTGAGTAGTTCCGTCTTCACTTGCTACCCTATAAGCTGGTTGCTTAAAGGTTGGCATTTGTACCGCAGGTACACCTTCTACTCCAGGGATAGTATATGTACCAAAGAGTGCTGGGGTTTGCTCGGTAGGTTGAACACTAACTGCTTGCATTTTTTGAGCATCTACAGCTGGATCTTGCTGAGCGCGGAACATAACGGAATTAGTGCTTCCGTTTTGCTGCTGAAGCCATTTTAAATAACTATTATCTTTCCCGATTGCTGATATGCCCATGAAAATATACCTATTTTGCTCGTACATGTATATAAAGTATTCTGAAATTCAAAAATTGCATAAAATTCAAAATGTTTTACAAAAATTTACATTTTTTATTTTTAAAATTTTTTAACCTTTTAAATCCGAAATGATAATTGATTTAGATAAAGTGGTGTATAACTGTTAATAAGTGCAAAATACGGGTTCATATATTTGTCAATATAGTTTTGAACAATTATAAAGGTAAATTTTTGTAAATTCAAATTTTTCTTAGTAGGCATGGGGAGCATGGTCAATTGTAAAAATTTTTTTTAAATATTTTACTTGATAATATTTTTGGAAATTATAATATAAAACCATAGCTGAAAGGAGTGATGGCAACCAGATTTGGGGAAAATGTAGAAGTATTTTTTTGAGGAGAAAAATAAACCCAATACAACATTACAAATCAATTAAAAAGAGAAATTACACAAGTCAATTATATTAAGAGGAGATTTGAGGACTTAATAAAATTTGGGGAAGGAGATTATTGGGTTATTAAAAAAGGATTTGGAAGGGATGCCAAATCCTTTTTATTATTGGTGCATATTATAATTTTACTAATCCGAAATGAATTCATAATTTTGCTTTTTAATTTGAGCCGGTGTTGCAGGCGCCATTTGTATAGATTTTTGCATTGTATTAGAAAAATCCGAAAGGTTGTTTACATTATAAAAATGTCCGCCGGTTGTCGAAGCAAGACAAGTAAGCGCCCTTGAGTTTGAAGAAGCTAGCACAACATCTATATGCACATCGGAACGTTTTTTCATTAAACTTTTTGCAAACGCACACGGGTCACCTCCGCAGTTTTCACCACCATCCGTTATTAATATAACTTTTTTGGGTGTTGTCTGATCCAGTCCTGCCATATCCTGATATATTGCTCTGTCCAGCCCGTATACAAGCGGTGTTGCTCCGCCAATATCTACAGAATTCATTCCACTCAGTAATGCAGAAGAATTTGCTGCAATTATAGGTGTAACCTGTACAGTAGAACTACATGCTCCTGATGTTGTTCCGAGGGGGCCTTTTTCCGTAACAACAGTAAATTTGTTTCCTTTTTTAATAATCTTCTTTACGTCCTGCAAAGTATGGATGCTTGTCGGATTATTACCGTGGTTATCATGTCCGAACACTCTAAAACCGATTTTTGTTGTTGAAGGAATTTGTGAAACAATTGTCGCCATACTTCTCTTTGCAACACCAATCCAGTTAGACATGCTTCCAGAAAAATCCATTACAATTTCCACAACAGGTACATTTTCCGAATTAACAACATTATTTGACGTATAATTTTCGGCAAAATAATTATTGTAATAATTTTGGTTAACCATGTTAGAAGGCTGAGTTATAACTTGACCTGACTGATTTTTTATTTTTCCTGAAGAATTTATGGTATATTTAGCCGCAAATGCCGTTGTACAAGCCACAACATACGCACACATTACAAAATAAAAGAATTTTTTATTCATATCTTACTCCTATATAAAAATATTTTACCATTAATAATTAAAAGAAAATAAGCAAAATTTTGTTCATAATTTGTTTAATGATAATTTTTATAGTATTATAAAGCTTACAGTCAGGAGGATTAATAATGTCAGTGGCATTGGAACAGAAACAAGGTTTAATTGCAGGTGACGGGCTTTTACCTGTTAAAATGGCTCAATACGCAAAAGAAAACGGTTTTGATATTGTTGCAATATCTTTATCAAATGATAATTATAAACAATTAAAAAAATATTGTTCCAAAGTATATTCTTTCTGCCCCGGCGAAGCTTTAAAAATAGAAAAAGTTTTAAAAGATGAAGGCATAAAACAACTGACATTTTTAGGAAAAGTCAGCAAAACTCTTATCATCAAAAGACCAAAATTTGATTCAAAAGCTCTTGATTTTATCAAACAAGCTGTTCGTTTGAATGACGATAAAGTTATGCTTATGCTTATTGATGAGCTGGAAAAAATCGGAATTACAGTTCTTGACCAAACTTTATTTATTAAAAACTTAATGATACCATCAGGCATATTAGGAAAAGTTCAGCCGACACAGGCTCAGATAGATGACGTAAATTACGGCTACTGGCTTGCTAAAGAAATGGGCAAACTTGATGTCGGACAATCTGTTGTTATAAAAGACAAAATGATTATGGCTGTTGAAGCGATTGAAGGAACTGATAAATGTATTAAACGCGGCTGCAAAATCGCAAAGAAAAACTCTCGCGTAATCAAAGTTTCAAAACCTTCTCAAGATAAAAGATTTGATATACCTGCAATCGGGCTCAGAACCTTAAAAACAATGAAAAAATACAAAGCTGATTTAATTGCCGTAGAAGCAGGTGAGACAATTATTGTTGATAAAGATGACGTAATAAAATATGCTAATAAGCATAATATTACTATAATGGCAGTTTAGTTTTTTATTTTATGCACCAAATTATACAATTTGGTGCATAAAACCAAAAATAGTGATTTTATGTACTTTCTTTGACCGCAAAGAAAGATACCAAAGAAACTCTTGGGGCGGAACTTCATTCGCTAAACAATTCTATGGTTCAGCCCAATCGAGTGAACTCGGGATATTTGGAATAAATGCGGATTGAATGTAATTAATTCAAAAAAAATACAAAAACCGCATTTATAATCCACCTATCCCTCAAACAGCACTCTCTTTGATGTTGCTTCACCAAGATTGTTTGCTCATTCCGTTATGCCCCAAACCCCTATTTTATTCTATAAACATTGATTTTTCGCTTCGTTAGGCTTGGGGAAGTTGTTGCATGTGTCGTTCATATTTTAGTCACGGGCGTGTGAACGTAGTGAACAATAGCCCGTGTAAGAGTGTCGGCTCTGCCGACGTTCATCCATTCAATCATTGCACCCGAAGGGTGCTGTAAACGGTTGCGTGTTTTCCTTTTCTTTTGGTTCATTTTCTTTTCCTTTTACCTCGCAAATAAAAGGAAAAGAAAATGAACATGAAAAGTACCTTTTCCACGCTTTTGCACCAAATTGTATAATTTGGTGCAAAAATCATTCCAAATTTTTTTTGGCATAATTTATTACCCACCCGTCAGAGCGAAAATGAGCATAATTGTTTTTTCCTCTGTACTTTTCCCCCAAAGGACTTGTAATTAACCAATTTTCTAATACATTTATGGATTTTTCCAAAAGCTCAAATCCATATTTTTCAAGTAAATTGTCGTATTGATTCGGTGTTAAAATAACAAAACCAATATTTAGAATATCCGCCTTTTTTTCACCACAACAGGGTCTGCCACCTTTTTTACCATTTTCTATACTTGAATATCCGCTCATTTTACCACCCTTTCATATTAAAATTTGGAACACCAATTTTCCTAACAAGTTCAATTACCGTTTCTTTCATTTTGCATTTTTTATTACCATCTGAAAAATATATTTTATACAAATTGCATTTAGAACATTGGCAACCGATTTTGTAACAATCAACCGCTGTAGGAGTCCAATTTTCTGCTAATGTTTCACTACATGATACATTGTATCTGTATTTCATACTTATCTTTTTCTCCTCATAATAATAAAACTTTGTATATTTTATTTGACATTGTTAAAAATATGTGCTTAAATATCAAATATAAACTTACATCATGTATCATATTGTAAGATATTATGATACTTGTGTCAAGTATTAATTTCTTTTTGGTGAAACTATGAAACTTGAAGAACTTTTAGAATTAATAACCGCAAGGACAGGAATGTCTGTTAATCAATCCATGCTGGCAGAAAGCCTTGGCATAACAAGACAAACAGTAAGCAACCGCATAAAAAACGAAAGTGAAGTTACAGTTAGCGAGCTTTTTAAAGTCGAAGACTTTTTTAAAATTAAACTCGCTGATTTAACCGGTAACGGCATGGACGAGATTACATATATTGACTATTATACAGATGTTTTTGCAAGCTGCGGCGGAGGAAGCATTGTCTTTTCAAGCGAAAAAACAAAACTTCCGATAGCATCTTCTATGATAAATGGGTATTCAAAAAATAAATTGTATTCAATGATTAATGCTTCAGGAAACAGCATGTCACCTACTATTGACAATGGTGATAAATTAATTGTTGAACATTGGACAGGTGATCAAATTCAGGATGATAAAATTTACGTATTTTGTTATAACGGAGAATTTTTTGTAAAAAGATTGTCAAAAAATATTGATGAAATCATTATAAAATCAGATAATCCTGAATACAGAGCCCGTACAATTTCTTCAAAATCTATTGATGATTTGATATTAATAGGCAAAATCGTTGCAGCGGTAAAATCTTTAGAGTGAGGTTATATTTATGAAAGCGGTAGAAATTTTTACAGAGATGGGATGTTCTTGTTCTGAAAGTATTGTAAAAGAAGCTGTTGATAATGGCCTTGTTCCTCCGGAACTATTATCCGTTGCAACTTCATTCTCCGGCGGCATGGGTTCAGGTTGTTTATGCGGTGCAATTGCAGGTGCTCAAATGGTTATAGGGTATTTATTCGGAAAAGAAAATTCAAAAGGAAACCCTGAAATAGCACGACAAAAATCAAAAGAGTTTATACAAAGATTTAAAGAAACTCATAAAGCTACTTGCTGCCGTGTTTTAACAGCAGGTATGGACATGGCTTCTCCTGAAAGAAAAGCTCATTGTGCAAATATGGTAAATGATTGTTCGAAAATTTTAGAAGAGCTTATTAAAATAAAAGTTTAATTATCCTTCTTTTTGATACGCCCAAGCCGAATGATTGTGAATACTTTCTAATGATTCACATTCCACTTCAAAAGAATCTATTACATCATTTTTTCTGAGCATCAAAACAACATCTCTTAAGACATCTTCAACAAATTTAGGATTGTCATAAGCATGTTCCGTTACGTATTTTTCATCTTCTCTCTTTAAAAGGGGATATAGTTCCGAAGATGCACATAATTCAATACTTTTTATCAAATCTTCCAACCATATATGCTCTTCTTCGGGATAAGTAACTTTAACTGATACCAAAGTTCTTTGGTTATGCGCACCATATTCTGAAATCTCTTTTGAACAAGGACAAAGTGTTGTTACAGGAACTTTTACACCTAAATAAAAATTGTATTCTTCATCCTCTTCGTTATAATTTTCAATATTACCTTCAAAAGAACAGTCGTAGCACATTGGTGCTGAAATACCTGTAACCGGTGATTTTTTATTTATAAAATATTTGAAATCAAATTTAATATACCCGCTTTTTGCTTCCAGCTTTTCAATAATTGCTTCTACACATCCTTTTATATCAACGCCAAGCGTTTTTCTTCCCCTCCACTCATTCAGAACTTCCACAAAACGTGACATGTGAGTTCCTTTGTAATGAGCGGGAAGAGAAACTCCTGCAGTAACAGAAGAATATATTACAATATCGTTGCCATCTTTCCTTTGTATTGATAAAGGAATTTCCAATCCTTTGATGCCAACTTTTTGAATATCTATACCGCGCAAATCTTTTTGGTTTTGAACATCTTGCATTTTATACAGCTTCAATCCCTTCAAAACTTTGTTTTTCAAGAGCGAGAAGAAGTTTTAATGCAGCAACTCTTTGTATATTAGCTGGTGCGTTCCTTAATAATTCAACAGCCTTAATCATCATTGGATCATTATCATACCAGCGATTACCTTTGCCTTGGTATGTATTAATAATTTCGTATACGTGTTCAATAACTTCACCTGCAACTTGTTCCTGAAGCTGGAGCATAAAGTTTGCCGCTTCACTCTTTGTTTGGTCAGGTGAAATTCTTAATAAGTCTAAAGCTTCTTTTAAAATTGGGTCAGAATCATACCAGCGTTTGTTAATCATTTTTTCCTCACATTCTCTCTTTTTATATTGTATAATAAATTGTAGTCATTGTAAATTTGGAGTTTATATTATGAAAATTTTACTTATTAACGGTGCAAATTTGAACATGCTGGGTCAAAGAGAACCTGATAAATACGGAACATTAACTCTTAAAGATATTGAAACAAGTGTTATTTCTAAAGGGCACGAATTAGGTGCAGATGTAGATGCTTGGCAAAGTAACCATGAAGGCGAAATTGTTGATAAACTTCAAACTTCAAAGGGGTTGTATGACGGAATATTAATAAATGCAGGCGGTTATACACATACAAGTGTTGTTATCCGTGATGCGATTGCTGCAATAAATATTCCGACTGTAGAAATCCACATGACAAATATTCATTCCAGAGAAGAATTTCGTCATACGTCACTTCTTTCGGGAGTTTGTGTTGCGCAAGTAGTAGGTTTCAAGGAACAAAGCTATATTCTTGGATTAGAAGGTTTAATCAGATTACTTTCTAACAAATAAGAACATTTTTGCAATAAAAAACCCTTCTTAGAGAAGGGTTTTTTGTTTTCTTTCTTTCTCTTTTGCTCTCCAAAGTTTCTAACTTTTGTTAATGTCTCGTGTTTGTTCTTATGTATATATAAAGTTAAAAAATAATCTCTGATTTCAAAGAGATTATTTTTTGTTACAAATATTAACAATATCGGATAAAACCCTGTTATACCTTTGCTTTAACTCTTTCTATAAGCTTTCCTACACTGTCTTTTTCTTCTTGCGGAATATCAAATTTTAAATAATCTTCAAAATATTCAATCGCATCTTCGTAGTCATTACGGGCAAGGAATAAAATTCCGACTTTTTTGTACGCAAGTGAAAATTTATCGTTTACAGCTATTGATTTTAAGTAATTAGAAATTGCTTTATCTATCTCGTTATTGGCTTCATAAGCCTGAGCAAGAGCATAATATAACAATTCGTTATTTTCCTGATATTCGATAACTGTTTCAAAATTCGAAATAGCAGCTTCATAATCTCCAAGCTCAAAATAAACATGGCCTAAATCATAAAAAGCGTCATAATTTTCCGGTTCACCATCTAAGACTCTTTCAAGTTCTGCTATTGCATCTTCCCATCTTTGGTCTTCAATATAGACTCTAGCAAGAAGATGAGCCAATGTAAGATTATCTTCTAACTCATAAGTTCCGCGCTGTAAAGTTCCGACAGCTGAAGCTATGTCACCTGCTTTATAATACAAATCAGATAAATTTATATATGCCTGAGCAAGCTCCGGATCAAGTTCAAGAGCTTTTACCAAATAGTTTTCCGCATGTTCAAAATCCTGAAGGCAGGAATATGCAACACCCATATTATTATATACGTCTGCATTATCTGGTTCTGTTTCAAGCACCAAACTAAATGCATCAATTGATTCTTTATATTTTCTTTCTTTAAAAAGGCTCATTGCCTTATCAATTTTTTCAGACATTATAAACTTCCTTCGTCTTTTGTTTCAATATTATGTATTATTGTTCTTACATTTCCTTCTGCTGTAAAATCTTTCGGATTCATTGTCATTTTAATTTTATCGGCAATAATATCTCTGTCTTGCTGGACAATTTTTGAACGGCCTACAAAATAAACTTCATTTGGCTTACCGGTTTTTGCATCAGGAAAAACAGTAACTTTCGGTCCTTGAGCAAAATAATCATCAAACCAGATTTTTACATGCCCGCTGCCAATGTATGAATTTTGTCTTTTGCTATATTGTTGATAATCCGAATGAATTGTAAGTTTTTTACCTTCATCAGAAATTGCAATAGTTTTAGTATTTCCGGTAACGCTCATTTCTTCTGTTATAGGATTGTACACAAAGTGATGTCCCTCGGATTCATTTTGGTCTTGTTTTACTCTCGCATTTCCTATAAGGTCAATTTTTTTAACTCCACCTTTTTCATCAGCTATAATAACTGCTTTATCCGAAAAAGTATCAATATCTTTGTATTTCATAGTTACAGAACCTGTAGCTACCATAACACTGCTAGTTGTATCATATTCTTGAACATCTGCGTTTATAACGATAATCGGCGTATTGCCTTCACTAATAACAGATTGAGTTTCACCTTCTGCTCTTACTATTTTGTTAATAAGAGAAACTTGTAAAATGTTAGCCTTTACTTCTCTTTTTTTATTTTCATTTATTTCATAAGCGTATGGTTTATTATAAAAAGTAGCTGTATCGAGTTTGTTATTACGTCTTATTGATACATCAGCTCTGTCACTTTCAACTGTTAAATTATCCAATTTAACCTTTACTCCGCCATCAAGATTAATTTTTTTATCTTTATCCGCGAATGTTTGAGTCTTTGATTCAATAATAAGGTCAGAAGCTATAACCCCTAAACTTGTTATCATAAGCAACAAAACTATTAAAAATTTTTTCATTTATACTGCCTTTCTGCTATTAGTTATCTTGAGCCGGTTTATTTTTACCACTTACCCTTATTTACCCTTTGTCCAAACTTTGGTTTGAGTTTTTCCTACAATCCTGAACGTTTTATAATCCGGCCCGATTATACCTTTTTCCGCAATTGATTGCATTTCTTTATTTTTTCTTATTTGCACGTGTCCCTCTGCAATTGTGTCTTTATCAGAACCTTGCCATGTTAACTTATCAGCATTCAAAGAAACACCGTCTTCAAGAACAATATATGTATTATCATACAAGACTATTGTTCCTGTTTTTTCATCATAAGTTCCTTTTGTTGATTGAAAACTCATTGCTACTTTATTATCTTTATAAAAATTTCCGATTACATTATTTAGAGTTGCAACACTGTTGTCATTGCTGTAGTGACCTGTTTCACCATATATTTCAAAATGTTTTGTACCTTCTTTCGTTTCAGTGATAATAACTCCGACAGCATCAACTTTTTGTTCTTCCTCAGAATTCTTTATCTGATTTCTGTTAAAGTTGGAAGTAATTACTCCTGCTGAAATAAAAGCCCAAGCCATTACAAAAACCACAAGAAAAATTGCTATTGAATAAGAACGTTTCTTCTTATCCATATTCTTAAATCTTTCATAAAATTTTAAGGCTTTTTCTTTTAGTTTTTCCATAAAAACATTTTAGCACATAAATATAAAATCTTATCTACTAAAATGTAAACTATTAAATATTTTTAATACCTTCCGACTTGATTTCTGCCATGCTCTTTTGCATAATACAAACCTTTATCTGCCCACTCAATTATATCCTGCGGAGTTTGTGCGTTATCAGGGAATGTAGAAACTCCTAAGCTTATTGTTACAGTTGCAGAATCAACGGGAGTTAATTTAAAAGGTTCTGAATTTATGGCTCTGCATATTCTGTTTGCAAGCATTAATGCTTCCTCTGCTCCGGTATTCGGAAGAATAATACTCATTTCTTCTCCGCCATATCTGCAGACATAGTCTGTTGTACGGGAATTATTTTTAAGCTTTTGGGCAACTTGTCTTAAAACAGCATCTCCTGCTTGATGACCGTACGTATCATTAAAGTTTTTAAAGAAATCTATATCAAGAATAATCAGAGATAATGGCTGATTATAACGTCTAGAAATATCAAGCTGCTTTCTTAAAGTATCCTGAAAATATCTGTGATTATACAATTCTGTCAACCCATCAATCGTTGCCAGTTTATATTGATAATCAAAATCTCTGGATTTCATTAAATATTTCGCAAGTATAGAAAGAGTAAACGCTCCGGCAACCGCTATTATTGGTGACACTACCGGAACCCAAATATTATATAATGCCATACAATAGTATGAAATAAACAAATAAGCAATTGCAAATAAAAGTGTTGAGAGAAAAGCGAAAATCGTTGATGTAGAAAGCATTACAATTCCACCCACCAAAATTAATACTATGGCAACTATGGCAATATTTTCTGGTGCTGTTGTCTTTCTTATGAAGTTATTATCTAACATATTATTAAAAAATGTTGCGTGGACTTCAACTCCAGGATATACACCTTCCTGTACCGGAACACTTTTGTTATCCTGAAGACTCATTGCTGTTGTACCAACAATAACTATTTTGTTTTTAAAATCAAATTTGCTTATATTTTGTTTTTCTTCTGACATTTCTTTTATTATTTTGTATATCGGCACCATAGTATGAGTACCGCTTTGACCATACCAATTTAAAATTACATCACCGTTTTGAGTATACGGAATTTTTGTTCCGTTTATATCCATAATTGATTTATTATCGATTGTAAATTCTCTTTTCCCGCCAATAATATCGCTTGATGCTAAAAACGCTAAATACGGATAATATTTATCTTTATAAAACATTATCGGAGGAACTGTTCTTATGATACCGTCACTATGTCTCTGAACATTTGTCATACCTACATTTACAGTTCCATCTATAAGAGAAGACAAAATAGGTCGACAATTGCTGTAACTGTATTTTTTAGAAATATTTACCGATGAATTATTTTTAAGTTTTACGGATAATCGTTCCGGTAAATTCATAGGAACTCTTACATCTTCCGGCTGATTATCAAAATTCATAGCCGTATAGACATTCTTATATTTATTCATTGCTTCTGCTAATGCGTTATCTGAATCAACAGAGGCTCTTATAGACTTTATGAACATTAAATCAAATAAAATCGCTTGCGGATTTTGTTCTTCTATATAATTAATAACATCTGCGTATACATTTCTCGGAATCGGCCATTCTCCATATTTTTCCCATAAAGACTCCAAACTGGCATCGTCTATTGCTAAAACAACTATGTCCTTATTCGGCATAGGACGTTTGTGAATAACTTGAAGCGATTGACGATAATCAAAAGTTCTGTTTTCCGCAACATCAAAAAATGATTTAAAAACATTTTTTACGGTAATATTGCTCTTTAATATAACAAAACCTATAAGTAACGTAACTAAAAGTAATAACAAATAAGTTCCGTAAATAAACCATTTTGTTTTTGCTAAATTTTTCAAAACAACCTCTTTTCTAGTGCTGATTAACTTTTTCAGCACATAAGTTCTCACCCCTTATTTTTTTCTTCATTATTTCCTGCTCAATCATAAGATTACTAACAGTCAGCATTTCTGTTGACTTAAACAAATTGAGGGGGTTTTCCAAGTACTTAAGTAAACATTCTTCATGTAAATTCATATTTAAACAAACGACTAAAGTTGACAAATCTTTAACAATTATTAAAAAACTACTGTAAACGGATGATTTTTAGGGTAAATAATAAAGAATTTTCTTAGAACGTCCGATAACGATAATAAATAATATAAAAAGAAAGGCACATATATGTTTAATGGTTTTTATCCCAGATACGATTTAGAAGCAAGAATTCAACACACAAAGCTTGACAGCTGGGGAGATATTCCATCCGCAAGAATGAACAGAGTAGAAGAACCAAAAACAGCTGATTTTCAAAGTGTAATGTCAGGATTGGTTGAAAATATGAACACAACAATGGATGCACCTGATAATTTACTCAAAGATGTAATGATGGGCTCTGAAAACGTTGATATTCACGATGTTATGACCGCTATGGCAAAAGCCGAACTTTCTGTTAACATTGCAACAACCGTAACAGGAAAAGTCATCCAAGCGTATGATAAAATAATGCAAATCCAGATTTAGACTTCTCATAATTTGGATAAAAGTGTATAATAAAATAGGGTAGGATTATGGACTTTAAACAAATACTTGAAAATAAAGTTTTATTAGGCTCAATTATCGGCGGAATTGTATTTTTGCTGGCGGTATTTATCATTTGCGGAACAATTGCCGCATCAAATAAATCAGAAAAAGACAACGCAATTGATGTTAGTAAGGAGCCTTTAAAAGAAGACGTTGATCTTCTGACAACGGATAATATGGGTAAAGCTCTCGAAATTCAAGCTTTACTTGCAAAAAACAATATTGTTGCTTCTCGTCTTGTTGACGGTACAAAGTCCGTATTAAGACTAAAAAAAGGCGACTGTACACCAGGTATGAAAAAGTGTACAACGGAACAAAGAGACCGCGCCATTATGGTAATTGTTGAAAGCGGTTTGTATGACCAAAATGTCGGATTGGAAATTTTTGATAAAGGTGACTTTACTTCAACTAAAGAAGATAAAAAAATAAGACTTGTAAGAGCAATGAACGGAGAACTTGCAAGATTAATTAAACGTATTGACGGTATTGAAGATGCTTCTGTATTTATTTCAATTCCGGAACAAACAATGTTTCAGCAAAATCAAAAACCTGTAACTGCAACTGTTCAGCTTACTGTCGCTGTCGGACAAACATTAAACATGGGAACAATAAAAGCTGTTTCTAACTTGCTTTTAGGAAGCGTTTCCGGTTTAACTGCAAATAATATTTCAATAACAGATACAAACGGTCACGTATATAACAGTCTTGTTGATGCTCAATCTGAAATGATTGAAAGACTTCAACAGAATGACAAATATATGCAAGAAAAAGTTCAAGCACAATTGAACAGATTAATAGGAAGCGGAAAGTATGTTGCAACTGTTTCAACATTCTTAAAACAAGCTCCGGTTGAAAGATTTACAATTTCATACGATCCAGAAAAGAAAGCTGCCGTAAATGAACAAACTTTTTCTGAAGGATTGGGCGATCAAACTACAGATGTAAATAAGAACACAAACGCTGTAAGTGTATATCTTCCAAACGGATTGCCTGCAGGAAGTTCTGATTCTTCTCAAAACAGAAGCTATTCAAGAACTGCCCGCGAAACTCAATATGGTGTTACAAAAGTTCAAACAAATGAATATATGTCACCTGGAACAATTGAAGAAATATCAATTGCCGTAACATTGGAAAAAGATGCTCTTCCTGTTGAATTGACATTGGAAGAATTAAAAGAACTTGTTGCTCACGCAGCAAGCCCAAAAGCAAATCCAAACAATGTAACAATTGCTTTTGCTGATTCTCTTGATCCGTTTATGGCTGGTGACAAAAACGTAAAAGCTCCTATTAAAGCAGAACACGGTAATCCGTGGTGGCTTGCAATTGCACTTCTTGCCTTTGGACTACTTTTAGGTCATAAAGCTCTTACTCAAAAGATTAAATCAGCAAAAGAGGCTCAGGAAGAAGAATTGCAAAGATTACGTGCTCAAAATGAAGCACAAGAACAACAAATAAAAGACTTAAGTTTGAATGCAGCTGATATGATACAAAAACAATCACAACTGCAACAAGGTCTTCTTGAACAACAAAACAGGCCTGCTGCAATTCCTACAAGCGGCGCTGAGATTAGAGAAGCACTTAGAGAGTTAAAACGAGAATTTGACGGCGTAGATGAAAATGATGCCGGAGAAAGAATAAGAAGCTGGATAGAAGGGTAGCTTTCAGATAATATGGCAGTAGAAGGATTTGATTATAAAGGGTTTGCTCAAGCAATGTCGGAACAAGCAGTCGGGCTTGTTCCTCAAGATCTTGATGACCAACAAAAAGAATATGTTGTAAAAACTCTTGGAAACTTCACTATGCTTGCAGGTGAAGCTTTGTATAATGATACAAGTCTAAATTTAACAGTAGAACAAGCTATCTTTATTTCTCAAATCATTGCGGAATGGTCTTTCCATAAATCAATTGACCTTATTCATTCGGGCATTTTGCCTCAATACTGGGATAGTATAATGCAAAAAATAGCATTCACTATCTTTGAAGTCGCAAAACAAGCCGTAATAAGAAATATACCGCAAGACCAACTTTTGCAAGCCGTTGAACATCATGTTAATAAGGTTTATAAACAAAGCATTGAAGAGCTTCAAGAAAAAGGTGTTATTGACGAAGAGACAAAAAATAAGGCAGAAAGCCAATCCAACATAGATGCAATGGCACAGCAAGCTCAAGCTGAAGCACAGAGACAACAAGAAGAAGAGGCAAAAAAAGCAGAAGAAGAACAAGCTGCGGCACAGAAAAAACGGGAAGAAAAAAGAAATCAAAGAAAGCAAGCAGCCGCTAATGCAAAAGTTTCTCAACCGTCTGTTCCGCAAGGTATAAGTCAAAAAGAAATGAAACTTATGACACTTGCGCTTGTGCTTAAAATTCTTTCTCAAGACAAAGTTACTACCATTTTGAACAAATTTGATTCAAACGATTCTCTTCAAATTTCCCAATATATGAATATGGCAAATCTTGAATCTCAATTGGATGGTGATTTGATTACGGATTGTATTAAAGAAATCAGAGAATTTTTACCTGTCAAGAGAAAACTGACAAAAGAAAATATTCTTGGTGATTTACTCAGAATTTATCAAACAAATCCAAGAGAAAAGATTGAAAGAATTATAAAAAATGAACGCCCGCTTGTTAAAAGATTTATATCACAATCTTACGACGGTGAGTTTTCGGAAATTCCGCTAAAAGTTGCAGGAATTGTTGCAGAATACATAAAGGATAATATATAATATTAAATAATCATGATTATTAAAAAAAGCAGACAAAGAAAGAGGGAGGAAAAAATAGAAACAATTAAGGTTGAAGAAACCTCTGATTTTGCTGCAAAAAATGAAAATGAGCCAGAAGAACAAATTGTAATTCAACAAGAAACAGAATCAAAAGAACCTGAAATAGACCTTTTTGATATCGAAAACATTGATTTTGATCAAAGAGCAGAAAGAAGAAGAGGAACAAGAAGAAGGGGTTATAGAAGAATTGATGACAGAAATCTTGTATCCCGTGCTCAAGAAGAAGCAGAAACAATAAAACAATCCGCTTTTGAAGAAGGTTACAGAAAAGGTTTAGAACAATCAAAAGCTGATATGGAACAATTCAGAACAAATCTCAGCAACTTTATGGGAGCACAAAAAGATGTTTTTGAATATATTGCTCCGGATATTTTAGAAATTGGTGTTAATATTGCACAAAAAATAATAAAAAAAGAAGTGGAAAGCGACCCGCAAGTTTTGATTAACATAATTATTGATGTACTAAAAACAATATCTAAATCAGAACCAAAGGTTAATATAAGAGTAAAACCTCAAGCCGTTGCTTTTTTGAAAGACACACTTCCAAACATAGCATACGAATTTGGTATTGATGCAAAAATTAATATTATTGCAGACCCATCTGTTGACGACGGAGGATGCGTTTTTCAAACAAATAACGGTATAGTTGATGCTTCTATTGACACTCAGTTAGAAATCATTAAAAAAGCATTAGAGGGAATTTAATGGCAGCGGAAGGACAATCACAGAGTAAACCTATATCAGAAATATTCCTGGCACTCTTTGTAATGACTTTGATATTAATCCTCATTATGGAGATGCCAACTTGGGTTATAAACTTTTCTATTTCGCTGAATATAACTCTTGGCATTGTTCTTTTAATGATATCTTTGTATGTCCAAAAACCGTTAGAACTTGCCGCTTTTCCTTCAATCATATTGATTGGTACAATGTTCAGGCTTTGTCTTTCCATAGCATCAACAAGGTTAATCTTAGCTAAAGGTGATGCCGGTGAAGTTATTGATGCTTTCGGTCACTTCGTAACCGGTGGCAATATGGTTGTTGGCGGTGTAATTTTCTTGATTATTACAGTTGTTCAATTTTTGGTAATTACAAAAGGTGCCGAACGTATCGCAGAAGTTGCGGCACGTTTCGCATTAGACGCAATGCCGGGTAAACAAATGACTATTGACGCCGACTTTAATGCAGGCTTGATTTCTCCTGAAGAAGCCGTTAAAAGAAGAGAAGATCTCCAAAGAGAATCTAGTTTATTCGGTTCAATGGACGGTTCTATGAAGTTTGTAAAAGGTGATACTATGGCCGGTATCATCATTGTTATAATCAACATCGTAGGAGGTTTATGTGTAGGTTGTTTAATGAACCAAATGCCCATTGCAGATGCGGTTGGTAAATATACAGTACTTACCATTGGTGACGGTCTGGCATCACAATTGCCGTCACTATTAATGTCAATTGCAGCCGGTATCGTCATGACAAGAGCTTCAGCAGGCAATATGTCATTAGGTGGTGATTTAACCCAACAAATAATGGCAAAACCGTATTCTCTTTTCTTTGCGGCATTATTCTTAGGCTTAATTACTGTTACTTGTCCGATTACAGGTTTACCGTTTTTACCGTTTTTAATATTTACAGTCATTCTTGCAATTGCAGGATTTTCAGTACTTGTTAACGCAGACGTTCAGTCTCAATTAGGACAATTGGAAAGCGTTCGACAAAATATGCAAGACCTTGTTAACCCAAATAAGATGTATGAAAGACTTGGTGTTGACGTATTGAGTTTACAAGTCGGCGCAGGATTACTCGTAATTGCGGACCCTGACCAAGAAGGCCAATTACTTGCTAAAATTGCAGCATTACGTCAAAGGGTAACGGATGAACTGGGTTATATTTTACCAAATATTCGTATCATGGACTCTTCTGCACTTGAAGCAAATGAGTACGTAATTTCTATACGTAATAACGTTGTTGCTTCCGGTTTTGTATACCCCGGAAAATATATGGTTATCGCAGACCAATGGGATTCCGTTAAAAAGACTATCCCTGAAGATGCCATCGTTGGTGTTGACCCGACTTATCAAACACAAGCTTACTGGATATCAGAAGAAGATGCCAAAGCTACTAAAAATGTTACTGCAGTTGATGCTACAGACGTTCTTGTTACTCACCTTCAAGAATGCGTAAGAAAACACGTAGATGAAGTTATGACAAAAACTGATGTATTAAAGCTTATGGAACTTGTTCGTTCTCAAGACCCAACATTAGTCAACGACCTTGTTCCTGCAATTATTTCGACATCCGATTTGCGTAAGATTTTTGTTAACCTAATCAGAGAAAAAGTTTCAATAAAAGATATTATATTTGTATTTGAACGTTTGTGCGACTATGCAAGATTTTCAAAAGAACCTGATATC
>Ga0247610_10002339_pt1 | contig 22064 bp, 20 predicted proteins | sample 174DNAGHGhighgp2_FD_193483 | JGI IMG/M metagenome (GOLD analysis project Ga0247610, IMG submission 193483) | Sheep rumen microbial communities from Palmerston North, Manawatu-Wanganui, New Zealand - 1742 DNA GHGhigh gp2 | ecosystem: Host-associated > Mammals > Digestive system > Stomach > Rumen...
ACAAGGAACAAAATTGCAAAACACATAGAACAAATAATGATAACAATTGTTTTATTTCCTTTTTTCATCATGTATTTTTTCGTTTAATTCATTTTGTATATCATTTTGCTTATCTTTAATATTTGCAAAATTATCATTTGGAGATGGACTTATTCCCATATGTAAGTCCGAATCAGTTCCTCGGAATCACGGGGTCGGTTCTTCTGATCATTTTCAGGAGTCCCCCCATCTTTACTGTGATTTATTGCTTGTTTCATTTGCATTTTATTAAATCTGAAAAATGATCAAGAGAACCGACCCCATGATATTTGTTCGTGCCGTCAGATACCAGCAGCGTGCGAGAGGCAATGCTGCTGCCCGCCGTGCTCTGGGCACTGGCGGGTATGATGAACAGCATCATCAGGATATATAGGATGGCATGGCGTAGTCTAATCTGGTTCATATCTTACGTGAATACTCTGTGACGAATAAAGAATCTCTGTTCCCCCAATCCTCTCTTTTAGAGAAAATCCTCCCAAATCTGGACTATTTCAAGAAGTCTATCTGGTTTGTGTTTAACTATTTTCAAACAAATTGTATTTACCAATCTCATAGGGTTCATTCCTTTTTTACCTACTCTAATAATCACTTGACCATAATCAACAGTTTTTTTGAAATATTGTTCCCATTTTAAACCGGGGTGTTTATGAATCATAACCTCACCCAAATATAGACCAACATTAATAATGTTAGAAAAAGTTTCATCGCTGAATCTCCAATCATTAATAACAATATAATCTGGAATGTGTTCTCTTTTCCACTCATATTCTTCCTTTGTCAATTTTACACATTCAACGTGGCTCACAAGCCATGTGTGTAATATCTCCAAAGACTCTTCTGAAAAATTCAAGTCTGATGAATTGACATGGCAATCTGAAGCAACACAGTCAATTAATTTATTTAGTCTTTCATCCTTTTCTGACCAGAAGCATTCAGCATAGAACTTGACGTTTTTCTTGTCTATAACCACAAAATCGTAGTTTAAAAAGTCTTCGAGTTTCATAAATTGTTTGTTTTTAAATTGTTATATATCAATGATTTGCATGCCATAAAAATCTGCTAACTTACTACTTATGGATTTCAACTATAATATCATTCTTTTTAAGTTCATCCATCAAAGGCTTACTGGGACCGTCTTTTCCTGTCACAGGGCTTTCAAAGAAATGCCATGTGGAGCCATCAATTTCTTTTGTTTCTATTAATTCTGCATCCTTTTGTATCTGACTCTTTGAGGATCACGGGGACGGTTCTTCTGATCATTTTTAGTTCGGAGGAATCGGCCAAAAACCTGTTTGTCGTTCTTTTCTGTCATGTCATCTCGTTATTGATGATTTTCTGTGGCAAAGATACTAACTTATTCTCAAACTTCAAAATATTAACCAAGAAAAATGATCAGAAGATCCGACCCCGTGATTCTAATAGACCCCGTGATTCTAACGTGATTCTAACGACCAATTATCTGCGCTATTTCCTTTTATTGCTGACGGGATCAAGAACTGTCCCCCTGATCAGTCATCGAAAAGAGAATATTTATCTCTATCAATTATTATAGAATCAGTTCCAACATTCTTTTTCACGTAATTACCCTTTTTAATATTATATAGTTTTAACCTTTCCCTGTTTAAAATCAGACATGTTCCTTTTAATGAGATATCAAAATGATAAGGGGGGATATATTCGGTAGGCAATATTGTAAAATCATTTGAAATAGTATCTATCATGATAAGAATATCTTTATCTGTTACCTTTGATATATTCCCTTTGAAAAATATATCTTTTATGATATTTCTTTGCCTTTCTTTGTCATCATTTCTGCCATTTATGACTCCTATACCAGCAGAGAAAACAAGGAACAAAATTGCAAAACACATAGAACAAATAATGATAACAATTGTTTTATTTCCTTTTTTCATCATGTATTTTTTCGTTTAATTCATTTTGTATATCATTTTGCTAAAGGATCACGGGATCACGGGGTCGGTTCTACTGATCATTTTCAGGAGCCAGCCGTCATGACTTTGATTCATTACTGTTTTCATTCTCATTTCATTTATCTTGATAAGTGATTAGGGGAACCGTGATTCTAACGTAATTAGTAATGTTTGCATTTGCAGCATTTTGAATTGATAGTTGTGACATTGTTTTTTCCGTTATAGCTGCAGGATTAAATGTTATGGCGGGTACTTCTGTTGCCAATGATGCAGCAGTTGCCAAACCGCCTCCTAAAGAATGGCCTACTATTGTTTTCTCATACCCCTCATAGGCAGAAGCAAACTCTTTTCCCAAAGAGACGGCATTTCCATACTGGGAGGCAGGACCAATTCCTAGGAATTGTGATACATCTTGTTTTACATCTTCCAAGTCATTTGTACCAGCGAAAGCCAATGCATATTCCATCTTACCATTATCCATTTTGCGCTGATAAATACCATATTGCAACCCGTTAGAAGTTGATCCCAAATATGAAGCTTGCCAACCTCCTATTAACTCATCATTATTTCCATATATATGATCTGCAATATATGCAGCCTCTTTGGGCGTAGGTTCTTCACCCAATGGGTCAATAAACATCACAGGATTGTTATGACAATACGTATACGGGCTGATGCCGTAGTATTTCTCGCACAGGGGATCCCTCCTGTCCCATCTTATTGTGATGGGGTCATACTGGCGGGCTCTGTAGTCGTATGTGTTCAGCCCGTGCATTGTTTCCAGTTCCTTACCGTTGTACTTGAATGGCTGGAGGGTGGACCCTACCACGGCATTTGGGTCGGCGTATGGCGCACCGAAAGGATAGTAGTTGGTCACCTGCTGCACGGTGCCTGAGTAACTGACCACCTCGCGGTTGCTGCCCAGGTGGTCCTTGTTGTAGTAGTGGAGGGCGAACCCGTACGTCGTGGAGGTGCTTACGGGTGTTCCGTTGGCGTAGCCCCCGTCAAAGAGCACCGTCAGCAGAACTATCAGAATCCAAATATATCTTGATTTTATCTTATTCATTACTATTTATTGCTGAAAGAATCAAAACCTGTCCCTCCGATCTCGATAACTGATCTTCCTCCTTATCTTCTAAAACAATAAGGGGGGAATGTAATTTTATTGTTTTTTATATGAAAGGAGAAAACAAAAGGTTCATATGTATAGGGGATATTGGCCCAATTGTTACTATTATTGAATGTGTCTTCTGAAAAGTTCTTGTTGTTATTTGGAATCTCATATAGAGACAAAGGTATTTGAAGATAATGAATAACCCCTTTAAGTTCTATTGGTTGAATATAATTACAAAAAGATTCTCCCAAATCATATAAATTATTAATATTTGATAGTATGATGATAGAATCTTTTCCCTTTTTAGTGAAGCCAACAACTCTTCTGTTGTTGTAATATATATATTTACTAATGTATTCTTTATCATGAAGAGATATATCAATGCTTGAAAGGGTGTCAGATTTCATCAATTCTAACACTAACTCAGATGTATATCCTTCTCTAAGTTGAGATATAACAAAGTTAAATATGCTATCTATTTCTTCGCTAATAATAAACTCATTGAGTTGCACATCAGTATATTGAGGTTTATTACACTCACAACTATACAAAATGACAAAAAACAGAATTAGAAATTTACTTTTTTCCCCAAGGTGTTGTTTTATATATGCCATTGCCGTTATAATATTGTATTCTATTTTGGTGTAAATCAAAAACTCTAAATATTGTTCCAGGATAGCCCTTTGCTGTTTGAATATCACCAGGCATACCGTTTTGACCACTAACATTTAAGATAAAAGGTAGATTCGTACCTTCTTTAAGGTCTTTTGGTACAGGATGGCTGTGCTCAAATAGTTCTATTTTTTCTCCACTACTCTTATACTTATTTGCAATTCGAGCAGAAATGTCGACATTATGATCATTGTGATTGTTAACAATAGTATTGGAGATATTTCCATTCATATTATGCTTAATATTTGCCCATTCAACATCAGAATTAGATATGATTTTTTGGAAAGCCTTTTCTGCGTTATTTGCATCTTTAATTTCAAATTTAGAATAATCCGTTCCATCTTCCATATTTGTTATGGTTCCTTTGGGGAATGTGAGGAGTGGTTCGTCATTCCCTTTTATAAAAAGCCTATCGTCATCTCTTCCATATCCAAAAAATGCTTTTATCTTATCTATCCACGATGTTGTGTTTTTTATATAACCTTCTTTGTCTATTTGATAGTCTTCTTTCCCATCAGGATCAATAATATTAATAGGATTATTATGGCAAAAATGATATGGTGTTATATCTGGATTTTTCTCGCATAGCGGATCCATCCTGTCCCATCTTATTGTGATGGGGTCATACTGGCGGGCTCCGTAGTCGTATGTGTTCAGGCCGTGCATCGTTTCCAGTTCCTTGCCGTTGTACTTGAATGGCTGGATGGTGGAGCCTACCACGGCATTGGGGTCGGCGTATGGCGCACCGAATGGATAGTAGTTGGTCACCTGCTGCACCACACCGGAGTTACTGACCACCTCGCGGTTGCTGCCGAGGTGGTCCTTGTTGTAGTAGTGGAGGGCGAACTCGTACGTGGTGGAGTTGTTTACGGGTGTCCCGTTAGCATAGCCTCCGTCAAAGAGCACCTTGTCAATCAGGCCGTCCCACAGGATGAGGCTCCCGCCCATGAGATAGTCGTACTGGTATCCACTTATGACCTGGCCCGAGGTATACCCCTCCGGCTTCACGCCGAATGTCCTCGTGACGTTCGGAGCGGCAATACAGTATTTTGCGCAGAGTTTCTCCCCGGCGGCGGTGTAGGTGTACCTGATCTCATTGCCGTTGAGGAAGTAAATCGTCTGGGGGTTGCCGTTGAAGTCGTAGTCGATGTATGCGATGCCGCGGCTCCTGTCGGCCACCAGTGCCCCGTTGGCATCGTACAGGTACTCGGAGCCGTTGGCCCCCTTGTACTCGAAGGTGCCTGTCGCGCTATAGTCTGTGACAGTCTCCGACACACCCGTCAGGCGGTAGCCGTCGTAGGAGAGTGTCAGGTTGTCCATCTGGCCGTAGCCGCTTGAAGAGTTCTTGCCGTTTCTGGTAATCCTTTTTATATTGCCGCTTGCAGCCTCATACTGGACGCTTTCACTGAATCTTCCCGAATTGTATGTGATATTAGTGCCCTCCCCATAAGTCGCCTGTGTCAGACGGTTGGCATTGTCGTATGTGAACTTGTAGCCGCGCTTCCTGTAATAATTGTGGTTCTCCCATCTCATGCTGCTGACATTGCCGTTGTATCGCGGCGATCCCGGCCCGCTGGCATAGAAGAGTTCCTCGCAGAAACTGTCGGTAGTGATGCCTGTCATCCACCCGTGCAGGTCGTAGGTGTAGTTGACATAGCCAAACGTGAACGGCCGGCTGATACTCGACAGTCGGCCCAGGTCGTCGTATCCGTAAGTCTGTGTGGCTATAAGAGGCGGGAAGCCGGAAGTGATTGACACTGAATAGACAGATGTACGGTCGGCCCCGTCATAGGTGTATGAGATGTCCTCGACCATTGAGCGGGTACCGTCAAACCTGTGACGGTTCCTTGTTTTATCCGGTTTGCCTGTATAGGTGTAAGCCGTTGACGTGATGTCGTTCTTGCCGAGGTGGTCTACGGTATTGACCTGCGAGACGTTGTATCTGGAGTCGTAGTATATGGCGGAATAGGTATACCCCGACACAGACCCGTCTTTGATAATCGCAGTGGCAGAGCCCGTTGGAAGGCCATGGCCCACCGACGAGTCAACGGAGTATCCGTTTTCGTTGGATGCCGTCAGCGAGGAGGGCACCCCGTGGTGGCCGATGAAGTCGTAACTGTCATAGTACGCAGCAGAATAGAGCGTCGGGTCATTGCCCAGCGAGAAGTTGTGGACGGTATAGCCACCCGTCTGTGTGGTACTCCCGTTATATTCTGCATAGACATGATACGCATGCAGCGGCTCCGACGAATATGAGACGCTCTTGTGGCAGAGGCCGCTGATGCACGGCCTGCCGAACTTGTCGGGTATGCTGTATGCCCACACGCTGCCCTGTCGCTGGACCCCGTCCTGCGTCAGGATGCACGCTCCGGCCTTGTCATAGACGTAGTAGACGGGCTCGCATCCTGGCAATTTCTTGTAGATGCAGTGCCTCTGGTTGTCATAGCGATACACATACGCATACTTCTGCATCATGTCGTCGGTGTCAGGTATACAGTCCGGCTCGGGTCCGAAATTTGAGACGATATACTGGGAGAGTGCAGGCGGAATGACGTAACTGACATCCCCCTTGGCATTGTATACAAAGTAGGTCTTGCCCTGGCTCGTCTCACTGATGAGGAGCCTTCCGCCGAGGTCGGTGTACTCTGCGCTCCAGCATCCGTCCTCGTCCGTGGTCAGGGTGCGGAGATACTTCCTTGACTGTAACTTATAAAGGCATCCGTCCTCGTATGCGTACAGGCCCGAACCCACATATTCGCTGTGGGCGACGGTCACCTTCTTGCCGTTGCCCTGCCACTGTGCACCGGCCTTGTACTCTGCGGAGGGCTGCGAGGGCAGGAAGCCGTCGTACTCCGTGCGTGAGAAGGGGGCGCTGTCGGAATACTGCGACACGGCCTGGGAGGCGATTGTGCTGCCCGCAATGAAACCGTTCCCGGATGAAAAGGTGACGGGCAGCCAACTCTTCGTCCTCCGCCGGTACTCGTCGTACTCATGGTGTACGGTGACGCTCGGCAGGGATGAGCCGGGGTAGGACAGCGTCTCCTGCACGATGTCGCCCAGGCCGTTGTCATAGACTCTCTCCTCTATCTTCTTCGTACCATCAGATATCAGCAGCGTGCGGGATGCAATGCTGCTGCCCGCCATGCTCTGGGCTCTGGCGGGAATGATGAATGACATCATTAGGATAGGCAGGAATATCTGTCGCAGTTTCATCTCGGTATTACTGTCGTGAATAGTCTGGGCAAAGATACTAATAAATGGCGATATGGCACCATATTTTACATATTTTATTAAAAGGTAGTGGGTTTTCATGTTGTTTTATAGCGACGGGTTCATAAAGTTATATTCATATTCGTGTAAGGTCTCAGTGCTTGTCGTACCGTTTACCGCCCTCTTCTCCCGTTTCAGCCTTCCCAGTCCGTCATACTCATAAAGGATGGTTTGCCCATTGACATCCGTATGGGATGAGATGCCAACCAGTGGTATATAGTCCCACGTCTGTATCTGGGCATTTGGCAACAGAGACTTTAAGGTTGAGTAGCGCGTCTGGGATGTGCCTGTCATCAGTTGAGATACATGGCTCTGAATCTGTGTCCATGTAGCATTCTTGACCATGGCCAGCAGGTACCTGCCGTATGTATCCCAGAGAAAGGCGGTGTGTACGTCTGTCCTCATATCCAGTATTTCCGTTGGGTTGCCAAACGAATCATACGATATGAATTCAATACTACCTTCATAAACCTCTCCGTTCCTCTCATATAGTTTGGAGGGCAGGAGGTCATTTCCAAAGGAGCCATAATCAACCTTATTTCCAGAAATGATTATGGTATCATTACCTTCATAGACCGTTTTTGTCTCCGAGGAAAGTAAAGATGCGAGCATATTACTTGACTTCATCGCCGCAATGACAGAATTGGTGTTTTCATTTGCTTCACCGACGTATGAATACAAATCCTTGTTTTTATATACATCAGTATAGATCCTGCTCTTCAGCACTCCGGAATACAGATACGAATATTCCTCGACCTGCGTATTCTCCCAAGTGCGTGTCCCACCCTCGCGTAAGGTCGTAGTGTATTTCTCACACATCGCAGATTTACCGAAAATCTGGGATGCATTCTGGTAGAACTCACCGAGACTGAAATCCACCAGGTTTCTGCCTGTTCCTAACTCGAGGGTGTGTTGAGCGCAATGCCCTCTTGAGACAATACTGTCGAATATATAGCCGCTTTGTGAAATAGTATCTTCGCCGTATGAATAGGTTTCCTCAGACACGACGTCCCATGTTCCACTTTGTGCATTATATGAATAATCAGATTTTGATTTCAACTGATGCCTTCTGGCAGGATTCTCCATACATCTCATTCCCTGATTGTTATAATAATATAAAGGCTCGAAATATGAAGTGTCAGGCAATGCCGTTTGGTTGAAGGTTGACATATAGTAATTTTGTGGAGTAAGTTGATAACTGTAGATGTCATATCTATAAACCGTCTTGCTCATACATTCGTCCGGGTCGTATGGGTTTCCATGATAGACCGTGATTTCAGGATATACCACAGGTCGTCTGCCTCCAAGATGGGTCCTAAATGTATTGGCGGAAAAATAGGCATCCCACCATTTAGGTCTTTCCTGATAGATTGAGATGTTCTTGAAGGCGCTTGGCAGTCCCACGACCATCTTCTGAAACTCAAGAGGATTCTGATTTGTATCAATTGCTGTAGCATGGGTGTAACTCATGAAGGTAAGCAGATTGGGATCTACAACTGCTTCTCCGCATCCAATGTGGTCATTTATATTATAGGTATTGGGTAATGGCAGTGGCAGCGGAAAATTCTGCTGTATGATCTCTCCGTATGTAAACCCATATCTATAGTGATCTTCACTGGCGATTGTTCCGTCCGCAGTATAATTTATTATTGATTCGATTCTGAAGCCACCCCCTTCAATGATACGCTGGTGGCGCCTGTCAAAGACGAGATCACCATCGGCTGCTGTAGCGGTAGGGAAGCGGTGATTTTCGTATGTGAATGTCGTATATCCGCCGTTGGGATAGGTTATGGAACTTAAGACCCCGTGAAACTGAGGAGACGTCGGTTGGCGTGTGTCCCCACTTGTCGTGGATTGCAACTTGATTTTATAGGAGTAATTCAGGCCCGTCGGATTGCTTTGGATAAACCGCACGGGGCTCCCACCACTGTTTAGTTGAGCATTCAAGGCGGTTGTGTCTATTCCGATATAGTCAAAATACATATTGAAGTTTCCAAGGTCTGTCGTTACATTGGGATATGTGCTTGAGTTACATCTGTTACCCCAATAGTCTGTATAGTCTCCAGGGTTGTTGTTCGTGTACGTAAAACCATATACGAGCCTTTCGTTATCACCCTGTCCGGAAATGATAAGTTTCGTAAGGGCCGAACCATCGATAGTGAATGCGTATTTCCTTATTATTTCATTACAGTCGGAAATTACAATTTCCCTCATGTGGCAGCCATCAGGCATATAATGGAATTCTATTTCTGTAGGACCATAACTGATGCTGCTGATAAACCTCATCCGGTATTCCGGACACTGAAATAGAGATGTTTTATAGACAGTGATACCTGTATCCTCTGTTTCTTTGTGATTTTGAAATAGACAACTAACTCTGATTACTGGCTCGCTCACGGTGTGAGTGTTTATTTTTTTTAATGAAGTGTAATTATAGGTTATTGTTCCTTTTGACGGTATATTAATGCTTGAAAGCAACCATGTTACGTTTCTATTGGCATTCACGTCATTACCGAAACCGTTGGAGGTTTCGTCTGCCTCCGCGAAACTATAAGTCACGCCTTGCTCGTCCGTTACGGTAAAGGAGTCTATAGAATTTGATCCGTAACTGCACACAATCTGAACATTACTGTCTGAGGACAATAACTTGTATGTCATGGCACCATTCTCCTTGTACATGAAAAAGGGAATGGTTCTGCCTGAAGGAAGAACAATGTTATAACTGTCATATTGGAAGTTCATCCAATCAAGTTCGTTGGCATAATCCATATATCTCTTTAAGTGTCCTGAATGGTCATAAAAAGAGTCCAATGCAAAGGGATTGTTAAAGCGTCCATATTCATCAGCCCTGTCCTTGATGGTCCGGGAAACACAGGAATTTCCCGAAAGAGTCCATCCCAGCCCTGTCACGTCATAGTTGTAGCCTGGTTTCAGGGGGGTAGCCTCATAATGAAGTGACAAAGGAATCTTGTATCCATGGAAGTCTATTTCGAAAAGCGGGATATTGATATCAGGAGCACCATAGTTGTTGTTTACCTGATAGTCACCAAGGCGATTAAAGGCAACAGCCTGAGGACTTGGTGGAATATTTGGCATTATTTCGGTACAAGTGTTCTGGGCTGTAATGTGCAATACAAACAGCATCAAAACTATCTGTATAACGGATATCCTGATGGTACTATATATTGTCTTCATATTTTAACTTTCTCACTATATATTTTTCCGTTAACGTTAATATAAAAGATATACACACCAGGACGCAGGCTGTTACAGTCTATCTGTACAGAATAATCCTGTCCCGCTTCTTGCGTCCATTGCCTGCTCAAGAATAACATTCCCCTGTGATTTGCAACAATGGTTGTGATAGTGGCATCCTCATCAAGTCCATAAGTCATGTAGATGGTTTTTCCTTGGATATCTATTTTGTAATGGATAATATCTGGAGATTGCGGCTCCTTATCAAATGAGTTGTCCTGCTCATCTGTCTCATTTTCATCTTCAGGTGTGATATAATCGGTAGCCAAAATCTCTGGAAGATTGCAGAAAGCATACTTGGTGGTGCCGATCGCTTCCATATCGCAATATGTGGTACTTGTGAAATCCTCCAAAATTGGATACTGAGACTCGGGAAGATACCATTCGTAGCGTTCGTCAATAACCTGTGTCAGTTTCGCAGTGTCAAGGGCTGCAGAGTCGAGATCCATACAGATAGAATACGAGTCTATGGTGTGTACTCTTCGCACATTCCTGACCGTATCGTTCTCTGCAAGCACTAAGGAGCCTTCAGCATCTACACGGACGGTTGTTATTCCTTCCTCGCGAAAGGGATGATCTCCGCAATACATTCCCTTGCATCTGAAATGCCTGCTGAGAGAGTCGCCATATTCAAGAGGGAATTTTTTTGAGATTTTTTCCTGAACATACTCCCTTTTCTCCAACTGCGACTCACTGCCAATAAGAAAGAGTGTGTCGAGAGATGTCCGATAATAAAGGATTCTACTAGGTTTGAAGACTGAGACCACACCGTTACTGTCTTTCATAAACTTAACCTGTGAAGACCCCTTCGATCCAAGTTTCTTGGAGAAATCCCACACTCTGTTCTTTCCTCCCGTGCCTGGGGAGAAGTAACGAATCTTGCATTTATGCAAACTATCGGTTGATGCAGGACTCATGTCAGATAGATTCACCTGGCCGTAGGCTGTCGTTGTCCAGAATAACAATAATAGAATTAGAAGTATATGATACATTTTTGGAATTTTGTTTGCAAAAGTATAATTATTATAGCATAAAAACAAGTTTTTGGCGTTTCTTTTCAAAAGTGACTGAAATGATTGGCTATCAGAGTGATAGTTCTTTTTCTGATTCGTTTTGTCGCATATCTGAAACGGTTTGTCGGAAGAATTATCAGTCTTATAAACCCAGAATGATCACAAAAGACTATTGTTTTTTGCTTTTTTTGTAGTCCTCTACACAAAACATGTGTACACATTTAGGTGATCCCTTACCCTCGCGCGTGCGAGCGTGTGATGATAAGGTAAGGGAAAAACAACCCGCTCATCCCGCCTATCCCGCACGTAAGATTATTTACTTAGGTGTGGGATAGGCGGGATAGGAGGGATGATTTTGGCATAAGACTACTATATATGTTTTTCCGCTATTTTGCCATAAATCGCATACAGGAAATGACTGCGGTACTATTTTTCGCTACGACGGTACTAATTTTTGTTACGACAGTACTAACAAAAATTACGACGGTACTAATTTTGAAGTGCCCCCGAAAGTTTTTTGTCTAACTTTCGGGGGGCACTTCAACTCAGGAGCCTTCCTTGATTATTTAATCAAATCAACGCTTCGCTTCAGGAACTTATCGAATTAAGATTCCTTGATAAGTTCAACGCTTCGCTTCAGGAACTTATCGAGTGCCTCGCCCTTCAGCATGCCATTCTGGAGCAGAGCCAGGTCGATGAGTTGGTGGACGATAGAGTTGCCCTTCGCATAGTCGGCGATGACGGCAGTCCTTTTGTCTTTCTCAGCCTGCACAGCCTTCTCGGCTTCGGCCTTCTGATCTTTCTCTTCCTGGGTAATCTCGTCGTACTTCTTCTTGTCCTGTGCCTGACGGATGGCAGCCAGACGAGCCTCCTGACCTTTGAGTTCTGCGACGATAGGTTTCAAGGCCTCCTCAGTGGCTGACTTACTTTCGTCGAGTACTTTCTTCACCAGAGGATGGTCGGCGTTCAGCACGAGATTGAATGAATCCGGCATTTGTCCGTAGAAGCCCATACCTGCCTGGAACTTACTCATATCCTTCATACGGCGCATATACTCGTTCTGGGTGATGATCACTGGACGGGCCTCGGCACCAAGGGCATCCACCTGCACCATGAACTCGGTCTTGTCAATCTTCGGCAACTGTGTGCGGAACACGGCTGACAAATTGTCACTCTCTTCTTCTGACAGGTTAGACTTCGGGGCGTCGCTCTTCACGATGAGACGGTCGATGATGTCAGAGTCAACACGGGTGAAACGGCTCTTCTCGAACTTCTGCTCCAAGGTCTGGATGGTCGGCACGTCGAGTTGGCCGTCGAGCAGCAGTACGGAGTAGCCCTTGTCCTGGGCGGCCTTGATGTAGGAGTACTGCTCTTCCTTGTCGGTGGCATAGAGATAGACGAGGGTGTCGTCCTTGTCCTTCTGGTTGGCCTCGATGAGTTTCTTGTACTCGTCGAAGGTGAAGTATTTGCCCTCTGTGTCTTTCATCAGGGCAAACTCCTTGGCACGGTCGTAGAAGTTCTCCTCAGAGAGAATGCCGTAGTTGATGAAGAGTTTCAGGTCATCCCACTTCTCCTCGTACTCCTTGCGGTTCTCGCCGAAGATAGCCTTCAGGCGGTCGGCCACTTTCTTGGTGATGTAGGTGGAGATCTTCTTCACCTCACGGTCGCTTTGGAGATACGAACGTGAGACGTTCAGGGGAATGTCCGGCGAGTCAATGACACCATGCAACAGCGTTAGGAACTCAGGCACAATGCCTTCCACCTGATCCGTCACAAACACTTGGTTGCAGTAGAGTTGAATCTTGTTGCGCTGCAGTTCGATGTTCGACTTGATCTTGGGGAAGTAGAGGATACCCGTGAGGTTGAAGGGATAGTCCACGTTCAGGTGAATCCAGAACAGCGGCTCGTCACTCATGGGGTAGAGGGTACGGTAGAAACTCTTGTAGTCCTCGTCCTTCAGCGTCGATGGCGTCTTCGTCCACAGCGGCTCTACATTATTTATAATATTATCTTCTGCGGTATCCACCATCTTGCTCTCTTCCTTCGACCATTCCTGTTTCTTACCAAAGGCAATGGGCACGGCCATGAACTTGCAGTACTTCTGGAGCAACCCCTCGAGTTTGTATTTGTCGAGGAACTCTTTTGAGTCGTCATCGATGTAGAGAATGATGTCCGATCCGTGTTCTGCGCGCTCAGCGTCGTCAATCTCGTAGGCTGGGCTGCCGTCGCAACTCCACTTCACTGCCTTTGCCCCCTCCTTATACGACTTGGTGATGATCTCAACCTTCTTGGAGACCATGAAAGAAGAGTAGAACCCAAGTCCGAAGTGTCCGATGATACTGTTGGCATTGTCCTTGTACTTCTCCAGGAAGTCCGTCACGCCCGAGAAGGCAATCTGGTTGATGTATTTGTCAATCTCTTCCTCGGTCATGCCGATACCGTGGTCACTGATGGTGATGGTACCCTTGTCGGCATCGAAGTTGACGCGTACGGTCAGGTCGCCCAGTTCGCCCTTATACTCGCCCTGTGCTGCCAACGTCTTCATCTTCTGCGTGGCATCTACGGCATTTGAAACCATCTCACGGAGGAAAATCTCGTGGTCACTATAAAGAAACTTCTTGATGACTGGAAATATGTTCTCAGTCGTCACACCAATGTTACCTTTTTGCATAGTCTATAATAATTTATAATTTGATACTTTATTGGGTAGATTGCAAATTCCGTGCCAAACAAAAAGAGGCGGCCCCTGCCTTTCTATGCAGTGCCGCCTCCATAATAATGGTTAAGGTGTATTCTTATTTGAAGATCAACTGTGCGAACTGGTATAGGCTGCGACGCCATGTGTGCCACTCATGGGCTGTACCAGGAGACTCGTAACCAACGGCATTCATACCGAGTTGTTCCTTGATGTTCTTGGCGGCCTCAACACAACCCATGTTCTCCTTACCGCCACCGCTCATGAAGAGCAACTTGACGTTCTTCGTGAAACCTTCTGAATTCTTCACTTGGTCGACATTCCATGCACCACTGCTGAAAGAGCCGACATAGGCGAACTTCTCAGGATTGGCAAGAGTAATCTCACGAGCCTGCATACCTCCCATCGACAGACCGGCATAAGCACGGTGCTGAGCGTCGGCAATCACACGGTAATTCTTCTCAACCATCGGAATGATATCATTGAAAAGCACATTCTTGAAACCTTCTGAGAAACCACCGAAGCCACCGAAGCCGCCACGACGCTGGCCACCCTGACCAGGAGCGCCCTGCGGACGCTGCCCCTGAGGCATTCCCTGAGGAGCACCTTGTGGACGGGGACCTTGAGGAGCAGCACCTGGAGCACCCTGAGGACGCGGACCACCGAAACCGCCAAAGCCTCCGGCCTCACCCGGACGCTGGGTATTCAGACCATTGTCCATCACAATGATGCAAGGAACAGCCTTGCCCTCGGCAATCAGGTTGTCCATGATTTGAGCGGTGTGACCCTGCTCAGCCCAACCGTACTCATTCTCACCCATACCATGCTGCAGATAGAATACTGGGAATTTCTTGGTGGGATTGGTAAAATACTCTGCAGGCAGATATACATGGCAACGACGCATCTTCTCCGTGTAGGTTGACCAATAGAAGACTTCACACATCGAGCCCTGCGGCACGTTCTTCACTTGCCAGAAATCCTGGTCGGATGAAGGGATCTCGATACCGCTGCCCCAACGGCTGGCACCATAGTAATAAAGACTGCCTGGATCGGGCACAGAAGCACCGTCGATGTTCAACTGATAGTAGTGGAAACCCTCGTCCTGAGGCTCAGAAGTGCCTGTCCATACACCATTTGCGTCCTTGGTCATGGAATAGATCTTACCAGCAATGTCGAGGCCTACAGATGTGGCATTAGGAGCCGAGATCTGAGCACGCACCATACGCTGTGAGTTGACCATCGGGTACTGCTTGTTGTCCTGATTGGAAGAAGCAGGCTTGAAGTCTTCAACCACGTTTTCTGTAACTGAAGGAACAGTGGGATTCTGTCTGGGCGCACCAAACTGTGCCCATGCTGTCAGGCTCGTGAGAGCCAACATTGAAAGAAATAGTTTTTTCATAAATGAATGTTGTTAGTGATGATAAATATTTAGATAATTGTTACTTTTACACTCTTCAATGTCAGTTTGACGTACTTTTGCCCGAAAAGTAAAAAGTTGAAATGCTTTGTTATAAAAGTTTAACATTCATGGCTATGAGGTGGAAAATGCCTACCTTTGCACTCGCTTATATTATATAAATAAGGTATAAGGATGATTGCAAAGAACAAGAAGAGGCGCTGGCACTGTCTTTCCGGACAGGAACCCACTGAGATGGATAAGACCATTATGTACTGGGAGAACAAGGGCAAGGAGGTGCCGACACGTGAACTGATAAAGACCCCTGAACAGATAGAGGGCATCCGCAGGGCGGGTGTTGTGAATACAGGTGTGCTCGATGCGGTGGCGGCTGCCATCCATAAGGGCATGAACACGCTGGAGATTGACCAGATATGTCGGAAATATTGCGAGGAGCACAACGCCATCCCTGCCTGTCTGAACTATGGGGGCGACGAAGAGACCCCTCCATTCCCCATGAGTGTGTGTACTTCCATCAACGAGGTGGTGTGTCACGGCGTGCCGAAGGAGGAAGATGTGCTCGAAGAGGGTGACATCATCAACGTGGACTTTACAACCATCGTCGATGGCTACTATGCCGACGCCAGTCGTATGTTTATCATCGGCAAGACCTCGCCAGAGAAGGAGCAGTTGGTGCGTGTGGCGAAAGAATGCCTGGAGATTGGTATGGAAGCCGCCAAACCCTATTCGTTCGTTGGCGACATAGGTCATGCGATAGAGAAGCATTGCAAGAAGTATCACTATGGTGTGGTGCGTGATCTGTGTGGTCATGGGGTAGGTAATGCTTTCCACGAGGAGCCCGATGTAGCGCACTTTGGCCATCGCGGTACGGGGATGCTGCTGGTGCCGGGCATGGTCTTTACGATTGAGCCGATGATCAATATGGGCACGTATCGGGTGTTTATCGATGCCGATGACCCATATGGCTGGGAGGTGATATCGGAGGATGAACTGCCAAGTGCCCAGTGGGAGCATACGCTGCTGATGACTGAGCACGGGGTGGAGGTGCTTAGTTACTAGGAAGACCTAGGATCCCCTAGGTTATCCTAGGAATGCCTAGAATTATTAGGAGATGAAAAATAATATATATATATTAGCGATAGAGTCGAGTTGCGACGATACGTCGGCTGCGGTGCTCAGAAATGATGTGCTGCTGTCGAACGTGACGGCTTCGCAGGCCGTACACGAGGCCTACGGCGGTGTAGTGCCGGAACTGGCATCCAGGGCGCATCAGCAGAACGTGGTGCCTGTGGTACATGAGGCCATCAAACGGGCTGGCATCACCAAGGAACAACTCTCGGCCATAGCCTTTACCAGAGGTCCCGGTCTGATGGGCTCGCTACTGGTAGGCGTGAGTTTTGCCAAGGGATTTGCCAGATCGCTGGGTATCCCCTTGATTGACGTGAATCATCTGCAGGGGCATGTGATGGCTCACTTTATTCGTGAGCCGGAGAGTCTGGATAAACAAGATTTTCCGGTTAATAGGATTCCGCCGTTGCCTTTTTTATGTTTATTGGTGTCGGGCGGTAATTCGCAGATCGTGAAGGTGAATGCCTACAATGATATGGAGGTACTGGGACAGACAATCGACGATGCGGCCGGCGAAGCCATAGATAAGTGCTCCAAGGTGATGGGACTGGGTTATCCTGGTGGTCCGATCATCGACCGACTGGCGCGTCAGGGTAATCCGAAGGCCTTTCATTTCGCCGAGCCGAACATCCCTAACCTCGATTACAGTTTTTCCGGACTGAAGACATCTTTTCTCTATTCGTTGCAGAAATGGGTGGCAGAAGACCCTGATTTCATTGAGAAAAACAAAGAGGATATCGCCGCCTCTCTGGAATGGACGATTGTGGACATCCTGATGAAGAAATTGAAGAAGGCTGTGAAGCAGACAGGTATTAAGCACGTGGCAGTTGCTGGCGGCGTGAGTGCAAACAATGGGCTCCGCAATGCCTTCTATGATGCCCAGAAACGCTACGGATGGACAATATACATCCCCAAGTTCAGTTATACCACCGATAATGCCGCGATGATTGGTGTCGTTGGCTATTACAAGTATCTGGACGGTGAGTTCTGCAGCATTGATGCCCCAGCCTTTTCCAAGGTTACTTTTAAATAAAATGTAAATTGTAAATCGTCAAATTGTATATTCTATGATGGATTTTGAAGCAAAAGTTATCAGCAGGGAAGTAAGTGAACTGCTATGGGAAATGGAAAAAACAGTCAGTACGGCGGAAAGTTGTACGGGAGGCCGCATCGCAGAAGCCATTATCGCCGTGCCTGGCGCATCGAAGTATTTCAAGGGTGGCATCATTTCATACGTGGATGAAATCAAAGAGTCACTGCTGGGAGTCGATCCTCGGGTACTGGAAGAACAAACTGCTGTATGCGAGGAAGTTGCCAAGGAGATGGTTATCGGTGCCTGTAAAGCACTTAATACCAACTATGCCATCTCTGCCACAGGTTTTGCAGGACCCACAGGAGGCACGAAAGAAATACCTGTAGGCACCATCTGGCTGGCCTGCGGCAATGCGGACAGGATAGCGACAATAAAAGTGGAGGAGGATCACGGCCGGGACATCAACCTCGCCATCGCCACCAACAAGGCGATGCAGTTGTTTCTAGACTATCTGAAGGCCGAAAATCTTGAGAAAAAAGAGTTGGAAGGTTAAAAAAACATAAATCACCTCTTAATTCTTAATTCTCAATTCCAAATCTCAATTAAAATATGTACCTTTGCACCCTGTTTGGAATAAGTAGTTAAAAAGAACAAGTAAAAAGTAGATAGAAATGTCTAAAGTTTGTCAAATTACAGGAAAGAAGGCACAGATAGGTTGTAATGTGTCTCACTCAAAGCACCACACAAAGAGAAGTTTTGACGTTAACCTGTTCAGCAAGAAATTCTACTATGTAGAAGAGGGTTGCTGGATTCAGTTGAAGATCAGCGCTGCTGGCCTTCGTATGATTAATAAGGTAGGTCTGGATGCTGCATTGAAGCAGGCTGTTGCCAAGGGATATGTAGATTGGAAAGACATTAAAGTGATAGGAGACTAACGACGATGGCAAACAAGAAAGCAAAAGGTAACCGCGTCCAGGTGATTCTGGAGTGTACTGAGATGAAGAACAGCGGACTGCCCGGCACAAGCCGTTACATCACGGTGAAGAATCGTAAGAATACGTCCGAGCGTCTGGAATTGATGAAGTATAACCCAATCCTGAAGAAGATGACTCTTCACAAGGAGATTAAATAAGCAAGACTGAAGTATGGCAAAGAAAACCGTTGCTACCCTCCATGAAGGTTCAAAGGATGGTCGCGCTTACACAAAGGTAATCAAGATGGTGAAGAGCCCCAAGACTGGTGCTTACGTCTTTGACGAACAGATGGTTCCTAACGAGGAAGTTAAGGACTTCTTTAAGAATTGATATTCATTCATAGCATAAAAAGAGAGGTTGCAAATTAAATTGCAGCCTCTTTTTTTTGAGATTTCATCGGAATTTATTAATTTTGCAGCCATAATAATATATTATGGGAATATTTGGTTTTTTCAATAGGGAAAAGAAGGAAACGCTGGACAAGGGTTTGGAGAAGACCAAGAGCAGCGTTTTCGACAAACTGGCGCGTGCCGTCGCTGGAAAGTCGAAGGTGGATGACGATGTGTTGGATAATCTGGAAGAGGTGCTCATCACCAGTGACGTAGGTGTTGATACTACCTTGAAGATTATCGAGAGGATAGAGGAACGTGTGGCTCGCGACAAGTATGTGTCCACCTCGGAACTGAACGGTATCCTGAAAGATGAGATCGCCGCGCTGTTGGCGGAGAACAATTCAGAGGATAATGACAACTGGGACCTGCCCGGCGACCATAAGCCTTACGTGATTCTGGTGGTGGGCGTGAATGGTGTCGGTAAGACGACGACCATCGGTAAACTCGCCTGGCAGTTCAGGCAGGCTGGCAAGAAGGTCTACTTAGGTGCTGCCGACACATTCCGTGCGGCCGCCGTGGAGCAATTGTGTATCTGGGGAGAACGTGTCGGAGTGCCTGTTGTCAAACAGCAGATGGGTTCCGATCCTGCCTCTGTGGCCTTTGATACCCTTTCCAGTGCCAAGGCCAACGGGGCAGATGTTGTACTGATAGATACGGCTGGTCGCCTGCATAACAAGGTTGGTCTGATGAACGAGTTGAAGAAAATTAAGGACGTGATGAAGAAGGTACTGCCTGAAGCCCCCGATGAGGTGATGCTCGTACTTGATGGCTCTACGGGACAGAACGCCTTTGAACAGGCCAAGCAATTCTCGGCGGTGACCCAGATCACTTCGTTGGCCATCACCAAACTCGACGGTACGGCGAAGGGTGGTGTGGTCATCGGCATCAGTGACCAGTTGAAGGTGCCTGTTAAATATATCGGCCTTGGTGAAAAGATGACAGATTTGCAACTCTTCAATAAGCGACAGTTTGTAGATTCGCTGTTTCAGGTGAATAGTTAGTTGTGAAAAAGACGATTGACTTTATATCGCTCGGATGCTCGAAGAACCTTGTGGATAGTGAGGTGCTGATGGGCTTGATGGAGGCCAACGGCTATCAGTGTACCCACGACAGCGATGACCCTCAGGGCGAGATTGTCGTCGTCAATACCTGTGGCTTCATCAATGATGCCAAGGAAGAGAGCATCAACACCATCCTTGAATTTGCACAGGCCAAGACGGAGGGAAGGATCGAGAAACTCTTCGTGATGGGCTGTCTGTCGGAACGCTATCTGGCAGAGTTGGAGATGGAGATTCCGGAGGTGGACGGCTGGTATGGCAAGTTCAACTACAGGCAATTGTTGAAAGATCTCGAAGGTGAACAGTTTGAGTCCTGCGAAGGACATCGCCATATCACCACGCCCAGTCACTATACCTATATTAAGATTAGCGAGGGCTGTGACCGTCATTGTGCCTACTGCGCCATCCCGTTGATTACGGGAAAGCATCAGAGTCGTCCGATGGAGGAGATTCTCGACGAGGTGCGCTATTTGGTAGGAAAGGGTGTTAAGGAGTTTAATGTCATTGCTCAGGAACTGACCTACTATGGCGTGGACATTGACGGCAAACAGCATATCGCAGAACTGATAGAACAGATGGCGGACATCACTGGTGTGGAGTGGATTCGTCTGCATTATGCTTATCCGACGCATTTCCCTTGGACTCTGCTTCGGGTGATTCGGGAGAAACGAAATGTCTGCAACTATCTTGACATCGCCTTGCAGCATATCTCCGACAAGATGCTGGATCGGATGAAGCGCCACGTCAGCAAACAGGAGACCTACGACCTCGTGGAGCGTCTGCGACGGGAAGTGCCTGGCATTCACCTGCGTACAACCTTGATGGTGGGTTTCCCTGGAGAAACGGAAGAAGATTTCGAAGAACTCCTGGCTTTCACCAAATGGGCGCGTTTCGAGCGGATGGGAGCCTTTGCCTATTCGGAGGAAGAAGGTACCTATTCAGAGCAGCATTACAAAGATGATGTGCCTGAGGATGTGAAACAGCAGCGTCTTGACAAACTGATGCGTATCCAACAGAGAATCAGTGCCGAGATAGAGGCTGAGAAGATAGGTACCATCCAGCGGGTCGTAATCGACAGGCAGGAAGGTGATTACTATGTCGGACGGACGGAGTTCTGCTCTCCGGAGGTTGACCCTGAGGTGCTCATTCCTGTCAGTGAAAAGGAACTGACCATCGGAGCATTCTATCCAGTGAGGATTACCGACTCCGAGGCATTTGACTTATATGCAACCACAATCACATATTGAAATATGAATAATAAAGACTTCATTGCAGAACTGGCCGATAGAACGGGCTATTCAGTGGAAGAAACACAGAAGATGGTGGATATCGTGATTGAGACGATGGGAGACCATTTTCAAGAGGATGACTCTGTGTTGATCCCAAATTTTGGGACATTCGAAGTAAAGAAGAAGATGGAACGCATCATGGTGAATCCTTCTACTGGGCAGCGGATGCTTGTTCCACCCAAACTTGTGCTGAATTTTAAGCCGAACGTCGGTTGGAAAGAACGTGTAAAGAGTGGAGGAACCGAGTAATGGGAAAGATCTCGATAAATGAACTGGCTGTTGTGCTCATCGAGCGCAAAAACCTGAAAAAGAAGAGTGCCTCTACATTCGTCAATGAACTGTTCTATCTGATTCAGAAAGGACTGGAACAGGATAAGTCGGTAAAAGTAAAAGGGTTAGGCACATTTAAGATTATTGATGTGGATGACCGTGAGAGTGTGAATGTGAACAATGGGGAACGGGTCTTGATAGAAGGTCACAGCAAGATTACATTTACACCAGATGCTTTGATGAAGGAATTGGTGAACAAACCTTTCTCACAGTTTGAGACGGTTGTATTGAATGAGGGCGTAGATTTTGAGCAGGAACTAGAACAGGAGCCAGAGCCAGATTTGGAGCAGGAGCCTGCCCAAAAGCCGGAAATGATGTCCGAGCCGGAAGTGGATGATGATGTTGATGCATCGATGGCACCATTGGTTGATTTCGTGACGGATAACGAACCGCAGATTTCGCCTGAGTCTGAGTCTGAGCCGGAACCAGAACCTGAACCAGAACCTGAGTTCCA
>Ga0247610_10002340_pt1 | contig 22057 bp, 23 predicted proteins | sample 174DNAGHGhighgp2_FD_193483 | JGI IMG/M metagenome (GOLD analysis project Ga0247610, IMG submission 193483) | Sheep rumen microbial communities from Palmerston North, Manawatu-Wanganui, New Zealand - 1742 DNA GHGhigh gp2 | ecosystem: Host-associated > Mammals > Digestive system > Stomach > Rumen...
TGAATTGTTGAACGAGAAACAAATAGCCGCATGAGAATCAAACTGTTAACAAAAATCAATGCCTGCATCGCCCTTTTGTTAGGCGCATTGGGCGTAACCAGTTGCGGAAGCGGTATCCTTCCCAAAAGGAATAGCGGCCCCGAGGCTATGTACGGGCCTCCTGAAGATATGTACGGCGTGCCGTATGTGAATGATACGATACCCGAAGTCTTTGAAGAAGAGGTTATTGAAGAAAAACCGTAACAAATCATGCTAAAACGCTTATTTTTCATAGTAACATTAGCACTGGCAGCCATATCGCTGCAAGCAGCGTCATCGACGAATGTGCGTCCTTTGCAACCGAAACGGATTCCGGTCATACTGGCCAATTATTCGGACGTAGCATTCAAAAGTACCGATTTCAACGGATATAAAGAGTCTATTGAGCGGTATTTTGCGGATAATTCATTTGGTCAGTACACTCCCGTTTTCGATTTCATGGGGCCGGTAACGCTGAGCGACAAACGCAGTGCCTATGGAGCCAACGATGAAGATGGCGATGATGTTGCCGCAGAACTGATGATTGCGCAGGCTTGTAATCTGGCCGAAGATATTGCTGATTTCACGCAATATGATCAGGATGGTGACGGCCGTATTGATGCTCTGGTGGTTATTTATGCGGGAGAAGGCGAGCGCATGGATAACAACTTACCGGAAGCGGTATGGGAGTTCACCGATGATTTGGAAACCACATACGCATTGGATTATCTGGTACAATTGGACGGAAAGACGGTTGCTGCATGCTGTGCGGTGCCGGAATTGCAAAGTAAGACCAAACGCGATGGGATAGGAACGCTGGTTCATGAATTTGCGCATATTCTCGGTTTGCCGAATTTTGGTTCAACCAACGGCCTGACAGTCAAGACCTTAGGCGATTGGTCTGTGATGGATCACGGTTGCTACAACGACAATGCCAATACTCCTGCGGCTTTCAGTGCCTATGAGCGTTTCTACCTCGGTTGGGTAGAGCCGATCTTGCTTGACGGCCCCATGAACGTGCGTCTGCGTGATTTCAATACCACCGGTGATTGTGCGATTATCACAGCTTCCGGACAATCGAACCTGAGCGGTATCAGTCCTGATCCGCGTGAGTTCTATATTCTGGAGAATCGTCAGCAGCAAGGATGGGATCAGTATCTTCCGGGGCACGGACTCATGCTCACCAAGATCGACTTTGTGAAGAATAAATGGGAGTCGGACGAGGTGAATAATGTAGAGCGCCATCCGTGCGTGGACATTATTGAAGCGGACGGAAAGGCTCCCAAATACAAAGAAGACAACCTTACCAACGGTTATTTCGGCAAACAGGGCGACTTGTTCCCAAGCGGAGCCACCAATTACAAGATGTTTAGCAATAAGATGTGGTTTGATAACGTCAGGGAACAGGGAGGTGTCATTTCCTTCGATTTCAACGGCGGTTTTGACAAATGTACAGTCAATTTCTCCGTCAGCAGCGATAAGGGCACTTGTGCTACATCAACGGCGAAAGAATCCAGCAAAGGCGCGGGTGTAACTTTGCCGAGCGTGACTGCCAAATCCGGCTATACGTTCCTTGGCTGGTCCACTCGAAAGAACAGCAATGTGGCAGATGCGGGACAACCCGGAGAGAAATTCTATCCCATGTGCGATTGTTCTGTTTTTGCCGTCATGAAGGATAATACGAAGTTCTGGCTCAATTATGATTTAACAGGTGTGGAGATCGGCGATTATTTCGATCAATACGGCCAAATTAACTATCAGCACTTCAACGGAGCCTATATTAAAGTGAACGCGGTTCAAAGTTTCTCCATCTCTTTCAAAGCCAAAGAAGGATATGCTTCTCTCACGCCGGAGACATGTGTCGTGCGTGTGGAATGCGGCGGCAAACTGCTGATTGACGTGGCGCATTTCGATGCAGACTCGTTACTTGTTGCCGTTCCGGCATCAGCCATTACGAGCGATATCTATATCACTATTGTTAACCCGCGTGAGCAGAAAGAGAGTGGGTGTGATACCTATAGTCACACGTTTACCGGCGTTTGCCGCGTGGACGAGCATGCCAACTTGAGCGGCTACGAGTGGAACGTAAGTATTGCCAATGACAACACCGTCGATTATGACAAGTATAAAGGCGCCGTGTTCGGTTCCGGAACGTATCCCGCCAGCCTCGTCAAACTTCGTACTGAAGAGACTCTTGGGTGCGGGGTGGCATTGATACGTGTGTCGGCAGCCGCTAACGGAGACGGTGTACTTAGCGTGTTCGTGGCAGGTAATCGTATAGGCGATGCCGAGGACCTCTATGAACAACTCGAGACCTATGAATTCGAATTGAATGAACCCGTATCCGGTGCAGTAGAGGTCCGTTTGGAAAACACATCCAAAGCAATGTATCTCAAACAGATAGAGATCTATTTCGACTTGTTGGATGATACACAAAGGGTGGAGACGATACGCAATGGGCAATCGTCGTTCAACGGCAACAAACGGATTGTGGACGGTCAGTTATATATCTTCCATGGAGGACATATATACAATGTTACGGGTGCGCAAATCAAATAAGCATAAATAAACACAACATATTATGGCAAAAGCATTTCAAAAAATCTACACGCAGATTACAGCCATCACCAAGGCTACTTGCTCCCTCAAAGCAGAAGGGGTAGGTAATGACGAGTTAGCTATGGTAAATGGCAAATTGGCGCAGGTAGTTAAAATCATTGGCGATGAGGTTACACTGCAGGTATTCCAGGGAACGGAAGGTATCCCGACCAATGCAGAAGTGGTATTCCTTGGTAAATCGCCGAGTCTTAAGGTAAGTGACCAGTTAGCCGGTCGTTTCTTCAACGCTTATGGTGATCCTATCGATGGCGGACCGGCTGTCGAAGGCAAGGAAATCGAGATCGGCGGTCCTTCTGTTAATCCCGTTCGTCGTAAACAGCCGTCGGAACTCATCGCTACCGGTATTGCAGGTATTGACCTGAATAACACCTTGGTCTCCGGACAGAAGATTCCTTTCTTTGCCGACCCGGATCAGCCGTACAATCAGGTAATGGCAAACGTGGCGCTCCGTGCAGAGGCAGACAAGATTATCCTTGGCGGTATGGGTTTGACCAATGATGATTACCTATATTTCAAGAATGTATTCTCCAATGCCGGTGTATTGGATCACATCGTTTCATTCGTTAATACAACGGAGAATCCGCCGGTAGAACGACTCCTTATACCGGATATGGCATTGACGGCCGCTGAGTATTTTGCAGTTGAGAAACATGAGAAAGTGCTTGTCCTTCTGACGGATATGACACTGTACGCGGATGCCTTGGCTATTGTATCCAACCGTATGGACCAGATTCCTTCGAAAGACTCCATGCCTGGTTCGCTTTATTCGGACCTTGCCAAGATCTACGAGAAAGCCGTTCAGTTCCCGCCTGAGATAGGTGGCGGTTCAATTACCATCATCGCCGTTACGACTCTTTCCGGAGGTGATATCACGCACGCTATTCCGGATAACACGGGTTATATTACAGAAGGCCAGTTGTACCTCCGCCGTGACTCCGAAATCGGTAAAGTCATCGTCGATCCGTTCCGCTCGTTGTCTCGTCTGAAACAACTCGTTGCGGGCAAGAAAACCCGCGAAGATCATCCGCAGGTAATGAACGCAGCTGTTCGTCTCTATGCAGACGCCGCAAACGCCAAAACGAAGAAAGAGAACGGTTTCGATTTGACCGACTACGACTTACGTTGTCTCGATTTCGCACGCGACTACAGCCGTGAGATTTTGGCAATCGATGTCAACATCAATACCGTTCAGATGCTTGATATCGCATGGCAGCTCTTCGGTAAGTACTTCAAGCCGGAAGAGGTGAACATCAAACAAGCATTAGTGGAGAAATATTGGCCAAAAGCATAAGTTATGGCTATTCAATATCAATTTAATAAAACATCGTTGCAAGGCCTGGAGAAGGACCTGAAAATGCGGCAACGAACGCTTCCTACGCTGCAAAGCAAGGAAACGGCACTTCGTCTGGAGGTTAAGAAAGCCAAGAAAGAACTGGCAGACCTCGACGAGGAAGTGAACCGCCGCATCAAGGACTATGACCAGATGATTGCGCTTTGGGGTGAGTTTGACACATCGTTGATTCATGTGGACGACGTACGCATGTCTGTAAAAAAGATTGCGGGCGTGCGCGTACCTGTGCTCGATGAGGTGGTTTATTCGACCAAAGAGTTCTCGCTGTTCTCCAGCCCGAAATGGTTTGCCGACGGCTTTGAGCAACTCAAGGCCATCGCAGATGTGGGTATCCGCCAGGAGTTTGTGCGGCGCAAAGTGGAACTGCTCGAGTATGCGCGTAAGAAAACAACGCAGAAAGTGAACCTCTTTGAGAAAGTGCAAATACCAGGTTATCAGGATGCTATTCGTAAAATCAAGCGTTTTATGGAAGATGAGGAGAACTTGAATAAGTCTAGTCAGAAAATCGTGAAGAGTAAGCGCGAGAAAGAAGCCCGTGAGGCAGAGAAAGGAGGTAACGCATGATTTCACAAATGAAGAAATATACCTTCCTGGTATTCCATCGTGACTACGAGCCTTTCTTGGAGCAACTACGCGATCTTGGAGTAGTTCATATCACGCAAAAAGCGGCCGGTCTCATCGAGAATGATGAGGCGCTACAGGCTGCCCTTCAACACGAAGATGAGTTGCGTCATTTGCTCCAACAAGGAGCACCTGATCAACTGCTCAACGAGCGCAAGGAGGTAAGTGAGCGTATCGCTGCCGCCCAACAAGCTGCGCAACAAGCGCAAGTATGGGGAGATTTCGATGCTCAGCGTATATCGGAACTGCAAGCCGCAGGCTACACGCTGCGTTTCTTCTCTTGCCCGACCAATGCGTATAAGGAAGAGTGGGGTACAGTAATCAACGAAAAAGACAATAAAACCTTTTTCGTTGTAGTTGAAAGTGAAAAGTTGAAAGTTGAGAGTGAAGAAGACCTTCTCAGCCACGCGACACCGTTGCCTCTTCCTGAGAAATCAGCGGCTCAATGGAACATGGAAGTGGAGCACCTCAACGGACTGCTCGCTGCTGCCAATGCACGTATCGAGGCATGGCAACTCGCCAATAAAGAGCAATTGGAGAAAGAACTCGTAGAAGCCCGCCAACAGATTGACTGGCAGCGCGTTACGTTATCTACCGACAAACTCGCAGAAGGCGCCTTATGTCTGTTGGAAGGTTTCTGTCCGATAGACAAAGAGGCGGAATTGAACGCTATGCTCGCTGAGGCACAGGTTTACTACGAGGAGACAGACCCGCAGAAAGAAGATGCGACACCGATTAAGTTGCGCAATAACAAGTTCACGCAACTGTTTGAGTGCTTGACCGGCATGTACGGTTGGCCGAATTATAATGAGTTCGACCCGACGCCTATCTTAGCCCCGTTCTATCTGCTCTTCTTCGCGATGTGTATGGGAGACGCAGGATATGGTATCTTGCTGATTATCTTCGGCTTACTGCTTACATACAAGAAAATCAACATTGAGATGTTTGACGGCCTTGGCCCGATTATCGCAGTGTTGGGAGCCGGCACCTTTGTGGTCGGTTTGTTCCTGGGCACATTCATGGGTATCGATTTGTACAATGCATCTTGGTATCCGGAGGCCATGAAATCCGTTATCCTGCAAGGCGAGATCGCCGGTTATAACATCCAGATGGTGTGTGCGCTGGCAATCGGTGTGTTCCATATATGCCTTGCTATGGTGATTAAAGCGGTTTGTTACACCCTTCAGAACGGTTTCCGCAATAATGTCTCTACCTGGGGATGGGCGCTGCTGATTATCGGCACAATCATCACACTGATTATCAGCATGGTAGCGGAATTGCCGGAGAATGTGACAAAGATTACGCTAATCACCATTGCCGTGCTCTCGGCACTCGGTATCTATATCTTCAACACTCCGGGACGTAATCCGTTGATTAACATAGGTTCCGGTCTTTGGGATACATATAATATGGTTACCGGTCTGTTAGGCGACACGCTCAGTTATGTGCGTCTGTTCGCCCTTGGTTTGGCCGGTGGCATGTTGGGTAGTGCATTCAACAACCTCGGAATGATGATTCTCGGAGATGGTGAGGGTAGTGTTGTAGGTATGGTTCTCAAAGGATTAGGAGCTGTAGCCATCTTGGTGGTAGGACACTTGCTCAACGTTGCCCTTTCGGGCTTGGGTGCTTTTGTCCATCCGCTCCGTCTGACTTTCGTCGAGTATTTCAAGAATGTAGGTTACGAAGGCAAAGGTGAGATGTATAGTCCTTTTAAAAAATAATTTGTAATTTTTAATTTTTAATTTAATAATACATTATGAATGAAATTTTAGGTTATCTCGGTTTAGGTCTTATGTTAGGCCTTTCGGGTGTAGGTTCTGCTTATGGTACCACCATCGCAGGTAATGCGGCAGAAGGTGCTTTGAAGAAGAACAAAGAGAAATCAAGTGCGTACATGGTTCTTTCGGCCATGCCTTCCACGCAAGGTCTGTACGGTTTCGTAGCTTTCTTCTTGTGGTTGCAGCGCGGTTATGATTTCGCAGTAGATGGTCCGAAATTGTTCGGTATCGGTTTAGGCGTTGGTTTGGCATGTCTGTTGTCCGCTATCCGTCAGGGTATGGTTTGCGCCAACGGTATTTCCAATATCGCCAACGGTCATGATGTTCAGACCAACACCATGATCTATGCCGCTTTCCCGGAACTGTATGCCATCTTGGCTTTCGTAGGTGCTTTCCTGGCATAATATGGCAAAAGCATTTGTTTTCCCGGGGCAGGGTAGCCAGTTCCCGGGTATGTGCAAGGACCTCTATGATGCCCATGCAGAGGCGCGCGAGATGTGTCAGGCAGCCGACAGGCTGCTTGGCTTCTCGCTGACCGACGTTATGTTCAATGGTACGGCGGATGATCTCAAGCAGACCAAAGTGACCCAACCGGCTGTATTCCTGCACTCGGTAGTAGCACAGCGTCTTTTGACCATTGAGAAACCCGACATGGTCGCCGGTCACAGCCTTGGTGAGTTCAGCGCACTCGTAGCATGTGGCGCTTTGCGTTTTGAGGATGCCTTATTATTAGTGTCCGCGCGCGCAAAAGCGATGCAGGCTGCCTGCGAGGCCAACCCCGGCACGATGGCTGCCGTCCTCGGTCTGCCCGATGAGAAAGTCGTGGAGATATGCGATGAGATTTCAAAACTCCCCTCCTTTCAGGGAGGGGGAGGGGGTAGGCCGGTTGTTGCTGCCAACTTCAACTGCCCGGGACAAGTCGTTATTTCCGGAGAGATTGAGGCTGTTGAGGCTGCATGTGTAGCCCTCAAAGAAGTGGGCGCTCGTCGCGCTTTGCGTCTCCCTGTAGGCGGTGCTTTCCACTCGCCGTTGATGCAACCTGCTGCAGAAGATCTCGCGGAGGCCATCAACAAAACGGAATTCAGAAAACCCTTCTGTCCGATCTATCAGAATGTGACTGCAAAACCTTCGATGGAATCGGAAGAAATCCGCGAAAACCTTCTCAGACAACTCACAACCCCCGTTCGCTGGACGCAATCCGTTCAAAACATGATTAAAGACGGTGCTACTGAGTTCTATGAGTTTGGTCCGGGTGATGTCCTTAAAGGCCTTATCCGCAAAATCAATCCCGACGTACAAGTCGGTTAATTCCACCTCTATGCAAGTCTATGTCTTCGATCTCGGAGGCGTGCTCATTCGTCTCAACGTCAACCGCTGTATGCGGGCGTTTGAGACGTTAATGGGCGAGGACAATATGCGCGCCGTGTTGGGCATGGATAGCAACGGAGAAGGCGTGAAAGCCGTTAGTGTTGCTACCAAGCAACTCATGGCGGACTTTGAACGCGGACTAATCTCGCCGGACACTTTCGTCTCGGAGGTGTTGCGTTACTGCCGACCGGGAATCACAGAACAAGAGGTCATTGATGCCTGGATGTCCATGTTAGGCGATCTGCCGGCGGAACGACTGCAGTTCATTGATGCTTTGCGCACAAAAGGACATCCCGTCTATCTGCTTTCCAACGGCAATGACCTGCATTTTGACTTCATCAACAAAACCTATGCCTTAGACACTCATTTCGACGGTCTGTTTCTATCCCAGAAGATGCACATGTCCAAGCCTGAGCCGGAAATCTTCCAGGCCGTCAATGCCGCCATCAATCATCAATTATCTATCATCCATCATCAATCGGATATCATCTTCATTGATGACATCGCAGCCAACCGGCTCGCCGCCGAACAAACCGTCCACTGGCGCACCTTTTCTTCTGTTGAAGAAATAACTAATTGGTCTTGATATATTCCACCTTATTACCCACAGTCGCCAGGAATTGCTGAAAAGCGTCCTGACTGATTACCACCGTCCCGCGGCAGTCGTTTGGATGGAAGGATAGGGAAGTAGCATCTTTCAGACGACTATCGAGGAAGAGAATCACATGATGCTCTGCATCATTGATAAGCCCGAATGGGCTCACGCTACCCGGTTCCAGTCCCAGATACCGCATCATCCGTTCCTGCGAAGCAAAAGACAATTTGCCGGGTGCTTTCAGGCCTTGCGAAACAAGAACATCCTTCAACCAGTGCTCGATGTCATGAATAGCCAAATCGTCGTCGCATGGGAAACAAATCAGATAGTGCTGATCGCCCTTGTGATTGCGCATGAAGATATTCTTGCAATGCACACTACCGTCGGCTTTCCACCAACGTTTGGCCTCTTCAATCGTCTTCCCCTCCGGATGATTATAGGTCGAAAACGGAATACCATGCGCCTCCAAATAACGCAACACCTTCTCCTGTCGCTCAGAAATAATCTCGTACTCGTTCATAATAGATATTTTGCGGGGGCAAAATTACTGCTTTTTTCGCAAATATCCAAATAATTCAACATTTATTTGCATATGTCATTAATTTTTCGTACCTTTGCAGTCGCAAAGGTTTAGCAAACATATGACTAATAAATTACAACTATTCGAAGGAACTACTATTCGCACGATTTGGGATGGTCAAACAGAAGAGTGGTACTTCTCTGTGGCTGATGTCTGTAACGTGCTTTCCGGCTCACAAGCTAAAGATCCTAATGCGTATTGGCGTAAGCTAAAACAACGCCTTAAGGCAGAGGGTAGTGAGATCGTGACAAATTGTCACGGACTGAAATTGGAGGCTGCGGATGGGAAAAAGTACATGACAGATGTTCTTTCCACGCGCGATATTTTACGTTTAGTACAGTCTATCCCAAGTCCGAAAGCCGAACCTTTGAAGATGTGGTTAGCACAAGTAGGGAGCGACCGATTAGATGAGATTGCTGATCCTGAAAAAGCAATCATAAGGGCTGCTGATTACTATCGCGCAAAAGGATATTCAGACCAATGGATAAATCAACGCCTTCAATCCATTGAAATGCGCAAAGAGTTGACGGATGAATGGAAAGCACGCGGAATCGAATTAGAACTAGAATATGCGATACTCACGAATGATATGACGCGTGCATGGAGCGGGATGTCTGTCCGGCAATACAAAGAGTTAAAGGGTTTGAAGAAAGAAAACTTGCGGGACAACATGACCAATCTTGAATTAGTACTTAACATGTTGGCAGAGGTTACAACCACTTCTATCTCACGAAGCCGCTAACCTAACACATTTGAAGAAAGTCGTCAGATAGCAAGAGAAGGTGGTTCAGTTGCAAGAGACACTCGTAGAAATATTGAGAGCCGTATAGGTCAATCTGTAATTTCAACAACTAATGCTCAAGATAAATTAGCATTAGATGTAACAATCCCGACTGCTATTGAGCCGGCTGAAGTCATAGAAGAGAACGAAGAAGATAAATAGTCAAAGCATGGGACTAACTTATCCAACCCTTTTGAGTCCGCTATACTCTACAAAAATAGTTGCAGCAATGTGACTATTTTTATTTTTTTGCAGATTTATTTGCATATATTAGATATTTTTCGTACCTTTGCAGCCGCAAAGGTTTAGCAATATGAATGACTATCGTTTCATAAACATCGATCAGGAGCCGAGCGAGGAACAGCTGGCTCAACTCATGCACGAAGTTGCTATGGAAGCCAAAGAACGCTTTGCTAAGGCTCGTTCGGCTTATTTTGCGCAAATCCATCAGATGGCACAAGCACTATGAGAAAACCCGTTCTGATAGTAATTGCATAAAAAAGTAGGGGAATTTACTCCTCTTACCTCCTTTCGAGTCCGCTACACTCTACAGAATATTATTATACTATGAAAACAACTATTCAAGAAACTGCGCGAGAACTGATAACGCGCAAAGAATACCCGGAAGTCATTAAGGCTGCTCTACAATTAATTATTGATGAGCAGATGAGTTCGCTTGCACTCGACAAAGTGCTTGCCCAAAAGGGAATCCGTCGCATTACAGACATCAAGGAAAAAACACTTGATGTGCTATTGGATTATGCTGATATCATCTTGGAGGACGACATCCTTACACCCGACGAGTTGAGAAATCTCAAGATGCTAAAGTTGTTTTTCCGTGTTGAAGAAGGCGACTTCCAAAAGAATAATAAGTTCGATCGCGTGCAATCCATTATCGTTCGTCAGTTAGAAAAGTTATATGCCGACAATATACTAGATGAGCAAGAAGCTTTGCATCAAAGCGACTTGCAAGGTGTGTTTGGTTTGGGATTTGATGAATACGCAAAAATAGTTGATAGGGTAGCGAAGAAATGAATGATTGGCGCAAACGCATATTTGATATTGTAGAGACGGATAGCCACTCTCTAATCAGCAAAATCTACGATTGGGCAATGCTGGTGTTTATCGTCATCAGCCTTGTGCCACTCGCTTTCCGCGAGCAGAACCCGCCTCTAATATGGCTGGATTGGATTTCAGTTAGTGTCTTTATTGTTGACTACTTACTTCGTTGGCTTACAGCGGATTACAAATTATCAAAGACAACCAAATGGAAAGCATTTTTGCTTTATCCTATTACTCCGTTCGCAATAATAGATTTGTTGTCTATATTACCTTCGTTCTCGCTATTCAATCGTGCCTTCAAACTGTTACGTGTTACGCGCTTACTCAAAATCTTACGTATCTTTCGGTTTGTGCGCTATTCCCAAAACATGCAGATTTTATTAAAGGTATTGCACAAAGAGCGTCATATCTTATTTACCGTATTTTTGATAGCTATCGCCTACATTGTTGTTACAGCACTAATCATGTTTAACGTAGAAGAATCTGCAATGTTTGAAGATTTCTTTGACGCACTCTATTGGGCAACTACAACGTTGACAACAGTTGGATATGGAGATATCTACCCGTCCACAGACTTGGGACGTGTAATTAGCATGTTCTCTGCTATATTAGGTGTTGCTGTTATTGCTCTCCCTTCCGGTGTTATCACCGCAAGTTATTTGGAAGAACTAAGAGAGAATAAAAAAAAGAAAGGAGAATAATATGGCATTTCGTTTTCGCAAAAGAATAAAAGTTGCTCCTGGTGTGCATTTGAATATTGGCAAAAACGGGGTTAGTACATCGTTCGGCATGCGTGGAGCGTCAATAACGACAAGTTCGAAAGGAACATATCTTAATACAAGTATTCCTGGAACCGGTATGTATAATCGTCAAAAAATAGGAGGGACTTCCTCGTCTCATTATGCATCCAACTCCAATGGTGGGTGTGGAGGAATTGTTATTGCGTGGTTATTGTTGATAATCTTTATGCCCTGTATTTATTTTGCATGGATAGGCGAATCAATAGAAGGTATTGTTTTCTGCTCCTTAATTGCATTTATATGTTTCCTTATTATAATTGCGCATTATGTTTCAAAAAGTAAAGCAAAAAAGGAAGCGGAACAAAATGCCTTAGAAGAAGAACGTAGACAACGGGAAGCTGAGCGCATAGCTGCTTTACCCAATTATTTTGACGTAAAAATATCAGAAGAAACATTTAACGAATTTAAGAAATCCGTATCAAACATTTCTGACTTTTTATTCTTTTTGCTTACTTCTAATTTCTATAGTTGGTTGGATAAGCAGAATTTGCCGATCGCTGAGGGTACGGATTCTTACAACATTACTCGTTATATGATGTTATCCGATATTAAAACAGCATTAGTCGCGATGGGGAGTTCTGCTGATTTGAAAACTCGGGAAGGACTTGCGTTGTTTATGGCGATAAATGCCCTTAATTCTAATGATGATCTAGAGTATGGAATGCTTAAACATGTGACCGACGAGACTCTTAAACCGGCAAAGGCATTAGTGGATGGCGCATATAATGTCTTCAATAAGGAGCAGGATAATAATAAAATCGTTTTTGCAAATATAATACGCAACTTTGATAAAGATGCACATTTGCAATATCTTATTGTGTTATATCGCTTCCTTTCTATAGCAGCAAAAGCCGATGATATAGTAACCGAACAAGAAGCTAATTATCTGAAACATTTATTATCTCGTGCAAAAGAAATAGATACGAACGTAAATACTGGAGAAGATGTCGTTTCAACATTGGATGTAAGAATGGAGTTGGGAGGAGATAATATTAGAGTTGGCCAATACATTGTTCGTGAACAAAAATGTGTAATAAGCGATATTCAAGCAGAATTAGGTATTAGCCGTGCGCGTGTATTGTCTGCTTTAAAGAATCTTGAAAGAATAGGCGTAATACAAACTGAAGGAATAAAAAGAAAAGTTTTAATCGAACGCGAAGGCGACGTGATACGTCTACTACGTGGGCAAACGGCTCTAGGAAATGACACTACTGAGATTGAGACTAGTGACGAACCGGTTGTCATTACCACAAAAATACCTTCTGAATCTATAGAAAAATCCGAAGACATCGTTCTGCCTGACTCATTTGATCCTTTGTTTGTTGATGTTGCTAAGTTTGTGGTGTCAGAACAAGAAGGATCTGTTGCTAAAATTCAACGTAAATTTGAAATTGGTTTCAACCGTGCAGGAAAGATATCTGACCAATTGGAGAGCGCAGGTATATTTGGTTCAAACAATGGTCCAGAAGGACACGAAGTGCTTATAAAAGGTCAAGAGCAATTAAACGAAATATTAGCATGTCTGAGTGGCTCTAATCCCAAATCTCGCAAGAAAGCAAGTTCTGCACAAAAAAGCGAACTAGATTCTCTTATTGGCCTTGCTTCTGTTAAGAAAGAAGTCCAGACGCTAACAAACTTCATTAAGATACAACAGAAACGAGAAGAACAAGGTTTGAAATCCTCCTCTCTATCATATCATTGTGTATTTACGGGCAATCCCGGTACGGGAAAAACAACAGTCGCACGTATTGTTGCTGGCATATACAAAGATTTAGGTGTGCTCAAAAGTGGACATCTAGTTGAAACAGACAGGGCAGGTTTAGTAGCCGAATATGTAGGACAAACAGCAGTAAAGACCAACAAGATTATTGATAGTGCATTAGACGGTGTACTATTCATTGATGAGGCATATTCGCTTGTCGGAGGTGGAGAAAGTGATTACGGCAAAGAAGCGATAGCAACGCTCCTTAAACGCATGGAAGATGATCGTGATAGATTAGTCGTGATCCTTGCTGGATATACAGCAGACATGAAGCGTTTCATTGACTCAAACCCCGGTTTACAATCGCGTTTCAACCGATATATTGAGTTCCCAGACTTCACCGTAGAAGAGTTATTGCAAATCTTCGAAGCTAACATGCGCAAATATGATTACCATTTCGGAACTGGAGCAAAAGAAGTATTGCAGCAATATATAGAAAAAGCGGTTGCCAATAAAGATGCTAACTTCGGTAATGGTCGTTTTGTGCGTAATATCTTCGAAAAGGCATTGGAGCGTCAAGCTAATCGTCTTGCGTCGGAAAGCAATCTAACAACAGAACGCCTTTCTGCAATTGAAAAAGAAGATATTATATAATCATCAAACAAATATATCATGAAATGAATAAGGGTGGGGCAGTGCCTCACCCTTTGTTTTGGCACGGAAATTGTTGATGAAGGGGTATGAAACGTATCTATTCCTTCATAGTATCACTGATGGCCAGCCTGACGATGTCTGCGCAGTATGTCGTTTCCGACAAGTATAATCTCTGGTTCGAAGACTCCGGCCACGAAGTAACGACCCGCAAATCCGTGGCTTGTACTGACAACTACCAGGATCTCTGGAACGGTTGTTATGTCAAGACATCCGGGCGCACGGTCTATATCTATCGCGGCGGCAGTTCCATCCTCTACGGCGATGAGATCAACCTGCTGTACAACGGTTATTACCGCGTTCGACGAGGCAGAACATGGTATATGGCGGATGAAGACGGAGATTTGGTGGCCGGCATCTATGGCCAAGAGATCTATTATTTCCCCTTCGGTTACGTAACCCTGCAACGCAATTCCGGTTATTGGGATATCTACCATTGTTCCGGTCGTAAGGTGGAGTGTTATTCAAATGAATCGCCGTTTATATTTTGGAACGGCTGTTTTCTGATCAAACAAGGCCGCTACTGGTATGCTGTGGATGGGGACGGCGACAAGATAGATGGCGTCTATGGCGATTCCGTCACGCTCCTTAACGACGGCAGTTGGAAATGCGTCCGCGGCTCGTACGTAACGTATATAGATTGAAAATAAACCGCAAATCCAAAAATCTGCATCAAAAGTGCAGATTTTTTGTCAGTCGGACACCTTTTGTCTGCCCCTTATGGTAATTTTGCACCAGATTTCAAAAAGAAAGGGAAATTATTATGAAGACAGACAAAGATTTAAGCTTCCTCTCATCCTATAAAAATGATGATCTACGTACGCTTTGTGACATCCTCACGCATGACCGCTTAGGTAATGTTCGTATCACGGAACAACTCACATCCACTGACGAGTACAATCGCAGTTATCCGGAAGATATGTTGTTCCTCGTTCCTCAAATCAGCGAAGAACTGCTCAAGTTCGGTTCGAATACCATCACTACTTTCTGGAATAGCAAACCGGATACTTATGCTACCGTTCTTCGCCGGATCTGCAAGCAGATGGATGTAAAAACTACTGAACATGACGACGTTACGGCGATGGAGCGGAATCTGCTCACAGAGCTTTGCCAAGACGCGCTCAATAGAATGAGCGAGCGTGAGTTGAGGCTGCTTGCCAATGAAAACGGCATTCCGGACAAACGGCTTACGTGTCAGGCATTAACAGCCGCGTTGCTCATGGCTATACGCACAAGCAGGCCTGTACTCACACGCATAGCAGCGCGTGTAATTCAATATATTGTAGAACTCATTGCCGTTCGTGGTGTAGCCACAGCCGGTATTGAAACCGCTACACGTGCTGTAGGAGGCGCATTAGGTCCAATCGGATGGGCAGCACTTGGAGCATGGACGGTCTATGATATCTCGTCGCCGGCTTACCGCGTATGTATTCCGGCAGTTCTACAGGTGGCATATATGCGTCTTAGTCGTTTTCAGAATGAGGAAAGGAGGGCAGCATGACAGCAAAACAGATTATGCACCCAGCCGATGCGAAAGCGCTGCAGGTGCTCAAACAAGCCCGCGGGCTGAATCGTTTGATCAGATTCTATATGGAGCAAGGCGATGAGCGTGTCATGCGCGGTGAAAACCTTGGCACAATGCTTAAGGTTACTGAAGATAACGTGCCGCATGTTTACCGGGCTTTCCGCGAAGTGGTGGAGCGTGTCGGTATCGACGAACCGGAGTTGTATATTTACAACGACCCTGTTATGAACGCTTATACCTACGGCGACACGCATACCTTTGTCGCTTTGAGCAGTTCATTGGTGGAGCGCTTGACGCTTCCGGAACTCAAATCTATCGTCGCTCACGAGTGCGGTCATATCCTTTGTCAACACACACTGTATATTACACTCCTGTATATGATTGAAGACTTGGGCGAAGCAACGCAGCTTATCACTAAGTCGCTTGCTTTTCCTGCCTATTGCGCCTTGCAGTATTGGAGCCGGATGAGTGAGTATTCTGCGGATCGCTGTGCAGCGGCGGTTGTCGGCGAACGCACCTTCCAGACAGCATTCCTCAAACTCACAAGCGGACTCTCTACCATCCAAGGCGACCCATACCAGCTGGTGGGGCAGGCAAAAACGTATAATGAGATGAAGAACCTATCTTTCCTCTCTCGCGTACAGCAAGCATGTCGTATTGCGTTGTATTCTCATCCGCAAAATTGTCAGCGCGCATATGAGATTGATCGTTGGAAAATTTCAGCAAATTACCGCAAATTGACGAGCAATTTGCAGATTGATGCCTAAAAACGTCATAACCGCAAAGAGTACGATTATTTTTTTACAAAAAATCTTGTATATTTCGAAAAAAAGCAGTACCTTTGCAGGCACAAACGCCTGCATAAAAATGATAATAATATGACTGTCGGTATTTTAAGATCCTTTTTAGAGGAAGCTGTCAATAATGGTCTTGGGGATCATGAAGTTTGCTTTTATCCAAACTACCAAGGGGTAGATGAGGAAGGGGAGGAAATGAATGATTTCAATGATTTTACTGTCAATCGAGTTCATATTGATGACGAAGGAAAAGTTAGTATAGAATTTTATCCGGATACAGACACAGGTGTAGATACAGATATGACCGCTGATGTTTTGTTGGAGCAATTGAGCAGTTATAGCGATGACTTGTACGTTTATGCCCATGACGATGATGAAGAAAAGTTCTGTGATATAAATGATAAGTTCGATGGTGGTCTACCTTCATTATATGAACTTGCTTTATATGGTTTCAAATACCACCCATCATGCCCTTTAAAACAAATAAGTGGTAATAATCCATTTTTATTTGATGACACTACTCTATACATTGGGGTTACGCTTTTTCGTGATGACTACGATTATGATTACGACCCCATTAAAAAGGAGAGTGAGTTGGAAGATTGGCAGAAAATAGATGCCAGAGATGTACACCCAAAGGTATAATAAGACAAAGACAATCTTGATGATGATTACGACAACCTTGGGTACATCGGCAATGATGGCTATCTGTATATAGATATGTCGTATGATGAAGATGAAGAATAATGAGAATCCAAACAACAATAGATATTTAATTTTGAATGGATACTAACCTTATAAAACCGATAGTAAAACTTACTTGTCTGCAAGAAGAGCAGATGGGTACTCATGTCGAATATGAAGTGTTACATATTAACAATGATTCAGAAAACACTTTATCGCTAATTAGAGATAGAAAGGAACTACTTATTCAGCAAATTCAGAATTTATCGCAGGATTCTGAGCGTTTTATAAATCATGCGGATAAAATTGATTATACAATAGCTGTCGCTTCTGGGATTATTGCTGGAATAATAGATTCAGTTTTTGTTGGTGAATTTTCTTTAGATAGAGGCACAAAATGGGGCGATGAAAAGATTAAAAAGTTTGTGTCTTGGGTTGCCAAGAAGAAAGGATATAATGGAGATGGAGGTATTTCAGGAGCAGTTCGTTTTTTAGAAAATGAATACAAAATAGCAGCTGATACTGTTACTGATAATTTTGGAGGTGGTCTTTATCATCATCTACGAGATTTTTCCCACCACCCAACACCTGTTGGTTTATTGTTTTCTATCTTAACACAGTTTACAGGAAATGTATATGGAACAACGACAACAGGGGCATTTATGGCAGTTCCTTTAAGCGGAGAGGGTTTGTCACTAATTGGAAATACATGGCAAAGTAAATTGACGCTAGGTGTAGTACATTGGTTTTTTCATATGGTTAGCGATGTTGCAGGCTCAAGTGGTTCGCTCGTCTATGGAAAATACGGAACAGGATTACCCGGACCTATTGTTTCTCTTCTTAAAGAAATCTCATCACTGAAAATTTTTAATAATGCTTCACAAACAAACAAATTTTCAACTTTTGTCAGTAAATTATTTAATGGAACATTATTATCGGAAAGAGATAGTTCAGGAAAGCTTATTCCAGAAAGTCTTATAAAATTTGATTTGCGTGCAGAAATAGGAGTACTTCATGAATTAGGAAGACAAGCGATACCTGTTCTTCTCAATGAGTGTGTGGTTCGTTCCGCATATTTTATAAAGCAGTTACACAATCAAATATATCAAAATGATGTCACTACTGTTTCGGAATTAGTTCACAAAGTAGATTGGAATAAGGTTTTGCCTTATAATAACCGAACAATCTCAAAAATGTTAACTATATCAACTGGATGTTTCTTTGTGGTAGATATTGCTGATGCAGCCATACGTAGTGCAATTAAAAATGGAGGTAATGTATATAATCCAAAGTTATACACCGATTTTGTTCTTAGGATAAATTTTGTCAATGTGGGAAGATTTGCGATTGCTATAGGAACTGACATTAAGATGGGTATGCAAAGGGCGGAGATTTCAACCGAGCAGATAAAATTATACAATGAATTGCTTCATCTCAATTCTGTTGAAATTTATAACAATCAAAAAAATCTATTCTATGAAATCTCTCGAACGGAGGATGTTTTTCAAGAAATAATTCATGTTATGAACTCTGCTAATGATATTCTTGAAAGAGATGAAAATATCAAAAAAAAGATAGAAAGTATTTCTTGTTTAGTAGAGCAATCTACGGATAGTAATCCAGAGTTAAAAGGCATCTTTGCAAAATATTAATGTTAAACTATTAAATATCAATATTATGAGTAATGCTAAAATTGTGAAAGATTATGATTTAAAATTTCTAGAATCATGTGAACATCGAGAAGTAAAAATCTTGTCGGACATTATCATTCATAGCGAAAAAGATCGCGAAGAAAGATGGAATCAAAGGTTAACTAAAAATCAAGACTATAAAAACAACGAGAATGCGTTAAATAATGCTGTTGGAGTTATAGTTGATGAATTATTGCGATACGGAGGAGATACGGTTGTAAATCTAATTAGAAGGCATGGCGTGTCCTATAAAACAATCGTCTGCGATATATGTTTACGCTTACATATACATTATGCAATAACTGAAGATACTCCTCAAAAATATTCAGTTATGCGTCTTGAAAAAAATATTATTGAACGTACGCTTGAGTATATGTTAGTTAGCGTAAGCAATGAAGAGTTGAGTGATATATATGGTGAATTTTGTGAAAAAAAGATAGAAGTGTCTGCTGAAAATAGGGATACTTTGATAGAGTCTATCATGGAAAATGCTATGCCAAGACAGTGCCTACAATCAAATACGATAAATTTCTTGCTTAAAATTCTTAAACAGCAAGAAAATGAGCAACCAAAATGGTACAGAAACTTGTGTAAATATGTATGCAAACCAAATCTAACATTAATAAAAATTGCGGAATATAATTTCATCGCAGGCCCTGCATTTAGGGTCTTGTTTCCTGCAGTATTATGTATTGCATGTTTAAGAATTAAATATCAAAATACTGAATTGTAAATAATATGGATCAACAATCTTTTTTAGCAATTGTCCACAAGCATTTTCCTTCTCAAAATATAACGTGGGATAATGACCCTCTAATTTATGTTGAGCAGCATGAAATGGAGACTTTGCTACATGAAATTAACTCTGAACTTCACAGTAATTTAACAGTTCAAGATCTTTCATACATATCTAACACTCGTAAAAAATATACATGGAGAGATTTATATGAAGAATTTTTGCACCATAGAAGTTCAAAAAATATTAATGAGGGTAATAATACTATGCCATCTCAAAATTTCAAACTTCTTTCGTATGAAGCAACCTTGTCAACGGATAATATAATGGATTATTTCGATAACGCGGTTGAACTTAGGCAGAATGACAATAATCACATATCAAGAAACGAGAACATTCAAGTTGTATTAAATGATTTGAATAGTGCTATAAATCGGGCTATAAACGATATTAATAGTGCATATAATGCGAAGATAAGTATTTTCAGCAATAAAGAGGCTATTATAAATATTCAAAAAGCATTAAATAGTATTCAAAATGTTCTAAATAGCACGACAATAGCACTTACTGAAGAATATAGATATTTGCAACTATTAAGTTATTTCTCAATAGGAATCTGGACATTAGCTGTTTCTAATCAGCATAATATTGATTCTTTGATCTCTAAATTGCAGAATAAACTTGACGATGCTTCAAAACGCAAATTACTAAACCACGAAATAAAACAAATAGAGCAACTGCTAAGTGAGTTAAATAGTTTAAAAACACTTTATTCCATAATTGATGACCATAGTAGCAGATTAACTAATGTATATACAAAAGGCGAGGTAGATAGTAAGTTTATGGAGGTATATACAAAAGGCGTAGTAGATAGCAAGTTTACAGATGTATACACTAAAAAAGAGGTAAATAATAAGTTCACAGGAGTATATACTAAAAATGAAGTAGATAAAAAATTAAACAATTTTTGGATCGCTTATGGAATCACTACTGCCACTTTATTAGCCGGACTTATTGCGTCTTTCCTAATCTAATCCACCATGTCCAAACTTCAAAAATGCCTATATCTCATCGACCTGCTTGAACGCAGAGGACCGATGACGCTCAAAGAGATCAATGAGCACTACCGCTATTCGTCCCTATACGAAAGCGATATACAGCCGCGCACGTTCTTGCGGTACAAGGATTATATTCTGCTCAATTTCCCTTGTTACATTGAGTACAATGCCGCCACGCAGAAATACTACCTGATTAAGAACGACTACAACAAAGGCAATCAGTCGCTCTACGAGTATCTGCTTTCGGCATTCCATATCGAAGGCATGTCCGAATTGGCAATCAAGCACCGCGACCGGATCATGCTGACCGATTCGCCAACAGGCATTGTAAACGTACAACCAATTCTGGAAGCCATCGACGCAAACAAAGGCATTGAGTTTGATTATTGGTCGTTCAACAAGCAGACCAAGAAACACTTGGTGGCAATCCCTTATTTCTTGCGTACATGGGAAAGGCGTTGGTATCTGGTGGCAGAGCCGGACAACCATCACCACGGACAATCGGTTTTTGCGCTCGAACGCATGGAGAACATCGTCCTTACGGAGCACGAAATGCAACCGTCCTCCAGTATCTCCGTTCAGGACTATTTCAAAGGCAGTTTTGGCATCAATCATAGCGACGAACAAGTGCCCGTCACCATCCGTATTCGCGTTTATGGCACGCAAGCGGACTATGTGCGTGCGTTACCTATCCATGAATCGCAACGCGAGATAGAGCAAACCGGCGAATGGACGGACTTCGAAATGGATCTTGTTCCGTGCTATAATTTCTATCAGCAACTCCTCTGGCATCGTGAGAAACTGGAAGTCCTCTCTCCCGCTGCTGTACGTAACGAACTGCATACCATAGTTCGCCAAATACTATCGAATTACGATAAAAATTAGATTTTCTTTCTTCCTCGGACACTTTTTGTCTATTCTATGTGGGGCACACAGCCTCGCCCTTTTTAGTGGAACTTCGTGATTCCGACGTAGGCAAGTAGGATCAGATTCATCATCAGGGCGTAGATAATCGCCGGAATAGATATCACTTCGTTATTTCGTTACCCAAGCCATGATCAGCGGTAAGGTAAAAAGCGTAATTAGGCTGCTGCAAGCCGTCAACGTTACGGACAACGCCACATCACCTTTCGCCAACATCGAGAACACATTTTTTCGCAAATATCCAAATAATTCAACATTTATTTGCATATATCATTTATTTTTTGTACCTTTGCAACGAATTTTAGAACGACGATGAAACATACATTCTCAGCAAGCAGAGTAACCGGCGGAAATGCGGTATTTCCGGACTCCCGATCGGATGCCAATGCCATCGTCAAACTTCTGAATCGATAACACAAAACCAACAATCAGCAGAGTGGGGGATTACATAGTAATGACCGAGGTAGATCGTACCTGAATCGTACCAAGAAGAACAAAATAAGAACCAAATAAGAACTAAATAAGAACCAAGAATGTACTAAAAAAGAACTAAAGAATTATGTTAAATAGGAGGTTTGTATGGCAAGAGCAGAATTGAGTCCGGGAATTGATAGTTTGCGAGGAAAACTGGCCGGTTGGTCAAGTGTTCAGGCACG
>Ga0247610_10002341_pt1 | contig 22052 bp, 17 predicted proteins | sample 174DNAGHGhighgp2_FD_193483 | JGI IMG/M metagenome (GOLD analysis project Ga0247610, IMG submission 193483) | Sheep rumen microbial communities from Palmerston North, Manawatu-Wanganui, New Zealand - 1742 DNA GHGhigh gp2 | ecosystem: Host-associated > Mammals > Digestive system > Stomach > Rumen...
GAGTTCTTGAAGAAGATGTTCTCGATGAGTCGCTGGCTGATGCGCGCGTCGATGATCTCGCCGGAGCGCATGAAGTCGTTGAGCGGCAGTGAGCGCTGCATGATGATGAGCGCCCCGACCTTCTGCTTCGACATGGATAGGCATGCCATCACGATAGGTATGATGTCCTCTCGTGTGTGAGTCTGCTTCTGCTCGCCGCTGAAGAAGCGCACCACGGAGCGCACACGCTGGTGTGTTCCTATGGTGAAGAAGAACTTTCGTATCTCCTCCTGAAAGAGTATGAGCAGTGCAATGGCACCGACGCTGACGATGCGGTCGAGCAGTGTGCCGAGGAGTCTCATCTCGAGAATCTGCGAGACGAAGAGCCAGAAGACGATGAAGATGAGCACGCCGAAGAAGATGTTCAGCGAGCGTGACTCCTTCATGAGGCGATAGCAGTAGTAGAGCAGTATCGCTACGAGGAGGATGTCGATGATGTCTTTTATGCCGATAGAGAAGAACATATTGCTACGACTTAGGGGTTCGGTGATTTCGCGATCTGAGCCACGAGTCGCACGGCCTGCACTGCCGATTGCACGTCGTGCACCCTAATCATGTGCGCTCCGGCCTGCAGAGCTATGGTGTTGAGCACCGTAGTGCCGTTGAGGGCATCATCGGGCGTCGTGCCGAGTGTCTGCCATACGATGCTCTTCCGCGAGAGAGCTATGAGCCATGGTTCCTCCGGCATGGCGGCTATGAGCCTTGGCAGTGCCTCGAGAATGGCGAAGCTCTCTTCGCTGCTCTTTCCGAAGCCGATGCCAGGGTCGAGTATCACGTCTGCCACACCGAGTTCACGCAGTTCAAGCAGCTTCTCGGCGAAGAAGCGCAGCAGTGCCGCCGGCGTGCAGCGTTCGTGAGGTGCCGCCGCTGTGGCATCGGTGTGACGGGCATATCCGTGCATGAGCACATACGGCAGTCGCCGTGCAGCCACGGTGGCGAACATCTCCGTGTCAACGCTCCCTGCCGAGACATCATTGACAATGTCAATGTCGTATCTGTCTGCACAATGTCGCACGACCGAGGCGCGGAAGGTGTCGAGGCTGATGACGGCCTCGGGGTATGCCTCGCGTATTGCCGGCAGCACGCTGTCGAGGCGTCGCAGCTCCTCCTCCTCGGTGACTGGCATGGATGCGGGCCGTGTGCTGCATGCCCCGACATCTAATATGTCAGCTCCCTCACTGATATGGCGTACTGCCATGGCAAGCGCGGCCTCCGCGATGTCGGCATCGGCCGTTGCCCCTCCATCGATGAGCCTGCTCCCTGAGAAGAAGGAGTCTGGCGTGGCATTAATGATGCCCATGACGAGAGGCCGTGACATGTCGAGGAGTCGTCCCTTCAGATTGATGGTCATAGAAGTGTGAGGTATGTTTGCGTGTCGATGCCCAAGCATCGCAATTCGGGTGCAAAGATAGTGAAATTTGGCCTACTACCATGCTCCACGGCGTCTGTTTTCGAAAAAAAGATGATAATATGGTCACTATGCCATGGAAAATAGCTACCTTTGCAGCGCAAAAGCCACTTTTAAACCTATCACAGATGGAGAGAAGAGAACCTCACGACATAGTATATATATATAATAAGGTATATGCGCTGCATCCCGAGGTGAGCACCGACAGCCGCCACTGCCCCGAGGGCAGTATGTTCTTCGCCCTTCGCGGCGAGCGCTTCGACGGCAACGCCTATGCCTCTCGTGCCATCGATGCAGGTTGCGCCGTCGCCGTGGTTGACGATGCCAGCGTGGCGGCGTCGCTCGGCGAGCACGCCATCCTCGTCGATGACGTCCTTCAGACGCTTCAGGCTCTTGCCGCCGAGCATCGTCGCCATTTCCACGGTCCTGTGCTGCAGATCACCGGCACGAACGGCAAGACCACCACTAAGGAGCTCATCGCCGCCGTGCTGAGCCGCAAGTACAACGTTCTCTACACCCAGGGCAACCTCAACAACCACATCGGCGTGCCGCTGACGTTGCTGCGCCTGCGCCCGGAGCATGAGGTTGCCATCATAGAGACGGGTGCCAACCATCCCGGCGAGATAGCAGCCCTGACACAGATCGTGCGTCCCGACATGGGTCTGGTGACGAACGTCGGGCGCGCCCACCTCGAAGGCTTCGGGTCGTTCGAGGGTGTGAAGCGCACCAAGGGCGAGCTCTACGACTACCTCATTGGCATGCCCGGCAAGAGTGTGTTCTACAACCCTAAGGACCCCGACATCACTGAGATGGTGACTGAGCGTTGCCGCTATAGCAGCTGCGACAACACCTTTACCTACGTCAATGGCGGCGTCATCGACGACGGCCGCGAGCAGCTCACGTTCTGGTGGGAAGGCATCTGCCATCCCAGCGAGAAAGTCATCTCCCACAAGACTCACACCGTTGCGACACAGCTCGTGGGCCGCTACAACGTCAACAACCTGCTTGCCGCCGCTACCGTGGGACAGCATCTTAACGTAAACCCCGACGACATCGATGCCGCTCTCGAAGCATACACCCCGAGCCTGGGCCGCTCACAGCTGAAGCACACTGCCCACAACGAGCTCATCGTGGATGCCTACAATGCCAACCCCACGTCCATGCTCGTCGCCCTCGACAACTTCAGCCATATCCGCCACGACCACAAGATGGTGATTCTTGGCGACATGCGCGAGCTCGGCTACGCGAGCCTCGCCGAGCACCGTCGCATAGTGGAGACCGTGGCCGAGAGCGGTGTCAGCGAGGCCTGGTTCGTAGGTAAAGAGTTCGCCCGTGCCTTGGAGACAGAGCCCGGCAGCACGATTGTCCTGCCGAGCCACCGTCGTGCCGAAGGCGTCAAGGCCATGGTGCTGACCGACGTCGCTGCCGCCAAGGAGCGCATCGCCGCCGCCCCTCCTACAGACGCGCTAATCCTCATCAAAGGCAGCAACGGCACCCACCTCTACGAACTTCCCGACCTGCTGTAGATGTCTGTGCCATGAAGCTTGTCGTTGACAACAAGATACCATATATCTCTCCCGGTCTCGACGCCCTGGGCCGCGAGCTGTGCCGCCGTGGCACGCAGCTCGACATCGTGAGCCTTGACGGTGCTGAGATCGACCGCCGCGCGGTGGCCGATGCCGACATTCTCATAGTGCGCACACGCACACACTGCGACCGCGCCCTGCTCGACGGCAGCCGCGTGCGCCTCGTGGTGACGGCCACCATCGGCTTCGACCACCTCGACACCACCTACCTCGACACGGCCGGCATAGCGTGGACCAACTGCCCGGGTTGCAACGCCGGCAGCGTGGCTCAGTACGTCAGCTCATGCCTCTTGCTGCTGGAGCAGGAGCGCGGCCTTCGCCTTTCCGGTGCCACGCTGGGCATCATCGGCGTGGGTCATGTGGGCAGCGCCGTGGAACGCTGTGCCCGTATGCTCGGCATGGGGTGCATACTGCTCAACGACCCTCCGCTTGAGGCCGACGGCCAGCGCCCCGGAGCTTGGTCCTGCCTGCCCGACCTGCTTGCCATGAGCGACGTCATCACACTGCATACCCCCCTGACACGCGAGGGGCAGCACGCCACCTGGCATCTGCTTGACGCCGAGGCATTCCGCCGTGTCAAGCCCGGGTGCGTGATTATCAATGCCGCGCGCGGCGGCGTTGCCGACGAGGAAGCCCTGGAAGAAGCCATGGATACCGGTCTCGTGTCCGACGCCATCATCGACACCTGGGAGGACGAGCCCCGCCTGCGACTGTCGCTGCTGCGGCGCGCCTACATCGGCACGCCCCACATAGCAGGCTACAGCGCCGACGGCAAGGCCAATGCCACGCGCATGTCGTTAGAGGCCGTGGCACGTTTCCTGGACCTGAGGATGTCTTTCGAGGTGACACCGCCTCCCCTGCCGCGACGCACGTGGGAGGGTGAGCTCTGGCGCACTCTCTACGACCCACGCGAGGACAGCCTCCGCCTCAAGGCCGACCCGTCAGGCTTCGAGTGGCAGCGCGGCCACTACCCTTTGCGCAGGGAGAAAGCGAGAGAAGAAAAGTAGTAACACAAAGCAGACATTCGGCAGAAAACGCTACCACAGATGCAGAAAAATGGCATTTTGTTTGGTAATATGCCAAAAATATACGACCTTTGCACCGCCAAATGCAGATTATGCACACGAGTGCATCGACCTGTAACACGAAATTGATTACTCATTTAAACTAAAAAAACTATGTCTGAAAAAGAAAGCAAAGTCATTGAAATCATCGCCGACAAGCTTGGCGTGGACGCAAGTCAGGTAAGCAGGGAAAAGAGCTTCACTGGCGACCTTGGTGCCGACAGCCTCGACACAGTAGAGCTCATCATGGAGTTCGAGAAAGAGTTTGGCGTAGAAATCCCCGACGACGACGCCGAGAAGATTCTCACCGTAGGCGACGCCCTGAACTACATCGAGGCTCATCAGTAATGAGCTCTCCCGCGTCTCCGCTGTGGTTTCTCTTTGTGAACCCGAAATAGACACGGACACAGATTGCGCGGATTGCACGGAGTTGCCGTCGCTGAGGCTTTTTGGCAAGTGATGGAAGTGCGTGCTGTCGGCGTAGTCTGTTTTTTATTTATATTTATCAAGCAACATCAGCATATTATATGGAACTGAAAAGAGTAGTGGTGACCGGCCTCGGTGCCATCACCCCGCTGGGTAACAACGTCGAGGAGACGTGGAAGAACCTCATAGCCGGCGTGAGCGGCGCAGCCCCCATCACACATTTCGACACATCCAAATTCAAGTCTCAGTTTGCCTGTGAGGTCAAAGGCTTCAAGGCCGAGGACTTCGGCATCGATCGCAAGGAGGCTCGCAAGATGGATCCCTACTGTCAGTATGCCATGGTAGCTGCCAAGGAGGCCATCGCCGACAGCGCCATGGATCTCGACACCATCGACAAGGACGAGATAGGCGTGATCTTCGGCGTCGGCATCGGCGGCATCCAGACCTTCGAGGAGGAGATTGGTGCCTACGGCCGCACAGGTGCCGAGTTAGGCCCTAAGTTCGGCCCCTTCTTCATTCCCAAGATGATTTCCGACATCGCTGCCGGTCAGATCAGCATACAATATGGCTTCCACGGCCCCAACTTCGCCACGACCTCTGCCTGTGCCTCCAGCACTAACGCCCTGGCCGATGCCTTCAACCTCATCCGTCTCGGCAAGGCCAAGGCCATCGTTGCCGGCGGTGCCGAGGCAGCCATCACGCCTGGCGGCGTAGGCGGCTTCAACGCCATGAAGGCCATCTCCACGCGCAACGACAGCCCCGCCACGGCCAGCCGTCCCTTCAGCGCCAGCCGCGACGGCTTCGTAATGGGCGAGGGTTCGGCCTGCCTCATCCTCGAGGAGCTGGAACACGCCCTGGCACGCGGTGCGAAGATCTATGCCGAAATGGTCGGCGAGGGCATGAGTGCCGACGCTCACCACATCACGGCCTCACACCCCGAGGGCCTCGGTGCGAAGCTCGTCATGTCGCGCGCCCTGGAGGATGCCGGCATGAAGCCCGAGGACATCGACTACATCAACGTCCACGGCACATCGACACATGTCGGCGACATCAGCGAAGCCAAGGCCATCAAGGAGCTCTTCGGCGAGCACGCCTACAAGCTTAACATATCGAGTACGAAATCTATGACAGGCCACCTCCTTGGAGCCGCCGGCGCCGTGGAGGCCATGGCCAGCGTCCTCGCCGTGAAGAACGACATCGTACCTCCCACCATCAACCACGAGGATGGCGACGACGACCCCGACATCGACTACCGCCTGAACTTCACGTTCAACAAGGCGCAGCAGCGCACCGTCAATGCCGCCCTGAGCAACACCTTCGGCTTCGGCGGCCACAACGCCTGCGTGATTTTCAAGAAGTACGAAGCCTAAGCACACGTGTATCTTCCACAGAACTTAATAGACCGTATGAAGCTCCCTTTCCAGTCGGAGAGGGAGCTTCGTGTGTCTTTATTCGCCATCCTGGGCTTCTACCCCCACAACATAAGCTACTACAAGCAGGCCCTGCGCCACAAGTCGCTCAACAACGGTCCCGTCACCGCCGAACATGGTCACGACGACAATGAGCGTCTGGAATTTCTGGGCGATGCCGTCCTCGACGCCATCGTGGGCGACATCGTGTATCGCCATTTCGGCAAAGCAGGTGAGGGCTTCCTCACCAACACGCGCAGCAAGATCGTTCAGCGCAACTCGCTCAACCGCCTTGCCAAAGAGGTCGGGCTACACAGACTCATCAACTCACGCGACCATTCCGGCAGCCACAACAGCTACCTCGGCGGCAATGCCTTCGAGGCACTCGTCGGCGCCATCTACCTCGACCGTGGCTACGACGCTGTGATGCATTTCATGCGCCACCGCATCCTGCGCCAGCTCATCAACATCGAAGAGGTGGCAGCCGTGGAGGTGAATTTCAAGTCCAAGCTCATAGAGTGGAGCCAGAAGCACCGTCTGAAGCTGGAGTTCAACACTTCAGAACAGCAGAGCCCCAACCGTGCGTCGCCGATGTTCGACACACGCGTGGTGCTCGAAGGCCTCGACTGCGAGAGTGGGCGCGGCTATTCTAAGAAGGAGAGCCACCAGCGTGCCGCCCAGGCCACGCTGGCATCCATCAAGAGCGACCGCAGGCTCGTGAAGAGCATCTTCGAGGCCAAGGAGCGACGCGAAGCGGCCAAGGATACGCAGCCGGACTCCGACATCGGATAACCGTCCCCGCGAGACCCGAAGTGCAGACAAAGGCTACGCAGCATACGCCGCAAAGTTTGTTCATTTTATAATATTTAAGACAGAGGATTTTGGGCTTCGCCCATTTTGCAGTACCTTTGCGGCCAAAATGAACATCACAAGCATCATATCACCATACTTCAGCCGCCGCCAGCACAAGCTCGACGCCTACGCCACACAGGCCGAGGCCATGCAGCGCGACGTGCTGCTGCGCCTCACCCATGCTGCCCGCAACACCGAGTGGGGCATCCTGCACGGCTATCACGCCATCTGCGGCTACGAACACTTTGCCGCGAGCAGCGACATCGCCACCTACGACAGCCTGAAGGCATACATCGACCGTATGCGCCACGGCGAGCCCGACGTGCTGTGGCCTGGCCGCGTACGCTGGTATGCCAAGAGCAGCGGCACCACCAACGACAAGAGCAAATTCATACCCGTCAGCGCCGCCGCCCTGCGCGACACACACTACGCCGGCGGCACCGACTGCTGCGCCGCCTATCTGCGCAACGTGGGCCACAGTCGCATCTTCGACGGCAAAGCCTTGATACTCGGGGGCTCGCACGCCCCCAACTACAACCTGCCACACTCGCTCGTGGGCGACCTCAGCGCCATACTCATCGAGAATATTAACCCGCTGGTGAACCTGGTGCGCGTGCCACGCAAACAGACGGCACTGCTGGCCGACTTCGAGGTGAAGCGCGACCGCATAGCGCGGGAGGCCATGCACCGCAACGTGACGAGCCTCAGCGGCGTGCCATCGTGGATGCTCAGCGTGCTGACACGCGTGCTGGAACTTTCCGGCCGCACGCATATCGACGAGGTGTGGCCCGAGCTGGAGGTGTTCTGGCACGGAGGCGTGGCCTTCACTCCATACCGCGAGCAGTATCGCCGCCTCATCGCCAACCCCTCGATGCACTACATGGAGACCTACAACGCCAGCGAGGGGTTCTTCGGCATACAGGACGACCCCGCCGACGCCTCTCTGCTGCTGATGGTGGACTACGGTGTCTTCTACGAGTTCATACCACTCAATGAACTCGACTCGCCCCACCCCACCGTCGTTCCGCTCTGGGGCGTGGAGACGGGCCGCAACTATGCCATGGTGATCTCCACATCGAGCGGCCTGTGGCGCTACCTCATCGGCGACACCGTGCGCTTCACGAGCATCAACCCCTACAAGTTCGTCATCACAGGACGTACGAAGTCGTTCATCAATGCCTTCGGCGAAGAGCTGATAGTGGATAATGCCGAGCACGCCCTTGCCGAGGCATGCCGCGCGACAGGCGCCGAGGTGCTGGAATATACCGCAGCACCCGTCTTCATGGACGGTCAGGCCCACTGCCGACACCAATGGCTGGTAGAGTTCTCGCACATGCCGGCCGACACCGATGCCTTTGCCACGGCCCTCGACCTGGCCCTGCAGCGCCAGAACTCCGACTACGAAGCCAAGCGTGCCAAGGACATCACCCTGCAACGCCTGGAACTCATCGTGGCACGGACGGGACTCTTCAACGAGTGGCTGTCTGCCCACGGCAAGCTCGGCGGTCAGCACAAAGTGCCCCGTCTGAAGAACGACCGCAGCATCATCGACGAGCTGCTGACGCTGCAAGGCTCAGCGCACACATGACCCTCACCCCACAAGCAAACCCTCATCATACCCCCATGCACAAGAGAAGCGAATGGACCCTGCGCCTGCTGCCCATCGTGGCAGTGACGCTCTTCGTGGCAGCATGTGCCAGTATCGGCTCGCCCGACGGCGGAGCCTACGACGAGGACCCGCCCCGCGTCGTGACGAGCACGCCCCTCAACAAGGCCATCAACTCCGAGCGCAAGAGCATCAGCATTCTTTTCAACGAATACATCAAGATAGAGAATGCCAGCGAGAAGGTCATCGTATCGCCTCCGCAGAACGAGCCCGCCAATGTCCGTGCCGAGGGCAAGCGCGTGCTCATAGACCTCTATGACACGCTGAAGCCAAACACCACATATACCATCGACTTCTCCGATGGCATCGTTGACAACAACGAGAGCAACCCCATGGGCAACTACACCTTCTCGTTCTCCACCGGCAAGGACATCGACACGATGGAAGTGTCTGGCTACGTGGTGAATGCCGAGGATCTCGAACCCATAAAAGGCATCATGGTAGGTCTCTATGCCGAACCCGTGGCCGACAGCGGCGTGCCCGACAGCCTCTTCAGCACGGGCGCCCTGCAACGTGTGAGCCGCACCAACAGCACGGGGCACTTCGTGATAAAAGGTGTGGCAGCGGGGCGACGCTACCGTGCCTTCGCCCTTCAGGACATGGACGGCAACTTCTGCTTCAGCCAGAAGAGCGAGATGATAGCCCTCGACACCACGCTCTTCACCACGTCATGCCGTCCCGACATACGTCTGGACACCATCTGGAAAGACTCCACACACTACGACAGCATACGCCCCATACGCTACACACACTTCTACCCCGACGACATCGTGCTGCGGGCATTCACCGAGGGTGGCCAGGACCGCCACCTACTGAAGACGCTGCGTGAGGTGCCCGAGAAGTTCCAAGCCATCTTCACTGCCCCGGCAGACACGCTGCCGCGCATCACGGGCATAAACGTCAACCTCGACAGCTGCCTCGTGACGGAGTCCAACCTCAACGGCGACAGCATAACCTACTGGATCACAGACACCACCGTTGCCTACGCCGACACCATCACCTTAGCCTTCAGCTACCTCGACACCGATACGACCCAGCAGCTGGTGTGGAAGACCGACACCCTCGACCTCGTGCCGAAGACGACACGCAAGAAGCAGCTGAGCGAGCTGCAGAAGAAGACCGAGGAGTGGGAGAAAGAGCAGGAGAAGAAACGCAAGAAGAACAAGAACCTGCCGCCCGAGGAGAACCCACACCTCATCACCTACCTCGACGTGGAATGCAAGCCGGCCGGAAACATCGACCCCAACCAGAACCCCATCTTCACCTTCAGCGAGCCCATCCTTGGCCTGCCCGACAGCAGCGCCATTCACTTCCAGACGAAGCATGACTCCCTGTGGGTCGATACGCTCTACGAACTGCGGCCCGTGGAGGGGCAACCGCGCAGCTATCAGCTCTTTGCAGAATGGGAGGTGGAGAGCGAGTATCGCCTGCGCATCGACAGCGCCGCCATACACAGCGTGCTCGGCCACTGGAACAAAACCGTCAGCCAGGACTTCAAGACCAGAAAGGCCGAAGAATATGGCTCGCTCTACATACAGGTGATGCTCCCCGACAGCAACATCATCGTGCAGCTGCTCAACAGCAGCGACAAGCCCCAACGCACCGAGCGTGCCAACGCCGAGGGTCGTGCCGACTTCTTCTACCTCAAGCCCGGCGACTACTACATGCGATGCTTCATAGACCGCAACGGCGACGGCGTGTGGACGACAGGCGACTTCGCCTCAGGAACACAGCCCGAGGAGGTGTTCTACTTTCCGCAGCCCATGACCGTCAAGGCACAGTGGGAGATAGAGCAGAAATGGGATGCTCGCGGCATCGCCACCATGAAGCAGAAACCCGAACGCCTCGTTAAGCAGAAACCCGACAAAGCCAAACAGCGTCGCAACCGCAACGCCGAGCGCAAGAAGGAGATGCAACGCGAGTCCAAGAAGCGCAACTCCCAGAACGCCATGCAAGGCATGGGCGGCCTGCCGGGCATCGGCGGCATGGTGCAGTAAGCTCAGAGACGACCGACATGAAACAGCTCATCACACTCATCGCAGCCGTCTGCATGGCCACGGCGGCAGCCATGGCACAATGCACGCAGACCAACACGGCCTTCAACGCCGGCGAGGACCTTCACTACCAGCTATACTTCAACTGGAAGTTCATCTGGATAAAGGCCGGCACAGCGAATCTCAACATCAGCCAGAGCACCTACGACGGCAAGCCCGCCTACCGTTGCCACCTCATCACGCGCGGCAGCAAGCGCACCGACCGCTTCTTCGTCATGCGCGACACTCTGATGTCATACGTCAGCCAAGACCTCGTGCCACTCTACTACCGCAAAGGTGCCAAGGAAGGCAAGCGCTACAACGTCGATGAGGTGTGGTACGAATACCCAGACACGGGCGGCGTGCACCTGCGCCAGCGCTACAAGAACCACCGTGGGGAAGTCCGAGACCGCGAGTACAGCAGCGTGGAGTGCGTCTATGACATGGTGTCGATGCTACTGCGGGCACGCTCCTTCGACCCCACGCAGTTCAGGGAGGGCCAGCACCTCACCTTCCCCATGGCCGACGGCGACGATGTCGAGCAAGCCACCCTCGTTTATCGCGGCAAGAAGGAATTCAAGATGAAGGAGACAGGCGTAAAATACCGCTGCCTGGTATTCTCGTTCGTAGAGTACGAGGGCAAGAAGGAACGCGAAGTTGTCACATTTTTTGTCACTGACGACCTTAATCATACACCCGTGCGGCTCGACCTCTACCTGAGGTTCGGCACCGCAAAGGCATTCCTACGCAGTTACAGCAACTTACGCAATCCTGAGGCATCAATTATCAGCGACAAATGAACTGATGAGTATAATTTAATTTATGAAAAAACGACTTATTTAGCAACAGTTTTCCGCAAAAAATGGTTAAATCATAGGTGGTAAGGCCTGTAACGCACAAAATACATCAGCCCAAGTTAGGAAGATACGAATAAAAGGTGTATCTTTGTTGCGAATTACAAACTACTATATACACCTATGAGAAATAATAAGCAACTCACGAGGGCAGAATTTCAGGTGATGAGCATACTCTGGAACCTACCTACAGATGAAGGGCACACGAGCGAGATACTGGCTCGATACGACGAGCCCAAGCCGGCATATACCACGCTCGCCACGTTCCTCAAGATTCTCTCCAAGAAAGGCTATGTCAAGGAAGTGAAGAAGGGTAGCCGCCTCTTCTTCACGCCCATAGTGACGAAGGAGGAGTATGCCGAGACTTTCCTCACGCCGGCGAAGGACATATTCTTCGACAAGAAGATAGAGAAGCTCTGCGCATTCTTCCTCAACAAGGAGAGCCTCACACAGGAACAAGCCGACAACATCATCGCACTTGTACGGCAACGCGTCAACGCACAGTAGAGCCTCGCAGGTCACGACACACATCAACACACATCGCACAGGGGCGCATCCGGACATGACCGGCTGCGCCCCTGAGCTTGTCGTTAGCAGGCTGTCACAACCCGCCATAAAGAAGGTCGATGAAGTGATTATCCGCAATCGAACCACCATAGAACCCCGTAGGGACGGCTCACCACAGACAGGGGTAGAGTGGGAAGCACGGAACCTCTGCATAGTACACCACCCGCAACCAAAGCCCGTAGGCACGACTCAACCGTCAGAAAGGGGCCGCCCCTTCGGGGTTCGGTCTGATGTGTGTACACGTAACATGGGTATGGCCTACGGCCTTTGGCGGTACGATTGCGAAAACACACAAAAAAAGAGGCTCTACAGCCTCTCCTTGTGGTGATCCGTTTGGGGCTCGAACCCAAGACCCCAACATTAAAAGTGTTGTGCTCTACCAGCTGAGCTAACGGATCTACCTGAAAGCCTTTCTGACATCATGTCAGAAAGCGGGTGCAAAGGTACGTCCTTTGTTTGGTTTTTGCAAATTTTTCCATACCTTTTTTATGAAACGGGTCAAAATACGCCTATCCTATGTTCTAAACCACGGAGTAGAGCAACAGTATGATGAGCTGCGCGGTGAGGATGCGCAGGAACATGCAGAGCGGATATACTGTGCTATAGCCCACGGCCGGAGCGTCGTTGTTGGCAGTCTGGTTGGCGTAGGCAAGGGCTGGCGGGTCGGTCGTGGCACCGGCGATAAGTCCCATGAGGGTGAAGTAGTTCATCTTGTACTTCAGACGAGCCAACACACCGATGATGAGGATTGGCAGGACGGTGATGATGAAGCCCGTCCAGACGTAGGTGAGGCCGTCGCCCTCGGTGACGGTATTCCAGAAGGTGGCTCCCGCCTTGATGCCCACTGATGCCAGGAAGAGCACGAGTCCGAACTCACGCAACATGAGATTGGCAGAGGTGGTGGTATAGCTCACGAGGTGGGCCTTGTAGCCGAAGCGCCCGATGAGGATGGCCACGATGAGTGGACCTCCGGCGAGACCGAGCTTCACGGGCGTCGGCACGCCGGGCAGGGCGATAGGCATCATGCCGAAGACGATACCCACGACGATGCCGATGAAGATGGCGCTGAGGTTAGGGTGGTCGAGACGCTTCACCTCGTTGCCGAGCATGGTAGCCACACGTGCCACGGCATCCTCAGGTCCCACGCAGACGAGCTTGTCGCCAATCTGAATGCGTAGGTTGCGGTCGGCAAAGAGGTTCATACCGTTGCGGTGGATGCGGGTGACATTGACACCATAGACACTGGAGAAATGCAGCTGGCCAAAGCTCTTGCCATTGACGCTGGGCTGGGTGACGAGCACGTTCTTCGACACCATCTGCACATCCTGCTCCTCCCACTCCAGATGGTCAACGGGGCCTATGAATGCCGAGATGGCCTCCCAGTCATCCTCGGCACAGGTGATGTACATCTGGTCGCCGACGGTGACGACGGTATCACGGTTGGGGATGGTGACATGCCCCTCGTGCAACAGACGCGAGCACACGAAGTTACGGCCTAGGAACTCGCGAATCTGCAACAGCGTGCGTCCGCTCAGTGCGCGGTTCTCGGCACGCAGCGTCATGCGGTGAGGCTTGGCATGAGGATTCTCGCTCATCTCCTTGGCTATCTGTTCCTCCTCAGTCTTCAGACTGATGCCGCAGATATAGCGGAGGGCGATGGTGGCACCTATGATGCCCACGACACCGAGAGGGTATGCGCAGGCGTAGCCGGAGGCTATCTGCGGAATCTGCGCGGCACCTTTATACACCGTCGCCACAGCCTCGGAAGCAGCACCGAGACCTGGGGTGTTGGTGATGGCGCCGCAGAGCACGCCGGTCATCATAGAGAGGTTCCACACGTTCTCGCCGCCCTGGGCAGCAGAGTTGTAGAAGACGATGAAATAGAGAGCCAGCATCGTTACCACGTTGAGACCCACGATGCCCACGGCAAGCATGTTGGCCGTGATGCCGCCCTTGGCAAAGCTCTCGAAGAAGCCCGGGCCGACCTGCAGGCCGATGCAATATACGAAGAGTATCAGGCCGAAGTCCTGAACATAGTTGAGGACCTCCGGCGTACCCGTGAAACCGATGTGTCCGGCCAGGATGCCGGCGAAGAGCACGAAGGTGACGCCGAGCGAGATGCCGAAAATCTTGAAGCGGCCAAGGGCAATGCCCACGGCGATGACCAGCGAGTAGAGCACGACGATGTGCGCTATCGAGTCTGTGCTGGTGAAGAGATTAATTAACCAATCCATGAATGTATGTTCTATTTATCTTTTACGGTTTTCCGTTTGCGTGTCTCACGCCACTAACTCTCGCGGTAGTAGTCGAGAGCCTCGGCGATGTCATCGGGCGAGACGCTCTGATTGATGCGTATGTCGCCCACGGCAGCGAGGAGGGTGAAGTTGATGATGCCGGCAGTGTTCTTCTTGTCGTGGCGCATCAGCTCGATGAGACGGTCGTAGTGCTTGCAGGTGAATGCGAAATGGCCGTAGTTCTCGCGCACGAAAGCCTCCACCTGATGCAGGCGCTCGGTGGGAAAACCGCAACGTGTGGCGGCAAGATAGAGTTCCGGGACGAGGCCGTAGGCCACGGCATAGCCATGCAATATGGTGCGGCCCTCAGACATGGCGAGGCTCTCAAAGGCATGTCCCACGGTATGCCCCAGGTTGAGAGCCTTGCGGATGCCATGCTCGTGGGGGTCTTCGGTTACGATGCGGTCTTTCACGGCCACGCTGCGCGACACCATGTCGGCCATGGCGGCATAGTCAACATTGTCGAGGTCGAAGAGCAACAGCTCGGCGAGCGTGGCCTCATCGCTGATGAGTCCGTGCTTGAGCATCTCGGCATAGCCGCTGCGGATATTACCGGCATCGAGCGTGCGCAGGAAGGCAGTGTCGATGATCACGGTGTGCGGGGTGTTGAAGACACCGATCTCATTCTTCAGGCCACGGAAATTGATGCCCGTCTTGCCTCCTACACTGGCATCGACCATGGAGAGCAGCGTCGTCGGCACATTGGCGTAGGCCATGCCACGCTTGAAGGTCGAGGCGGCAAAGCCACCAAGGTCGGTCACCATGCCACCACCTATGTTAATAAGTATGGAGTGACGCGTGGCACCACCGTCCTGCAGCGATGCCCACACATGAGTCAGCGAGTCGAGCGTCTTGGCCTCATCGGTAGGCGCGATGGTAATCATCTGAGCTTCAGCCATACAAGGCGCTGAAGCCACACGCGGCCAACAGCAGGCGAGTGTCGTCTCGTCGGTGAGCACAAAGAGGCGGTCCGGTCTCACCGAGGCGACGACCTGAGCAAGCTCGGAGCTGATGTCCTTGCTTATAATTACGTTCTGTTCCATATTCGCGCTGCAAAGTTAGGCATAATTTGGGATATTACGCCCCGACTCCACACAAAATATTGTCCAAACAGTATTTTTTTGCCCTGATGGATAATAAATGGCAAATTTTGCCTACCTTTGCGCCCACTTATGATAGTTTGCATAGCAGAAAAACCATCCGTGGCCCGCGACATCGCCAATGTCCTCGGGGCCACGAGCGAACGCGGGGGCTACCTCGAAGGCAACGGCTACCAGGTGACGTGGACATTCGGACACCTCTGCGAGCTCAAGGAGCCCGGAGAGTACTCGCCACTGTGGAAGTCGTGGAGCCTGGCACAGCTGCCGATGATACCGCAGCGCTTTGGCATAAAGCTGAAAGCCGACAAGGGCGTGGAGCGACAGTTTGCTGTCATCCAGACCCTCATGCAGGCTGCCGACGGCATCATCAACTGCGGCGATGCCGGCCAGGAGGGCGAGCTCATACAGCGTTGGGTGATGCAGAAGGCCGGTGCCAGATGCCCTGTGAAACGTCTGTGGATAAGCTCGCTGACAGAAGAGGCCATACGCGAGGGCTTCCAGACCCTGCGCCCGCAGGATGACTACCAAAGCCTCTACGAGGCCGGACTGTGCCGCGCCATCGGCGACTGGACGCTGGGCATGAATGCCACACGCCTCTACACCATCAAGTACGGAGTCAACCGCCAGGTGCTAAGCATAGGACGCGTGCAGACACCGACACTGGCACTCATCGTCAACCGCCAACGCGAGATCGACAACTTCAAGCCCGAGAAGTACTGGGTGCTGACGACGGTGTACCGCGACACCACCTTCACAGCTGTGATGGAAGAGGGCGACCGCGGTTTCAAGAGTCAGGAGTTGGGCGAGAAGGCCTTAGAGGCCATTCGCGAGCTGCCCTTCACGGTGACAAGTGTGGAGAAGAAGGCAGGACGCGAGGCGCCGCCACGACTCTTCGACCTGACGTCGCTACAGGTGGAGTGCAACAAGCGCTTCGGCTACTCTGCCGACCAGACCCTCCAGCTCATACAAAGCCTCTACGAGAAGAAGGTGGCCACATATCCACGCGTTGACACCACCTTCCTGCCCGATGACGTGTATCCCAAATGCCCTCAGATACTGGCAGCGATGACGCCATACGCCAACTTCATTGCCCCGCTCAACGAGGGCGGCAAGGCCCTGGAGAAGCGCAAGACGGTGTTCGACAACGCCAAGGTCACCGACCACCATGCCATCATCCCCACGCCGACGCCCGTCACCACCGTGCCCCTCACGCTCATGGAGAAACGCGTCTATGACCTCATCGCACGGCGATTCATAGGAGCCTTCTATCCCGACTGCCGCTTCGAGAAGACCACTGTGCTCGGAGAGGTGCGCAGCGAGGGGCTACGCGTCGGTGCCTTCGATGACTTCATACCATTCCGTGTCACAGGCAAACGCATCACCGACCCCGCCTGGCATGTGCTCTGGGAGAAGAAGCCCGACCCTAACGCCACTGCCTCCGCCTCCGACAGTACTACCGTCGGAAACAACCCCGTCCCACCAGCGTCCGCCTCCGACGGTTCTACCGTCGGAAACAACACCCCCGACGAGCCCGCCTCACTGCCCGCCTTCCACAAAGGCGAGAGCGGGCCGCACGTGCCAAGCCTCGCCGAGAAGCAGACCACACCCCCGAAGCCCTACACCGAAGCCACACTGCTACGTGCCATGGAGACGGCAGGACGCATGGTCGAGGACGACGAGCTGCGCGATGCGCTGAAAGAGAACGGCATAGGGCGCCCCTCGACACGCGCCGCCATCATCGAGACGCTCTTCAAGCGCAACTACATACGCCGTGTGCGGACAAGCCTCGCGCCGACGCCCACTGGCACACAGCTCATCGACTTCATACACGAAGAGCTGCTCAAGAGCGCCGAGCTGACAGGTATATGGGAGAAGAAGCTACGCCAGATAGAGCGCCATGAGTATGACGCCGCCACATTCATCGCAGAGCTGAAACAGATGGTGGCAGACCTCGTGCTGTCCGTGCTTCAGGACAACACAAACCGCCACGTAGAACAATAAAAACCACTGCATCGCGTTATAAATAAGTGTACGTTCAGGCAAAAGCACTGAACGTACTTCTAAGTAACACCTGTCTGCATGAACCAACGTCGTCTGTCACACACATCTCTCAGCCTCCTGGCCGCCACGCTCATCGCCATGCTGTCGGCTGCAATGCTCATGGGCTGCAATGCCGAGAGCGCACTGCGCAAGGGCGACCAGTTCTATGCCCGCGGCGAATACTACGACGCTGCAGCCGAATACCGCAGGGCATACTCCAAGACGCCGCTGCGCCAGCGCCGCCAGCGCGGCGAGAGGGCACTGAAGATGGCCGACTGCTACCGCCGCATCAACTACAGCGCCAAGGCTCTCGGCGCCTACCAGAACGCCATACGCTATACCGAGAAGGCTGTTGCCGACCGCCGCAAGGCAGAGAAGGCGGCTCAGGAAGAGATGGAGCGTAAGGCCAGGAAAGACAGCAAAGAGTCTGACGAGAAGCTCGCCCGTGACGGTGCCGACGACGACAGCTCTGCTACGCCGTCAGCCAGCACCCCCATGACATCACCCCGCGCCCGGCGGCGACGCAAAGACGTGGCCGCAACCATCGACCCCGCCACCGCGAAGGCAGGCAGCGGAGCCACGGAAGCCACCACCACCCCACCCTCTGCCTTCGCCAGCCCCGACGACAGCATAGCCGAGGCCACCATCCTCGCCGCCACCCTTCAGCTGGCACGCCTTCAGCACAAGAGCGGCGACTACAAGGACGCCATCAAGACATACGAGCAATACCTCGAACAGGCGCAAATCCTTTACCCGCTGCATCCCGACATCTGCACGCCGCAGAACGACACTCTGGCCATGAACGGCATCATAGGTGCACGGGCAGCACAACGATGGAAGACGACGCCGACACTGCACACCGTACGCAAGGAGACCATCCTCAACTCACGGCGTGCCGACTTCTCGCCGGCACTGTTCGGCGATGACTCCGAACAGCTGTACTTCACCAGCAGCCGACAACAGGCCACCGGCGACGACCTCAGCGGCATCACGGGCACCAAGTATGCCGACATCTTCTTCACCAAGCGCGACGAGAACGGACGATGGCAACAGCCGGAGCTCGTTGCCGGCGAGCTCAACAGCGAGATGGACGAGGGCGCATGCTGCTTCTCGCCCGACGGCAAGACAATGTACTTCACGCGCTGCACCACCGACCCCGACTATCCCCGCTATGCCAAGATATTCACATCGACACGCAGCGACGCCTCATGGGGCAAGCCCACGGAGCTGAAGATCTCAAAGGACACGCTGTCGGCCTTCGCACATCCCGCCGTCTCGCCCGACGGCGAGTGGTTGTATTTCGTTAGCGATATGCCCGGAGGCCACGGCGGCAAGGACATCTGGCGAATAGCCATCATAGGCAACGCCCTCGGTGGAGCCGAGAACCTCGAAGCACCCATCAACACACCCGGCGACGAAATGTTCCCCACCTTCCGGCCCAACGGCGACCTTTACTTCAGCAGCGACGGGCATCCCGGCATGGGCGGCCTCGACCTCTTCTGCGCCCGTCAGGACACCGTCACAGGACGATGGACGGTGCAGAACCTCGGCTACCCCATGAACTCTGCCGCCGACGACTTCGGCATGACTTTCGAGGGGCCTCACAACCGCGGCTACTTCGCCACATCGAGAGGCGACGCCCGAGGCTGGGACCACATCATGGGCTTCGAATGTCCCGAGGTGCTGCAGACGGTGAAGGGATGGGTCTATGAGCGCGACGGCTACGAGCTGCCACAGGCCCAAGTGCACATCATCGGCAACAACGGCACCAACCAGAAGCTCACGCCACGCACCGACGGCTCGTTCGTCTTCGAGGTGCAGCCACGGGTGAGCTACCTCATGCTCGCCACCTGCGCCGGCTACCTCAACCATGCCGAACGCATCACGCCGGACACCAGCAGCGTCTCCGTGGAGCACGTGCTGCAATTCCCACTCGCCAGCATCAACGCACCCGTGCTCGTGCGTAACGTGTTCTATGAGTTCGACAGCGCCGAACTCACCGAGAGCAGCACGACGGCCCTGGACAGCCTCGTGGCTCTCCTCAACGAGAACGCCAACGTCACCATCGAGCTGGCAAGCCACTGCGACTTCAGAGGCAACGACGACTACAACCTGCGCCTCTCGCAACGACGTGCCGAGAGCGTGGTGCGCTACCTCATAGACCATGGCATAGCTGCCGACCGTCTGACGCCGAAAGGCTACGGCGAAAGCCGCCCGAAGGTCATCAAGCGACGTATTGCCGAACAATATGACTTCCTCAACGAGGGCGACACGCTCACCGAGGCATTCATAGCAGCCCTCCCCGACGACGAAAAGCGAGAGGCTGCCAATGCCCTCAACCGCCGCACGGAGTTCCGCGTGCTGCGCACCACCTACGGCCTGACGCTCGCACCAAAGAAGCCACAGCCGCAGGCCGCAGGAGAGACAGACACCGATGCCGACAAACCCGGCGAAGCCACTAAGCCCGAGGATGATGCGGCACAAGAAAGCGACAAGCCATGACCTACAATCTCGCTGACGATCTCATAGCCTTCACGACAGAACGCCGCTGCACGGACGCCGCGTCGCCCTACGACGGCTTCAACATCACGCACTACTGCGGCGATGCCGACGAACATGTCCGTTCGTGCCGCCGACAGCTCGGCCGGCAACTCGGCATTACAGAGGCCGACATCATCGTGCCGCGACAGGTGCACGGCATTAACGTCGAGGAGGTCAGCGAGCAGAACCGATGCCAGCCCTTCGAAGAGTGTGACGCTCTCATCACTCAGCTCAACGGCGTGTGCATAGGCATCTCCACCGCCGACTGCGTGCCGCTGCTTTTCTACGACACACGCACCAAAGCCATCGCCGCAGCACATGCAGGCTGGCGAGGCACAGTGGCACACATCGGCATGCTGACACTGCGCGCCATGCACGAAGCCTACGGCACACAGGCCATTGACGTGAGGTGCATCATCGGACCGAGCATAGGACCCGCCGCCTTCGAGGTGGGACAGGAAGTCTATGACGCCTTCGCCGAGGCCGACTTCCCCATGACAGACATCGCCCGCCTCGAGCCAGAGACACAGAGATGGCACATCGACCTCTGGCGCGCCAATGCCTGGCAGCTCACACAGCAGGGGGTGCCGACAGATGCCATTCACATCAGCGCCATCTGCACATACACACACTACGACCGCTTCTTCTCCGCACGACGCTTGGGCATCAACAGCGGACGCCTGTTCACAGGCATCATGAAGCAGAAATATGATTATCCGCAATCATACCACCAAAGAGACCGCAACGCGGTCTTCGCTCAATAACCGAGGGTACGAGCGTAGCGAGCACCCCCGGATAACAAGCGCTATAGAGGCAAGCACTCTGAAAGAGTGCCCGAACAGCGTAATGGGCGACCCCTTCAGGGTCGATGTTTCCCTTTTTGTCCCTATCCGGGGGTACTGCGCACCCCCGGTTATTGAGAGAAGACGCTTCCAGCGTCTTGATGGTACGATTGCGGATAATCATTAGCAGAAACGATAAACTCAGTGTCAATCAGCATGATGACAATATTTTACAAGGTGGGTCATAGAAGGCGGTATATAAGCCCCGCACGGACCATCATTGCCGCCAAATCGCAAGTCACGTCACGATGATACGTCAATGCCTCATAATCTTCGGATGCCTGGCCGTGGGCGAGTTCATAGTATGGCTCACAGGCATCAGCATCCCGAGCAGCATAATCGGTATGCTGCTGTTGGCATCACTGCTTCAGCTGCGCCTCATTAAAGAGGAGTGGGTGAAGGGTATGTCCGATTTCCTCATCTCAAACATGGGATTCTTCTTCGTGCCGCCCGGCGTGGCACTGATGCTCTACCTCGATGTCATCAAGGCCGAGCTGACACCTATCGTGGTGGCTACGGTGGTGAGCACCGTGCTCGTGCTCGTGGCCACAGGCTGGACACATCAACTCTTCAAGCGTCATGGAGATACTGCAGAATGACATCATCCTGCTGGCGCTGACATTCGGCATCTTCTATGCCGCGCGCCAGCTGCAGAAGCGCACAGGATGGATAGTGCTCAACCCCATCCTCGTCACCATTGCCGTGCTCATCGTGTTGCTGACAGTGACAGGCATAAGCTACGAGACCTACTCGCAGGCCGGCAACTACATCGAGTTCTGGCTGAAGCCTGCCATCGTGGCCCTCGGCGTACCGCTCTATCAACATCTCGGGCAGATACGCCGACAGTTCATGCCCATCTTCCTCTCACAGCTTGCTGGCAGCATAGTGGGCGTGGTGAGCGTGGTGGCGATAGCGCAGGTCATGGGCGCATCGCGCGAGACCATCATCTCCCTGGCTCCAAAGTCGGTCACCACGCCTATAGCGATGGAGGTGTGTCAGGCCATGGGCGGCATACCGTCGCTGACGGCAGCCATCGTAGTGTCCGTGGGGCTGTTCGGTGCCATCTTCGGCTTCAAGGTGCTGGAGGTGTGGCACGTCAAGAACCCATACTCTCAGGGCCTTAGTATCGGCACCGCCTCACATGCCGTAGGCACGTCGCGGGCGATGGAGAAAGGCGACACCTACGGTGCCTACGCCTCGCTCGGGCTAATCCTCAACGGCATCCTCACCGCCCTGCTCGCACCACTCATCCTGCAGCTCTTGGGCATCTGACGCTGCAAGATATCTACACATAAAGCCCCGTGCTCGCCACTGAGCACGGGGCTTTATTA
>Ga0247610_10002342_pt1 | contig 22044 bp, 11 predicted proteins | sample 174DNAGHGhighgp2_FD_193483 | JGI IMG/M metagenome (GOLD analysis project Ga0247610, IMG submission 193483) | Sheep rumen microbial communities from Palmerston North, Manawatu-Wanganui, New Zealand - 1742 DNA GHGhigh gp2 | ecosystem: Host-associated > Mammals > Digestive system > Stomach > Rumen...
ACCCAGGTCATTGCCGGGGCAGTGGGCCGAGTAGCCGTCAATGGAGTAGCTGGCGGTCAATCCCCAGCAGTCAGGCCCGTAGCCGTTGAAGTGCTTGGGATTCTCGACGCAGTACTGATAATTGCTCATGGCATGGTTGCGCACGACGTTCCAGTAGTCGGCATATTGGTCCTTGAGGCCCCTGGGATTGAGTCCGATCCAGCTGTAGTGCGCCCAAAAGAGCGGACCGCCTGTCTGCTCGGCCCCGTTGTGCTTGAGTTCCAGCGGATAGCCATAGGGGGCTGCATCGCTCTTGATGCCGCCGCTGCGTGCCCATCCCTTGTGGTAGCACGAGGCGGGCACCGTGTGGGTGGGCGATGCCGCTGCCAGCACATACACGATGAGGCACTCGTTGTAGCCCTCCAGCGGGAAATTCATTTCCCACTCATACTCGGGCGACCAGTGCCAGTAGAGGACGTCCTGACCACCGCGGGTGTACCAGTCAAACTCCATACCTTCCCACAGGGCGTTGATGCGCTTCACAAGGCTCTTCTCGGCCTCGGTGTCGCGGTTCAGATACTGGCGGGCACACAGCAGGCCCTGCATCAGAAAACAACTCTCCACGAGGTCGCCGCCGTTGTCTTTTTGGCCAAAGGGCTTTACCTTGCCCGTCGGTCCGTTGATCCAGTGTGGCCACACGCCGTGAAAGCGGTCGGCACGCTCCAGGAAGTCCACGATGCGCGTCAAGCGCTCAACGCCCTGGTCGCGGGTGATGAAACCGCGTTCCATGGCTACCACCAGTCCAGCGATGCCAAATCCGCTGCCTCCTGTAGTGACCACGTCCTGATCGTGTTCGGGATACTGGCCGTCGAGGTGGATGCGCTCGCGTGCAAGGCCCGAAGTAGGCTCTGCGCCGTCCCACATGTAGTTGAAGTGCACGCGCTGGATATAGTCGAGCATGGCATCGTCGCTGGCAAACGATTCGGGACGTTGGGACCCGTTCTCGGGGGCGGCATTGGTCGCGTCGCTCTTGCAGGCGGGAATCGCCATCATGATGGTGAGCAGTAATATTTGAAAGGTGATTCTGAACATATTCTATCGGAATTAATGGTTGATTTTAACGGTTGTGGAAAGCGGGCTGCGTCCCGTTTCGGCCAGGGCTTGGATGGCGAAATAATAATCGGTGCCCAGGTCCAGGCCGCGCATGTCATATTGCGTGTCGCCGTTGACGGTGATGCAGTGATAGAGTTTGTCGGGGGCGGTGCCGAAGTAGATGTTGTAGCCGTAGGCCCCACTGACGGGTGCCCAGGTAATCATCGCATTGCGACGGTCGGCCTTATCGCGCTTGACGGTGAACTTCTTTACTGCCTGTGGCAAGGCACCCTTGGCTTTGCCAAAGACGCGTACCTCGCTCAGGCAGAAGTGCCCATTGGACGGCATGTGCAGGTTCTCGATGCGCAGGTAGCGGGTGTTGAGCGCCTCGCGCAATTCGATATAGTCATGCGGCACATCACGGTCGTTATCGCTCTTGTCCACCACCAGTGTCCATTGCTTGCCGTCGTTGCTGGCCAGGATGCGGTATTGGTAGTAGATGTCGTTGGCGCGGTTGTGCTGCACCGTCTTGTGGTCATAGAAGTTGAGTTGCAGGGCACGCACGTCGCGCATTCCCCCCAGGTCCATTTCGATCCACTCCTGATTGCTGCCGCTGGCGGCGCTCCAGTAGGTGCGCATGTCCTCGTCGGTGAGGCTGGCGGCGGTCAGGATGCTGTCGTTACTCGACACGGTGCAGGGCTTACCATAGGAGAGCAGCATCCAGCCCGTGAAGCGTTCAGCGGGGTTTTTGATATCGTGGTCGGCGTTCCAGCACGGGTAGTCGCCAAAGGCAGTGATGCAGTACATCACGCCGTCGCTATCAAAGGCGGTGGGGTAGAGCCCGATGCGGCGCTCAAACTTGTACTTGAGCGACAGCATGCAGGTGCCCACGTGCCAGTAGTTGCCCTGCAGGTCGGCAAACGTGCCGCCATGGCCCACTCCTTGTACAAAGCCACCAGGCTTGTAGCTCATGGGGTTGTGTTGCTGATAGGTGAACGGTCCCAGCGGGTGGTCACCCACATAGACGCCGTCGGCATACACCTTGAACTCGGTGCCCGGGGCGCCATATTGGAAATAGTATTTGCCGTTGTGTTTGGTCATGAAAGCGCCCTCCATGAAGGGCTTGAGTGTCACCTCGTCATCGTTGTTCATCCCGAAGCGTTCCCAGCCGTGTTTGTCGGGCTGCAGGAGCACCAGGTCGTGAATTTTGCTGACGGGTGTGAAGTCTTGGCGGCTGATTTCAACGCCCTTGACGGGATATTCGTTGCTGGAGCCATAGTATTCGTAGAGCCTGCCGTCATCGTCGAGGAAGACGCAGGGGTCCCATGTGGGCAAGGTGTTGCGCTCCACGGCTCGGCGCCACCGGCCGCTCTTGGGGTCGGTCGTGTACCAGATGGGTAATCCCTCATAGGTCGAACCGGTGTAATACAGGGTGTCGCCCACTACCCATGCGGCAGGGGCGCACTCGTCATCGTCGGCGGGGTAGCGCTGGAACGAGGCTTGGCAAAAGTCCCAGTCGCTCAGGTTGCGCGAGTAGTGGAAACCGCCCTGATTGGTCGAGAAGAGGTAATACTCGCCCTTGTATGTCAGCCCCATGGGGTCGGCCGAGGAGCGGAACGAGCCGCCCTGGCGGGTGTTGTTGTTCCAGGGCTCGTAGTTGTAACTGATATTGAGGGGATTGCAATAGGTGCTGGCGGTGTTGTCTTCAGGGTCATACCAGCGGGTGGCCTGTGCCTGGCGGCGCTGGGCGGCGATGCTGCCGCTGGTCTTGATGGTCATGGAAATGTTGACTTCACGCTGGCCATCTGTGCGGGTAACGATGGCCATTTCCTTGCCGGGGTAGTGCACACACAGCAGGGTATCGTGGTCGGTAGCCACGAGCGAGAACCGTCCTTGGGAATCGGTGTTGCAGTGTGCCGGGCTGTAGAGCCACATCACCGTGGCGCCCTCGAGCGGCCTTCCTTGGGTATCGGTCACCACGCCCGTCACCTCATAGCTGGTGACTACCGGGATGTAGTAATCGCTCACCTGGCCCTTGACCACCTTGACCGAGTCGGTCGTGGCACCGGCGCTGAGCGCTGCGAGTATCGTTATTGCTGCAAGAAAACGGTTCATCGTTATAAAGATTGAAAAAAAGGCAGGGTGGCGCCAAAGGGCGTATCACCCTGCCTGAACATAATAGTTAAAGGAATGCTTTATTCTGCTTTGGGCTCATTAGAGAGCGTGGGAACGGTCTGCAACTGGCTCAGAGGCAGAGGATAATACTTCACACTCTCGCTCCAGCCACTCAGCACGCTGGCAGCCTTGCCGCTGCGCACGAGGTCGTTGTAACGCTCGCCCCACTCGCACACGAGTTCCATGCGGCGCTCGTCCAGAATCTGGTCAACGGTGACATTGTTCATCGTGGGCATCTGGGCGCGGGTGCGAACCTGATTGAAGGGTTGGTCGCCATTCTTGCCCTGGCGCACCTTGGCCTCGGCATTGATCAGCAGCACGTCGGCATAGCGCAGGATGCGGATGTTGTTGTTCGAGCCGTACTTGGTGCGGCCGGGTGTCAACTGGTTGGTGGGGGTGTAGGCCTTGCCGTTCCAGGTGTTGGTGTTGTTGACATTGCCCATCACGTTGATTTCGTCACCATCGCGGGTGGTCGTGCCGCCCACGAGTACCGAGGTCTCCAGACGGATGGTCTCACCGCGGGCTTGGGCCCAGTTGATGAAGTTGTCGGTAATGCCGACGAAGTTCCATCCACCCAGGTTGCCGGGACCCTGGAACACAAACCACATGTCGGCATCCACCATATCACCGCTGCCCTGTCCAAAGTCGGTGCACTGGCACTCAAACAGGCTCTCGTTGCACATCTTGCCGGGAATCTTGAACAGGTTGTAGAAGTCGCTGTAGAGCTGGAACTTGTTGCTGGCGATGATGTCGTCGGTCAACTGCTCGGCCTGGGCATACTCACCGCGATTCAAGCGAATCTTGGCAGCCAGGGCCTCGGCGGTATAGGCCGTCACGGCACCAAAGTGGGTTGCCTCGTTGGGGCGCACCTTGGGGCAGTTGTCGATGGCATACTGCAGGTCCTCGAGCATATAACGCTCCACAGCGTCCTTGGTCGAGCGGGAGAGGTCGCTCTGTGAGTTGCTGCGCAGGATGGTCACGTCGCCAAAGGCCTGGGTGAGCCGGTAGTAGGCATAGGCTCGCAGGATGCGCACCTCGCCGCAGTAGGCGCGATAGGTAGCGCGGTCGGCATCGCTGGTGATGTGCTCGGCATAGGAATCCAGCGACGTGAGGGCGCCATTGGCCACCTTGATCATGCCATAGTACTGGTTCCACATCTCATTCAGCCCCCAGAAGGAGTTGTCATACTTGAAGTTGCCGAAGTCCACAAGCAGACCCTGGTCATCGACGCGGCCACTCCACACGTCACCGTCGCGGATGATGGTCAGGGGCCAGATTACCCAGTGCATGCCACCGGTGCGCAACTTGGCATAGACACCCGATACGGGCATATACATTTCGCTGGTTTTGGTGTAATCGACATCCGACTCGGGCAGGGTGTTCTCGGGCAGAATGTCCATCCAGTCATTGCAGGAGGTGGCTCCCACCATCAGCAGACCTGCAATCATGATATATTTCAAAAATTTCATTGTCGTTTTCTTTTTATGATTGTTGGTAATTGCTCATTTAGAAGTCGATGGTCACACCAAAGGTGTAGGTCGCAGTCAAGGGATAAACCTCGGTGTCCCAACCCTCGGGATCGTTCAGCTCGGGTGTGAAGCTGTTGGCCTTGAACAGGGTGAGGGGACGGTCGGCGGTAGCGCTCAGGCGCAGCGAGGGCAGGGTGTAGTTGCCCATCTTGATGTTCTTGAAGGTGTAACCCAGGGTCACATTCTGGATGCGGAAGAAGTCGGCATCCTCAACAAAGAACGAGTTGACACGCTGGTCGCTCACGTTCCATGTGCGAATCCAACCCTCGGCCGAGGGATACTTGTTGGTCGAGCCGGCGCCGGTCCAGCGGTTGGCCACCTGATCGTGGTCGAAGTTGTAGTTGGACTGGGCATAACGCAGGGCGCGCTTGCGGTTGTACATCTGTGCTCCGGCGTTGCCATAGGTGGTCAGCGCGAAGTCCAGGTTCTTCCACTGGAAGCCCAGGTTGATGCTGTAGATGAAGTTGGGCAGATAGGAACCCAGGGTAGTGCGATCCTCCCCGTCAACGATGCCGTCACCGTTCAGGTCCTTGTACTTGAAGTCACCAGGCTGCAGACCATTGGCCTTGGCAGTAGCATCGCTGGCGCACTCCTGCTCGGTCTGGTAGATGCCGTCAACAATGTATCCGTAGAACGAGTTCATCTCCTTGCCCACAAACTGATAGGTCTTGCCACCAGCGATGTAGGGGTTGCCCGACAGGCTCTTAACTTCGTTCTTGAGGTAGGACAGGTTGGCTCCGATGTAGTACTTGAAGTCATCGCCCACACGGTCGGCCCAGTTGATGCTCACGTCAACACCGGTGTTGAGAATCTTGCCGATGTTCTGCAGCAGCGTGCCGTTCTCAAAGGGCAGGCGCGGTGCAATCACAGCCTTGCGGGTCATGCGGTAGAACCAGTCGATGTCCACACTCAGGCGGTTGTTCAGGGTTGCGAACTCGACACCCACGTTGGTCTCGTCAACAACCTCCCACTTCAGGTTGGTGAAATAGCTGTTGTTCTGGAAACCGGCGATGGTGGCGTTGCCAAACACGCCCGACGACCATGAACCCGTCGATACCGAGCGGAAACCGTCGCTGGCAGGAACGGCGTTGTTGCCCAGACGACCCCAGCTGGCGCGCCACTTGAGGTAATCAACAATGTTCTGGTTGGCCATAAAGTCTTCCTTGCTCATTACCCATGCAGCACCAAACGAGGGATAGTAGCCCCAGGTCTCCTGGTACTTGCTGGTGCCGTCGGCGCGGAAGGTGGCCATGAACAGATACTTGCCCATGTAGTCATAGTTGATGCGGCCAAAGTAGCTGTTGCTGCGGTAGCGGGTGCCACCGTCGCTGGCGCGGCGGCTGTCACTGTCGGTGCTGAGGCCAATGTACTTGTAGGCGTCATCACCGTCCACGATGCCGTAGCCGATGCCGTACAGTGAGGTGAACTTGTCCTCGCGCAGCGAGTGGCCCAGCATCACACCCACGTTGTGGTCGCCAAAACTATCCTTATAGGTCAGCACATTGTCCCAAATCCAGTTGTTGTAGGTCGACTCGGTCTTGCTCACCCACGACTTGTCGTTGTGTTGAACGGCGCTCACATAGTACTCAGGCATGTAAGTGCGGTTGTGGATGGCTGAGTAGTCATAGGCATAGCTGGTCTTGAAGTTCAGCTTGCTGGGGATGAAAGTGATCTGAGCATAGAAATTGGTCAGATACTTGTTGATGTCGTTCACGCTGTTCTGGTAGTTGGCAGTAGCGACAGGATTGTAGAAGTTGTTGGTAAAGCCAACCGATTCGGGAGAGCCGTAGTGGGTGGGGTAGGTGTTCTCGTTCTTCTCGTCCATCACGGGATAGATGCCAGGAGCATTGAATGCCTGCTGCCATGCCGCATTGTTGGGCGTGCGCTGTTTGCCCTTGGAGAAGATGCCGTTAAAGCCCACCTTCAGCCAGCTGGTAGCCTCATAGTCGATAGCGGCGCGGAAGTTCATGCGGTTGTAGAAGTTTTTCACGTCCATGACACCATCCTGGTGCAGGTAGTTGATACCCAGCGAGTAGGTGGCCTTCTCGCCACCACCGGTGATGGTCAGGCTGTGGTCGGTAATGGCTGCTGTGCGCAGCAATTCCTTGTACCAGTCGGTGTTTGAGCCGTAGGTCCAGTTGTGGAAATCGCCACTGTAGTTGCCGCCGTAGCGGTCAATCGAAGCCTTCATCGTCGATACATAGGCATCATAGTTGGCCTCCATCAGCATTGTGGCATATTCGCTTGAGTTGGCCATCTCCAGGACGTTGGTAGCCTTTTGTATACCATAATAGCCGTTGTAGGTGATCTTGGCTGGCTGGTTCTTGTTGCCATGCTTGGTGGTGATGAGCACGACACCGTTAGCTGCACGCACACCGTAGATGGCGGCCGCCGATGCGTCCTTGAGCACCGACATGTCGGCGATGTCGTTGGAGTTCAAGAAGTCGATGTTGTCATAGAACATGCCGTCAACAACATATAGCGGGCTGCCGCTGGTGAACGAGCCGTTACCACGGATGTGCACCTTGGGACCCTCGCCGGGAGTACCGCTGTTGACCACATTCACGCCTGCCACCTTGCCTTGCATGGCGGCCATGGGCGATGCGGTGGGCACTGCCAGCAGCTCCTCGCCCTTGACAACAGCGATGGGCGCCGTCAAGTCCTTGGCCTGGGCCGATCCATAACCGATAACGACCACCTCATCGAGGTTGCGCACGTCGTCCAGCAGTTGAACGCTCATCATCTCGCTGGCTTCCATCTCCACGGCCTGCATGCCCATGAAGGTGAATTTCAGCATCGCGCCGTCGGGCACGTTGGCAATCTCAAAATTGCCATCAAAATCGGTGACAGCTCCCATCGTGGTCCCCAGGACCTTGACAGTAGCGCCAATCACGGGTTCGTTGACCTGGTCAACGACCGTTCCTTTTACTGTAAGTGCTTGAGCGCCTGCAATGGCACACGTCACAGCGAGTAAAAGCATAAGGAATCTTTTTTTCATTCGCTTTGGTTTAAAAGGTTAATAATTATAATGTTGATAATTCTTTTTTTTGATGGTGTATGTTACAAAGGTATGTTAACCCGTTTGAATAGGCAAGCATTTGCCGTTTTTTTATTACGATACACGCATTTTTCTATTTTTTATAATAGTTTGTCGCGCACTGTTTTTTTCAACTGTCAAGGGCTTTTCCTGATATGAATTTTATTGTGTGATTTCATTTGGATATGCAGGATTATTATTTCTCACCAGTTGCAATCCTGCATGGCGAAATTGAATAAATGATGTATCATGAATTGAGCCCCAAAAGTTGGACAAGACACTTTTGGGGCTCAATTCGTTATAATGCACCTAACCGGATTATTTCTTGCGGTGGGCGATGAGGTACTGGCCAATCTGGACTGCGTTGAGGGCAGCGCCTTTCTTGATTTGGTCACCACACAGCCAGAAGGTGAGGCCATTGTCGCTGCTGGTGTCCACACGGATTCGTCCCACATACACGGGATCCTTGCCCGAGCAGTCGATGGGCATGGGGTAGCGGTTGCTGCGCGGGTCATCCACCACAACAACACCGGGAGCCAGCTGCAGGGCGGCACGGGCCTCCTCGGGGGTGATGGGCTTCTCGCACTCGATCCACACGGCCTCGCTGTGGGCGCGCATGACGGGCACACGCACGCAGGTGGCACTCACGCGGATGTCGCTGTGCATGATCTTACAGGTCTCCTTGACCATCTTCATCTCCTCGCGGGTGTAGTCGTTGTCCTGGAAGATGTCGATGTGGGGGATGACGTTGTAGGCCAGCTCGTGCTGGAAATGGCGCACGGTCAATTCTTCCTTGCCCACGGCGATTTCGCTGGTCTGTAGGGCCAGCTCGTACATGGCCTCCATTCCGGCACCGCTAGCGGCCTGATAGGTGGCTACCTGCACATTCTTGATGTGCGACAGGTCGTCGAGTGGCTTGAGGGCCACTACCATGATGATGGTGGAGCAGTTGGGGTTGGCAATGATGTTGCGCGGGGTGTTGAGGGCATCTTCACCGTTCACCTCGGGCACCACCAGGGGCACGTCGTCGTCCATGCGGAAGGCGCTGCTGTTGTCGATCATGATGCAGCCGTGCTTGGTGATGGTGGGAGCAAATTCACGAGCGGGTCCTGCACCCATTGCTACAAAGGCGATGTCGATATCCTTGAAGTCATCGTTGTGTTGCAAGAGCTTGACTACATGGTCCTTGCCGCGGAATGTGAAGATGCGGCCTGCACTGCGTTCCGAGCCAAAAAGGACGAGTTCGGTCACGGGAAAATTCTGTTCATCGAGGACACGCATGAATTCCTGTCCCACTGCGCCGCTGGCGCCAACAATAGCTACCTTCATTGAATTTAGAGTTTTTTTAGTTTAAATGATTTCACTGATTAAGCCAAGGGCTGTCTTGCAAATTGCGTGCCAAAGCCGTGGCTATGGCTTGATGTGCGTTCCCTTGTCGGGATTGTCCAGTTGTGAGGGACAGGTGATGATGACCTCTTTCACGCCATGGTCGATGGCCAGGAAAGCGTTGTCAATTTTATTGACAAACCAATCCTTGATGATGTCCATCTCGCGCATGGCTTTGTAACGGGTGCGGCGCAACTCAGCGAGCACGCTGTCGCGGTCATCGGTGTTGAGCAGCACACCCTTCTTTTCAAAGCAGTAGATGAGGGTGATGTCGTAGCGCAGTGCCAGGGCGCGGGCAATCTCGGCAGCCAGGGCGTCGGTCTCATTAAAGAGCAGGTTGCCCCGTCCGTCATGAGTAATGGGGGCCAGCACAGGCACAATGCCCGCATCCAGCAGTTGGGCAATGCCGGCGGTATTGACATGGCGCACCTGTCCAGTGTCGCCCAGCTTGCCGTCAGAGAGTTTGACGCTTGTGATGAGGTTCATGTCGGCACCGGTGACGCCCAGAGCGTTGACCTTATTGCCTTGCAGCAACGACACGAACAGTCTGCTCACGAGGCCGCCATAGACCATGGTGAGCAACTTGAGCGTACCGGCATCCACAACGGGGCGGTCATTGATGAGCTTGGTCTTGATACCCAGCTTGTTGCCTATCTCCTGGGCCATCATGTTGCCGCTGAAGATGAGCATCTTCTTTCCCTTGATGCCCGCAAAGGCCTTGACAAAGGTTCTCAACTCGTCGGCTTTTTCGACGATTTTACCGCTCACCTTGACAATGGTAAATTTCTCGTTCATAGCTCTGCTTGTAGAAAAAAGACTGTTGTGATGATACTTAGTGCCCTGATTAATGACACTAAAAAGCTAATACTCTGATAATCATTGCAGCCTCAGGCTTAGCCCTCGGCAAATTCCATGAGGTAGGCTTTGATGAAGTCGTCCAGGTCACCATCCATCACGCCGCCCACGTCGCTGGTCTGGTGGTTGGTGCGGTGGTCCTTTACGCGGCGGTCGTCAAAGACGTAGCTGCGTATTTGGCTGCCCCATTCGATTTTCTTCTTGCTGTCCTCGACCTTGCGCTGCTCTTCACGGCGATGCTCCAGTTCCTTGTTGTAGAGGATGGATCGCAGGTTGCGCAGTGCATTCTCGCGGTTCTTGGGCTGGTCGCGGGTCTCGGTGTTCTCGACCAGGATTTCCTCTTCCTCGCCAGTGTAGGGGTCCTTGTACTGATAACGCACGCGCACACCCGATTCCACCTTGTTCACGTTCTGACCGCCTGCACCACCGCTGCGGAAGGTGTCCCAAGAGATCCTGGCGGGATCAAGGGTGATTTCGATGGTGTCATCGACTAGCGGGGTGACAAAAACCGATGCAAACGAGGTCATGCGTTTGCCCTGGGCGTTGTAGGGCGAGACGCGCACGAGGCGGTGCACACCGTTCTCGCTCTTGAGGTAGCCGTAGGCAAAGTCGCCCTCGATGCTGATGGTAACGCTCTTGATACCGGCTTCGTCGCCGTCGATCAAGTGCTCGATAGCCGTCTTGTAGCCGTGGCGCTCACACCAGCGCAGATACATGCGCATGAGCATGGATGCCCAGTCCTGGCTCTCGGTGCCGCCAGCTCCCGAGTTGATCTTGAGGATGGCGTCCATTTTGTCCTCGTCGTGGCGCAGCATGTTGCGCAACTCGAGTTTTTCAAGCATAGTAAGCGCTTTCTTGTAAAGCTCATCGAGCTCCTTTTCCTCGATGAGACCTTCCTTGACAAAGTCAAATCCAGTGGCGACCTCGTCCACCGAGAGTTCCACCTCTTCACAACCGTTGATCCAGTTGCGCAGCGACTTGATTTTCTTCATCTGTGCCTCGGCGGCCTTCTGGTCTTGCCAAAAGTCGGGTACATGGGTGCGCAGTTCTTCTTCCTCGACCTCGATTTTCTTGCCATCGATGTCAAGATAGCGTTTCAAGTCTTCTTTTCGTTGTTGTAGTTCCTTGAGTTGTTCTTGTGTAATCATTTGTAGTTCTAGTCCCTGGTTTCTAGTCCCTGTTTTTTGTTGCGATAACTGAAACCTATTCTTGTTTGTCTTTCTTCTTGCGGTAGTCGGCGGCATACATTGCGTCGATGAGCGGGCGGTAGCGCTTGTTGATGACCGCACGCTTGATCTTCAAGGTATTGGTCAACTCGCCGCTCTCCATTGTGAAGGCCTTGGGCAGCAGCACGAAACGCTTGATTTGCTCATAGGCGGCAAGCCCCTTCTGGTAATCGTTGATGCGCTCCTCAATCATCTTGTGGATATCAGTGTTGTTGACCAGTTCCTCGATGGTGTGGTGCTCGATGTGCTTCTTGTCGGCAAAGGCTTTGAGCTCTTCAAAGTCGGGCACGATGAGGGCCGATACATATTTGCGTCCGTCACCGATGATGGCGACCTGTTCGATGTATTTGTCCTGTCCCAGCATGGTCTCCAGCACTTGCGGGGCGATGTACTTGCCGTTGCTGGTCTTGTACAGGTCCTTGAGGCGCTCGGTCAGGATGATTTCTCCAGTGGGGGCCAGCTCGCCGCAATCGCCGGTGTGGAACCAGCCATCGGCATCAATGGCCTTGGCGGTCTCGTCGGGCTTGTGGTAATAGCCCTTCATCACGGTGGGACCCTTGACCAGGATCTCGTTCTGGTCACCGATTTTCACCTGAATGTTCGAGATGGGCATGCCCACGGTGCCGATGGTCCAGCCGGGTTCGGTGAAAAAGCTTACCGAGGCGTTGGTCTCGCTCAGGCCGTAGCCAATGCAGATGTTGATGCCCACGGCATGCAGGAACTCGGTGATATTGTCGCTCAGCATCGCTCCGGCGGTGGGGAAGAGTTTGCCGTCGGTAACGCCGATGGCACCACGCAGCTTGTGGAATACCTTTTTCTCGAAGTACTGGTATTGTTTCTCGATAAGGGCCGGGGCTTTCTTTCCCAGTCGGGCATATTTCAGGTTGCGGGTCTTGCCCACGCGGATGGCTTGCTTGACCATCATGCGCACAACGGGCTTGGCGCCCTGCAGGTTGTCGTTGATGGCGGTATAGACTTTCTCCCAGAAACGGGGCACGCTGCACATGTAGTTGGGCTGCACCTCCTTGACGGCCCGCTGGATTTCTCTGGGGTCATAGTTGATGGCCACACGAATGCCTGTGCACAGGCACACCATGGTCCATCCCAGTTCAAACACGTGGCTGAAGGGGAGGAAACTCAGCGACACGTCGGTCTTGTCGTTGATGATAGAGTCAAAGCGCTCGATGTGGTCGGCCATCGCTGCATTCATGTTGCTGTGGGTGAGCATCACACCCTTGGGGACGCCGGTGGTGCCTGATGTGTAGATGAGGTACATGATGTCGGTGTCCACACCTGCCTGCTTGCGCTCCTCGAGCCCGTCAAGTACTTCCTTGCTCAGCTTGTCACCAGTGCTCAGGAATTCCTTCCAGGTCAGGGTCGTCTTGTCGTCGGGTTGACGCTTCACGTCGGGGTGAAGGGTGACAATGAACTTGAGGGAGGGGCAGTCGTTGATGACCTGGCGGGCAATGTCGTACTGCCGCTGGTCACCAACAAACAGGATGGTGGCACCCGAGTCGTTGACGATATAGGCGACCTCATCGCGGCTGCTGGTTGCATAGATGGGTACCGGAATAGCGCGGTTATAGAATGCGCCAAAGTGGGTTATCAGAATCTCAGGGCAGTTTTGGGTGAAAATGCACACACGTCCCTGAGGCTCGATGCCGCCAGCGTAGAGAGCACCAGCTGCACGGTCGATCAGTTCACTGAAACCCACCCATGTGATTGACGACCACACTTGGGTCTCGTATTCACGGAACCGCAAGGCCTCACGTTCGCCATATGTGGCACGCTGCTTGGGTATAAGCTCGACAAATTTATTCATAAGCCATCATGCTTTAGTTCAAGTCGATTGACCTGAAATGTTAACAATCTGCAAAGATACAAAAAACTCTTCAGTTTTTGTCCATCATCCATAGTTTTTTTCAATTCCTTCATTTCACATGTCCCACAAGTTTTTTTCAAACAATGGATGCAACCATTATGACGGCATCCGCTTCCTGTTGGTTGGCAGGAATGCGGATGCCGTCATGGTGGTTGCCCTATTTGTCAACGCATGTTGTTTGTTTGGTGGATAGCGCCTCAGCTATTGAAAGCTGTGATTTGATTGCGCTACCACCTTTAGCGCATGCGTCATTGCAGCAGTGCGTCGAGCAGAGCAGTCACGTCAGAGATGTCGATGGCGCCATCGTTATTGCAATCGGCATTATCGGCACTGTAGAACGTATTGCCTGCACCTAACAGAACATCAATCAATGTCGTTACATCATTAATGTTTAGAGCGGCATCGTTGTTCACGTCACCGCGGATGTTGGAGTTGGCGACAATCTTGACCGTGCCGGGATCTTCGCCCAGCCTGAGCAAATCGCCGTCGGGCGTGGTAAACTGCCCCTTATCCAGCCAGATGATGCGCTCGCCCTGGACATCGTCGGCGGCCTTGACGGTGATGTTGAACAGGACTTCGCCCTCTTCGCAAGTGTAGTAGCCTCCGTTTCTCGGATAGCACATCACACAGACGTCCCCATTGGCCATGTTCATGCTCATGAGGCTGTGGGTTTGGGCCAAGCGCGCTGTCTGCTCGATGAGGTAGCCATTATTCCCCTTGACCAGTTCGAGCCCCTCGGGCATGCCGATGTTCACTTGTATTGATCCAAAGGTGGCGGCGCTGTTCATCTTCACGGGCAGCGTGATGGTCTTGCCCTGGAACATGGTGGCGTCGTTTATAATCAGGCAATTGCCCATCACCTGGATGTTCTCAAAAAACATGCTCCACCATTCATTGGCCGTATAGGCATCCAGTGAACCCGCGGGGACATAAAGCGTGCGGCCAGCATAGTCACCATGATTCTCAAAAACCCATAAACCCATACTGATTTGCGACGGGTCGGTGATGTGGCTATACACCTCTTTCAAGCCGCTGCAGCACCAAAACGCCTCTTCCTCGATACTGGTAACAGAACTGGGAATGGTGACGGTGGTCAAGCCCGTGCATTGACCGAAGGCCTGGGGCCCGATACTTGCCAGGCTGTTGGGGAAAGTAAGGCTAGTGAGCCCTAAACAATGCTCAAATGCCATTTCGCCAATAGTCGTTACCGAGCTCCCGAAGTTGACGCTAGCCAGTCCTGTGCAGCCTGCAAATGTGCCTTTGTCGATAGTTGTGATACCATCAGGGATAGTCAACTCAATCAGGCTAGAACAAGCAGTGAACGCATAAATGCCTATGGATGAGAGCGAGTTAGGGAGGACCAGGTTGTTCAGACGGTAGCACTCATAGAAGGCACCGGATCCGATAGTCTTGAGCGAGGTGCCCAGATTGACATTGACCAAATCAGTGCATTCATAGAAGGCATAGTCACCAATTGCAGTCACCGAATTGGGGATAACGACACTCGTCAGACCGGGGCAATACTTGAAGGCCTCCTTGCCAATTGTCGTGACCGAACCAGGGATAACCGTATTCTTGCAGCCCGAAATCAGCGTATTTGAGGCTGTTTCAATAATCGCATTGCAGTCGTTGCGCGAGTCGTAGGCAGTATTGCCGCTTTCCACGATGATGCTCTCAAGGCTGCATCTCTGTAGCACAGCATTACCAATGGATGTTACCGAGCTGGGAATGGTGATGGTGGTCAAACTTTCGCAGTCGTCAAATGCATTATCGCCGATGGTTCTTACCGAATTGCCCAAGTCAATGCTTGCAAGAGAGGAACAATAGGCAAATGCCGAACGGCCGATGTTGATGACCGAATTGGGGATAGTTACGCTGGTCAGCCCCGTACAAGAGTGAAAGGCACCATCGCCGATGACTGTGATGTTGTCAGGAATTGTCAGGCTCGTCAGCCCCCTACAATTGCTAAACACACCGGTGTTGAGGGTGGTGATGCGGTTGGGGATAGTGATGGCGGTGAGACTGCTGCAATTACCAAACGCCAGATTTCCAATGTACGTGATGGAATTGTGTAGATTGATGCTGGCTAATTGGCTGCAGTCTTCAAATGCGCTGGCACCGATAGTGGTCACTGAGGTAGGGAGGGTGACACTAATCAAACCAGTACAGTACAGAAATGCCCTGTCACCGATGGTGGTGACCGAATTGGGGATATCTACACTCGCCAGCCCATGACAATTGTTAAACACACCATTGCTGATGGTGGTGATGTGGTCGGGAATGTTGATGCTTGTCAGTTTAGAACATGCGGTGAAAGCCTTTTCACCGATGGCAGTGACCGAGTTGGGAATGGTGATACTGGCTAAGTTGTAGCAATCGGCAAAGGCCTCGTCGCCGATGGCGGTCACCGAACCGGGGATATCGATGCTGGTCAGTGTTTCACAATTGCCGAACGCCAATGTGCCAATGGCGCTAACCGTGCCGGGAATGATTGTGTTCTGGCAGCCTGCAATCAACGTATTAGAGGCCGTTTCGATAATCGCGTTGCAGCCGTTGCGGGAATCATATACCGGGTTGGCACTGTCCACAGTCATGTCTTCCATGTTGAAGCAGCCAGTGAATGCTCCCTTGCCGATGCTGGTGACCGAGGCGGGAATGTAGAGGCTTGGCATGCCGAAACACCGCCAAAAGGCACTATCGCCAATGCAAGTAACCGAGCTGGGAATGTCGATGTTGGGGAGATTATAGCACACCTGAAACGCCTGTTTGCCGATGCTCTTCACGGTGTTAGGGATGGTGACACTAGTCAGTTGGCCACAGTAACCAAATGCATCATCACCAATGGCTGTCACCGTATAGGTTGAGCCGTTGTGGTTGACGGTAGCAGGTATCACTACATCGCCCTTATAAGCATAGGCATAATAATTACCGAAAATGTTGCGGGTCACTGCGGCTTCGCCATTGTTGTAGAGGTAGTAATAGATACCATTAGACTCGATGTAGTCAGGATAAATGGCAGAGTCGGCCTGGATGTGTTGTGCCGTGGCTACCACTGGCAACAAGATAGCCAACAGCAACAGGACGGATTGGATAAAATTTTTCATTTAATGTGTTTGTTATAATTGGGTTTATGATTCGCAGGTTGATGTATGGTATTGAGAATCAATTGCTTCAGCTCAAAAATGTCATTGATTACATCGCATTTGCGACCACAAAGGTAACAACTCTTCACCACATACACAAATCGCCCTGGCAACTCCCGTCCCAATCATTACTCACGATAAGGCCCAAAGTTGCGAAACTTATATTCCAGTACTTGGATTGCTCGCATGGAATTGCCAGAGCGAAAAACGGATTAGTATGAAGCCATTTGAGGGCGCATGCTGAGGAAATGGGTCCTGAAATTGCTGTCTAAGGCATGAAATGAGTTTAGATTTATTAGGGTGACCGAAAATGGTAAATTTTTGGTTTTTAGGCTGTTGACGATTTGAAAAGTTTAGATTTGTTGTTTGGTTGGTGGTGGCGTGTGAAAATTCTTTATACTTTTGTAAAAAATCAGTAAACTAACCAACGATGACCAGAATGAGACGATTGATTCCTGTGACCGTCATGATGATGATGGTAGCATTGTGCTCGACGGCTGCGGTCTATGAACCGACGTTAACGAGCGACAGTGAAGTGTGTGTGTTCTTTGAAGCCAACAGCTCGGTGAACGATGCGCCCAAGATTTGGGTGTGGGAGGGAAGCACCGACGGTCGCAACTATGTGGGCACTGCCTGGCCTGGTGCCGCGATGACCTATATGGGCGATACCCAAAGCGGTAATAAAATCTATAAGTGGACCTACACGGGCTCGCTGGCGATGCCCACGGGACTGATTTTCACCTGGAACAACCAGGGTGGTCGAGTGGATGGATCGTTCACCAACCACGGCTACTATGTGATGGGTCAGTTGACCAAGGTCATCGGGGCAGGCGAGAGCACCTTCGTCCCCAACCAGCATGTTATTTATGAACTTGACTTGTACAACTTTACGAGCCAAGGAACGCTGGCAGCCGCACAGGAGCGACTGGACTATCTCAAGGACCTGGGCATCGACATTATCTGGCTCATGCCCATTCACCCGCGCGGTGTGCAAGGCCGCATCGGGTCGCTAGGCAGCCCCTATGCCCCCCGCGACTACCATGCGGTGAACAGCGATTTCGGCACCATTGCCGACCTCAAGGCGTTTGTCACGGCTGCCCATGCCCGCGGCATGCAAGTGTGGCTCGACTGGGTGGCTAACCACACTGCCAAGGATAACGTGTGGATTACCCAGCATCGCGACTACTACAACTCCACGCTCACGAGTCCCAACGGCTATGGTGACGTTTATCAGCTGGACTACAGCAAGGAGGCTACACAGCTGGCAATGATCGAGGCGATGCAGTACTGGATTGACCAGGTGGACATTGACGGCTATCGCTGCGACTACATCAGCAGCAACACGATTCCCACAGCCTTCTGGACCCGCGCCATCAAGGCCTTGAAGGAGTACAAACCGGGCAAAAACATCACCATGCTGGGCGAGGGCGACATGGCCAACAGCGTGCCGCGCCTGCTCGTGTGTGGCTGGGATTATGACTACGCATGGGGCTTCCAGAGTGGGCTGGCCAACAACAAGAGCAATCCCACGGGCGTGCTCAACCAGTGCCGCAATCTGGTGAGCGACCTGCGTTTCATCGACACAAGTCGCATGGTTTACCTGACCAACCACGACCAGAACTATAACAGTTCAATGACCACGCAATATGGCAACAATGCCTATGCCTTCACCGTGCTGACTTTCACGCTCTACGGCATGCCCATGTTGTATAACGGTCAGGAGACTGGTTACCTGATGTCGCGCAAACTTGACTACTTCAACCGCACGCCCATCAACTGGAACAGCGTGGACAGCAAGATGCTGAACACCGTCAAGGCGTTGACTGCATTCAAGCACAGTTGCGATGCACTCATCGACAATGGCGACCGCGCCAGCGAGGTCCAGTTCCTCAACACAGGCAATAGCAACCTGGTCGCCTACACCCGCAGCCACAACGAGCAGACCGCCCTGGTTGTCCTCAACTTGGGCACATCTGCCGTCAACACCGTCGTGACGGGACTGGAAGCCGGAGAATGGAAACTCGCCATCGATGTGGACAATATCGCTGCCGGATTGACCGCCACGCCCGTGACCCTGAATGCGACGCAAAGCTTTTCGCTACCCGCAGGGGGTTACAAAGTATATTATAAAGGTGAACCGCTTAGTGAATACTTGCAGGGCGATGTGAACGGTGACGGCGAGGTCAATATCGCTGACGTGTCCTGGGTCATTGACATCATTCAGGGTGATGATGTGGATAACGCTATATTAAGTCGCGCCGACGTGAACCATGACGGTGAAATCAACATCGGCGATGTATCCCTCATTATTGACATTATTCTAGGCTAACTATCATTAACGTAATGGGCATGTGGGCTTGTGGACCGATGAAACGCTGGCTGGCACTGGCAGTGATGACGGCAGCACTGGCTATGACTGCCGTTGCCGGCGGCAGGGGTAACGCTTTTGGTCGCCTGGACAGTCTGATTGCCGTACAGCCCCGCATCGTGGCTGCCAAGGAGGCCCGGCTCGACAGCCTCAAGGCCAAGCTGGCAGTGGAGACAACTGCGCGTGGGCGGTATGCCGCCATGCGGCGTCTTTATGAAGAATATGCCGCCTATCAGTATGACTCAGCTTATGCCTATGTGAGCGGGTGCATCAGTCTTGCAGAGTCGATGAATGATGCCGACTTGCTGAACGGGAGCCGCCTGGACCTGGCGCATATCCTGTCCACCGCGTGTCTGATAGAACAGGCGCGCCACACGCTGGGCCAGATCGACACGACCCGTTTGGCGCCAGCCCGCCTCATCCAGTATCACCGCACATTTACCGACCTGCTCATCTACCAGGCCGAGTATATGCAAGGGACTCGTTATGCCGAAGATGTTGTGCGTGAGCTTATTGACTCGCGCCGGCGCATTGTCGGACTTAACGTTCCCCATGATGATGTGAACTACCTGATCACACTGGCCGAGTGTCATGCCGACAACCGCCAGACAAAGCAGGCCATCGACCTGCTTGCCCAACTGATGCAGCGCTACCACAGTGGCCAGCGCATTTATTCCATCATTACGAGCACGATGTCGTTCCATTATCAGCAGATGGGGGATAAAGACAGCCAGATGCAGTACCTGATCAAGAGTGCCGAGAGCGACCTGGAGGGTTGCATCCGCGAGAACACGTCGTTGAGGATGATTGCCGACCGCCTGTTTGATGAGGGTGACATCGACCGTGCCTATCGTTACATGCGTGTGGCAGTGGACGACGCCAACTTCTATGGCACGCGATTGCGCAACATACAGTCGTCGCGCATCGTGCCCAAAATCCTCAACGCCTATCAGACTAAACAGGAGCGCAACCACCGCAACATGTTGTGGCTGCTGGGCGTGATTTCGCTCATTGCGCTGCTGCTGGTCGTGGGCGTCATTGCCATCTACCAGCTGTTGAAACGGTACCGTCGCCTGAATGAGCAGAAGAAAGCCATCAATGAGCAACTGCGGCAGGTAAACGGCCGGCTCGAGGACACCGTGGGGCAACTGCATGAGAGCAATGCCCTGCTGCAGGAGAGGGAGAAACTCAAGGAAGAGTACATTGCCCGATTCCTGGCGCTGTCGAGCAAATTCATCGACCGTGGCGAGGAACAGCGCAAGGCGCTTTACCGCCTGTACCGTGACCGCAAGACCGAGGACCTGGTGCGTGAGCTCAAGAGCACCCACCACGGCAACGAGAATGCACAGCTGTTCTATGAAAACTTTGACAACGCCTTCTTGAACATCTTCCCTAACTTTGTCGATGAAGTGAACAAGCTGCTCCAGGAGGATGGCCGAATCGAGGTCAAGCAAGGCAAACGCTTGACCACCGAGTCGCGCGTGCTGGCGCTCATACGCATCGGCATTACCGATAATCAGAGCATCGCCAACATTCTGCGTGCCAGCCTGACGACCATCTACACCTACCGTTCAAAGCTCAAGGCCCGCGCCATTGACAAGAACAGCTTTGAAACACTAGTTAAGGGCATTGATGGCTAGATGCATGATTCTCAAAAGGCTAAACAAGATATTAACAAAAAAACAAAATAAGATGAAGAAATTTTTAAGTGTTGTGTTAATGTGCCTGGCATTGAGCACTGTTGCAAGTGCCAAGGACGTGAAAATGAGTTCGCCTGACGGGGCGCTGACCGTGACCGTGGGCGTGGACGGCGGCAAGGCCTGGTATCAGGTCAATCGTGGCACCGAGGTCATTTTTGGCCGCTCGGCTTTGGGCTTCGTGCTCAAGGACGGGGATTTCATGGACAACTTCAAGATGGGCAAGGTGACCCGCTCGAGCCTTGACGAGACATGGCGTCAGCCGTGGGGCGAGGATGCCCTGGTGCGCAATCACTATAATGAGATGAGAGTGCGCCTGCAGGAGAAGAATGGTATGAAAAGGTATCTTGACGTGGTGTTCCGCGCCTTTGACGATGGCATCGCTTTCCGTTATGAGTTCCCACGCCAACTCGGGTTGCAGGATTTTGTTATCATGGACGAAGTGACGCAGTTTACCCTGCCCACCGATGCCCAGACGTGGTCGATTCCCGCTTTGACGGCTTACTACGAGGGTATCTACACCCGTGAGCCGCTGAGCAAGAAGGGCAAGATGTCGGGCCCCGTGGCGCTTGAGGTGAACGATTCGCTCTACATGGCCATCATGGATGCCAACCTGACCGACTACTCGACGATGAACTTCTCTCATGACGGCACGACGCTCAAGGCCGACCTCGTGCCCTGGCAGAATGGTGACAAGGTGAGGGTGGGGGATACCCGCGTGAGCCCCTGGCGTGCCGTTATCATCGGCCGCAAGGCTGCCGATATCCTGCTCTCGCGCATGGCACTTAACCTGAACGAGCCGTGCAAAATCCAAGACACCTCGTGGCTGAAGCCGACAAAATATGTGGGTATCTGGTGGGCGCTGCAAAAACAGCGTTGGACCTGGTCGCAGGGTGACCGCCATGGTGCCACCACGGCGAATACCAAGCGTTACATCGACTTTGCTGCCCGTCATGGCCTGGGCGGTGTGCTGGTCGAGGGCTGGAACTATGGCTGGGATACCGACTGGACCAAGCACGGCGACGGCTTCTCGTTTACCAAGGCCTATCCCGACTATGACCTGGAAGGCCTGTGCCGCTATGCCCTTGAGCGCGGTGTGCGCATCATTGCCCACAACGAGACCGGCGGCGCGGCCCAGAACTACGAGAATCAGCTCGAGGAGGCCTACAGGCTCTATGAATCGCTGGGCATCAACACGGTCAAGACTGGCTATGTCAATTCCCACTTCTATAATGGCGAACTGCAGCACTCGCAATGGGGCATCTGCCACTTCCGCAAGGTTATCGAGACCGCTGCCCGTCATCACCTGATGATTGTGAACCATGAGGGCGCCATGCCCAGCGGCATCCAGCGCACCTGGCCCAACCTCATCGCGACCGAGAGCATGCGCGGTCAGGAGTACAACGCATTTGACCGCCAGGGAGGTAACCCTCCCTATCACGAGTGTATCCTGCCGTTCACCCGCGGCCTGGGAGGCCCCATGGACTTCACGCCCGGCATCTTTGAATACCGCAACGATGCGGTGCCCGGTACTCGTCCCCAGACGACGCTGGCCCACCAGCTTGCCGAGTATGTGGTCATCTACAGCCCCGGACACATGGCAGCCGACGAGATCGAGAACTACGAGCACCAGCCCGCCTTCAAGTTCATCGAGGAGGTGCCCACCAACTGGGAG
>Ga0247610_10002343_pt1 | contig 22040 bp, 38 predicted proteins | sample 174DNAGHGhighgp2_FD_193483 | JGI IMG/M metagenome (GOLD analysis project Ga0247610, IMG submission 193483) | Sheep rumen microbial communities from Palmerston North, Manawatu-Wanganui, New Zealand - 1742 DNA GHGhigh gp2 | ecosystem: Host-associated > Mammals > Digestive system > Stomach > Rumen...
TATGAGAAGGATCTGCAACTTCAATTAAAAATAGGGAATATCTATCAACAAAGGCTTATATTGAGCCTTTTGTTGATAGGTTAAAACCTTATACTACTAACTTTATTTGTTTAGTAAAACCTGCAGATCAATTATCATATGATGATAAAGGGGTTGATATTATTTATAACCGAGTTTTAATTATGGCTATATTTCCTGATAAGGATGACATATCTGTAAATCGAAATGAAAAACTTATATCTTATCATCGAGCTGTATGTATGGCATATGCTTTAGATGTAAAAACTCCAATTTGTAAATTTTATACTGGAGTTGTAGACAGAGATCTTGTGTTTTATGCATTTGGGGCAGATTGTATTAATATACAAAAAATTGAACCAGATACTCCATTAGATTATACTCCTATTCAAAATATTATAACAAATGGGCTTGGAGATAATTGTCAATTTATTCTTAGTCAAAATGAAACATTAAATTTAGATAAAGATAAAATGACAGAAAAACTTGGAGATTGGATTGATTTTACAATTAAAAAAGAATATGTTAATGATTCTGGAAGAATAAAACTATCTACAACTATTCCTATAGAAGCATACAAATCATTAATGATTAATAGAGACTCTGATTATTTTGTAGATGGAGATAAAATTCCTATGCCAGAAATCCTTAAATCTTTCTTAATTCAAGTTTCAGAAGATGATAAGGATATTATAAATAGATATGAAAAAACACAATTAATTAATCAACTATTAAAGTTATGAAAGTAGTTAAAAGAGATGGAAAAATAGTTGATTTCCAACCTGAGAAAATAAAGAAAGCAATTGAAAGTTGTTTTAAACAAGTCAAAACAAATCATCTTCCGTTTGAAGTTTACGAAACTGTTTTAAATGCTTTAACAGAAGCTCAAAATCAAGAGAAAGAAATTGAAAATCAAGAAGGAATTAAAACTTTTGATTGGAAAATTTCTGTAGAAGATATTCAAGATCTTGTAGAAAAAGCTATGATGAGTCTTGAAGAGTATGAAGCAGCAAAAGCTTTTATTCTTTATAGGGAAAGGCATAAAACAATTCGAGATTATGTTCAAAATAAAATTGATTTCATTTCTAAATATAAGAAAGCTTCTAATACCGCTAATGCTACTGTCGATGATAATTCTAATGTTAGTAATCGGAATGTTGCCGTAATTAATGCAGAAATTCATAAACCTGATAATATTGAGATTAATCGCGGAATGGTAATGCATAAGTTAAAAGAATTAGCTCCTGATTTTGATAATAAACAATATTTGCGAGATTTAGAAAGGCACATTATTTATAAACATGATGAAAATTCTTTTGCTGGAGCAATAGTTCCTTATTGTGCTTCAGAAACAATGTATCCTTTCTTAATCGGAGGTATTGAAAATATTGGTGGTTTGTCTGCTGCTCCTAGAAATATTGATTCTTTCTGCGGAATGTATATTAATTTAATATTTGCTACTTCTGCTCAATTTGCTGGAGCAGTAGCAACTAGTGAATTTTTACTTTATTTTACATATTTTGCAAAGAAGGAATGGGGAGAAACATTTTGGCAACATCCAGAAACTAAAATTTCTATTAGTACTAACAGAAAGAAAACTATTCTTTCTCAAATTCATCAATATTGGCAACAAGTAATTTATAGCATCAATCAACCCGCTGCGGCAAGAGGTATGCAAAGTGCTTTTGTAAACTTTTCATATTTTGATAAACCATTTTTTGAAGGAATGTTTGGTAATTTCTATTTTCCTGATGGAACACAACCAGATTGGGATTCATTAAATTGGATTCAAAAAGAATTCATGAAATGGTTTAATAATGAAAGATTACGCTGTTTATTAACATTTCCTGTAGAATCATATGCTCTTGTTTATAAAGATGGTCATTTCTTAGATCAAGAATCGGCTGATTTTGTAGCAGAAGAATATGCAAGAGGACATAGTTTCTTTACTTATATTAGTGACTCAGTCGATTCGTTATCAAGCTGTTGCCGTTTGAAAAATAAAGTCAAACTAAAGAATTTAATTTTACTAATGGTAACATAGGAATAGAAACTGGATCAAAATCCGTTATTACTATAAATCTTAATCGAATTATCCAGGATTATTTCAATATTGATGGATTAGCTACCAGAGAGGATGCAATTGCCCTTTGGAAAGAAGATAAAGATGGAGCTATTCACAGAGAGTTTAAAATATATCTTTGTAAAATATTAGAAAGAGTATACATATATCATGTTGCTTATAACGAGCTTTTATGGGATATGTATGATTCCAATCTTCTTCCTGTATATAAAGCTGGATTTATTGATTTAAATAAGCAATATCTCACAATTGGAATTAATGGTTTAAATCAAGCTGCTGAATTCTTAGGAATTAGATGTTCTGATAATAAAGAATATGAAGAATTCTGTCAATTTATATTTGGAATTATTAAACAAGGTAATGAAAACAATAAGTGTAAATTTAATGGTCATCAGTTAACTTTTAATACTGAGTGTGTTCCGGCTGAAAGTTTAGCTATTAAAAATTATAACTGGGATAAAGCTGATGGATTAGAACCAATGTCCATCTAAAACCACTATTAATTGACTCGAAACTCCTTATGGGACAACGAGGCGCAAGCAGGAAATATTTCCGTGCAGCGTGAGAGACTAAATATAGTGGCTAACGTTCAAATTAACGTTAGATGCAATAGTCCGAACTCTATGGTAACATAGAGAGATTAATTTAACGATTAATCCGTTTATAAATATAATATTATGAAAGAATGTACAATTTGTAAAAGAATGTTGGATGAAAGTATGTTTGACGAAGGACGTCATCAATGTAAAGATTGTAGAAAAGCATACAGAAAACAAAGACGAATAGATCATCCAGAAATACATAGAGCTCAAGCTTCAAGACAACAAAAACGAAATGGAAATTGGTTATTATCAAAGAAAAGTGCTTGTATTATATGTGGTGAATCTGAACCAATTTGTATTGACTTTCATCATATTAATCCTGAAGAAAAAGATTTTACTATTGGTAAAAATCGAAATATAGACAAAAACATTTTACAGAAAGAAATTGATAAATGTGTTTGTCTATGTGCGAATTGCCATAGAAAAGTTCATGCTGGATTAATAAATTTAAATGATTATATTTATGAATCACCTCTCTGTACAACGGGAGAGGGCGTAACAGAATGATTGGGTTCCAGAAGACACTAATCTTTATGCATCTTATATCTATAAACCAAATGATCCTACTATATCTGTATTGGAAAAAATCAGAATGCATGGGTCTAGATTCATAGGCGATTATCTTGATGGAGGATCAGCTGCTCATATAAATCTTTCTGAACACTTGTCTAAGAAACAATATCAGATGCTTCTTGAATATGCTGCTAAAGAAGGATGTCAATACTTCACATTTAATATTCCTAACTGTCAATGTGATGATTGTAAATTTATTGCAAAACAACCATTTACAGTATGTCCTAAATGTGGTAGTACACATGTAAGTCTTTGGGATCGTATTATTGGATATCTTACTAAGATCAAGAATTGGTCTGAAGGAAGACAGATAGAACAAAAGACTAGAATTTATTCTAAAGAAGTATGACACTAGAAGCTTATCCCTCATATATACAAGGCTTTATAAAACGATGCCACTATGAGTGCTTTATTTCAGATGAAGAATATGCAAAGCTTAAAGACAATAAGAAAGCACTTAAAGAATATATTGAAGAAAATGGATATTTAGATATAGACGATTGGGATATCGATGAAGTCGGGCCTATAGACGATATAGAAATTTATAATACCTAATATATGATAATACAAGTAACAAAAGATAATCCAATAGTAGCTGGGCAAACTCTAGCTCTATTGGATTTTTATGCAGACTGGTGTGGTCCTTGTAAAATGACTGCCAAACATTTGGAAGAATATATTGAAGAAAATCCAGAATTAACTATTTATAAAATCGATGTAGATGAATTTCCAGAAATTGCGGAACAATATCAAGTCCTTAATCTCCCGACTATACTCTGCGTTAGTGAGAATGAAGTTTTGTGGAGGCATACCGGATTGATGACTAAACAAATGTTAATTGATAAACTATCATGACAGTTAAAGAATTTATTGAAGAACTATCATACTTTGATTCAGACTTAGAAGTTGCTATTTGGGACGGATATGCTATGACCGCTCAACAAATCGGATCTATTTATGTAAAGGATAAAGACGAAATGTATGATAGAGATATGGTATGGATTGAAGGAGGACAATTAGTATGACAGTTGGAGAATTTGTTAATAAACTTTCTAATATTCCTTCAGATTATGAATTAAAATTTTTTAATTTTAATGGGCAAATCATGAGTATGAGTTTCTGGGATTCTGATAAAGATAAACATGAATTTTATATAAATTTGATATGTTAAAATTTACAACATCTGAAGTAACATTTAGTGTAATCCCAAGTAATTTTGATTTAAAAGCCACATCCTTGTGCACTTTATCTGATAATAACTCTATTACCTGGGTAGTTGTTATAGATTCTGGTTATTTTTATATAAACGGAAAACGATCTGATGAATATATCACCTATTATACAATAGGAAAATCTCTTAATGATTATCTTAATAATCAAACAATTGTTTTAAATGAATCAGATTTTGAATTATTTTGTAACACATTTAATTTAAAGATATCATGTTAAAATATACAACAGCAGAAGTAACATTCAGAGAAATTCCTGATGAAATCACTCTTTGTATAAATATATCAGGATGTTCTATACATTGTCCAGATTGTCATTCTAAAGAACTTTGGCAAAATATTGGAGAAGAACTCACGGAAGAAAAGTTATGCTCTCTAATCGAAGAAAATAAAGGAGTAACGTGTGTTTGTTTTATGGGTGGAGAAAATGATTGGCTAACTTTATTTTCATTAACTTCAAAAATTAAATCTAAATATCCTGATTTAAAGTTAGCGTGGTATCGAGGTAAAACAGAGGAAGAAGCAGAATGTTTTTCTCGAAATTTTACATATGTTAAATATGGCCCATATATAAAAGAATTAGGTGGTTTAGATTCTCCAACTACAAATCAACGATTATACGTTTATTTTTGGGAACCAGACCATGTTAAAGAAGACATAACTTATAAATTTTGGAGAAATGACACAAATAGTAATTAAAGAAGGATTTAAACTAAATGTTCCAAAAATTGTTCACAGCATTCTTAAACGAGTTGAAAGAAACGGAGGGGACTGTCCTTGTCATCATCCTGATAATGATGGAAGTATTCATTGTCCTTGTGACAGCTACATAAAAAGAGATAAATGTTATTGTGGTTTATACGTTAAATAATATGTCAAAAACTACAGACTGGGTTATTAGAACTCAATATCAACAAGAAGTATTGAATAAATACGAATTTGCTAAACCTAAATCTCATGGGAATACAAATAAATGATTTAAAAAAGATGAGCAAGGAAGAGTTTTTAGCTCTTCCTAATTCATCTGAAGAGTTATATAATGCTCTTCAAAATTCAAAAGAAGGATGGATTAAAGTCTCTCGAATTGGAGATGGAAAAGGAGAATCTGGATATACTTATGCTTTTGGAGAAGGCATCTCTTGTCGAATAGCTAATATTGATAGGTGGTATATGACTTCTGTTATTCAAAGTATAGATTGGGAAAATCACACATTCAAAACTCTAAATTCTACTTATTCTTTTGAATTTAAAGATAAAGATCAAATTGAAGAGGAACGAAAGAAAAGTTTCGAACGAATAGAAAAAATGTTAAATGAGTATGGAAGTGAAAATTAAGAAATTGGTAGAAGAAGCAGTAGTTCCTAAATATGCGCATTCTACAGACGCTGGATTAGATTTAACAGCAACTTCTTTTGAAATTAGAAATGGTGTATACATTTATGGCACTGGTTTAGCTATCGAAATTCCAAAAGGATATGTTGGATTAATATTTCCTAGGTCAAGTAATTTTAAACAAGACTTATATCTTACTAACTGTGTAGGAGTTATTGACTCCGGATATCGTGGAGAAATTAAGTTTATGTTTAAAATGGGATCTATTAACGCTGGAAACATTTGGCATGTTGGAGATCGAGTTGGACAACTTATAATAATGCCTTATCCATCTATTGAATTAAAAGAAGTTGATGAACTATCAGATTCTGATAGAGGAGAAGGTGGATTTGGTTCTACTGGTACAAAGTAATATGGTAATTAGAGAAGAATATTTAGTTACAGTTAATTCGAAGAATAGAATTCAAAGAGTTAAATTACAACTTGATCAAAATCCATTTGATAAAACTTATTCAATTTTTAGAATAACTGGTCAATATGGAGGAAAGGAAACCGATCAGCCAGTAATTAAAATAGAGCATGGAAAAGTAAAAAGAACTGTTGCTGAACAGGCCACTTTACAATTCAATGCTCTTTTAAAGAATTATCTTGATAAAGGATATGTTAAATTATCTGGATTAACAACGAAGAAATATTCTGAGTTAACTGAAATTGAGCTTAAAAACTTATTAGGTGGAAACTTTGTTTCAGATCAATCTGGAATTCCTAAGCCAATGTTAGCTAAATTAGCTGATCAATGCTCTAGCGATATTTGGGAAAAAGATTGGTACGTTTCAAGAAAATTAGACGGGGTACGTTGTTTAATGTACTATAAAGATGGAATGATTCAAACTGCCTCTCGTGGGGGCGGAAATTATAATGTGGCAACTAAACATATTCGTGAAGATGCTACATTGCTCGAAATCTTTCGTCAGAGCCCCGATCTTATTCTCGATGGAGAGTTATACCACCACGGCGCCGATTGGCCTTTACAACGTATTTCTGGGCTTTCTAGACTACAAGAATGGAAAGATGAATGCAAAGGATTGCAGTATTGGGTTTATGATTATGTAGACACTAATAAACCATTTAAAGATAGATGGCAAGTTCTTGATGCATTAAAGAACATTTTACCAGAAGACAGTCCTGTGAAAATTCTTGAACAAAAATTAATGAGTGGATATTTGAATGTTAAAAAGGAGCATGATAAATATGTTCAAGAAGGATTTGAAGGATTATGTGCTAGAAATCCAGAAAGAGAATATGGCGTTAATAAAAGATCCGCAATTTATCTTATAAAATTAAAAGAAAGAAAAGATGCGGAAGCAAAAATTATAGATGTCAAAGAAGGCTTGAGACCTGAGGATATGTGCTTTGTTCTTAAAACTCCCGAAGGTATTACATTTGCAGCAAAGCCAATTGGAGATATTGCAACTAGACTTAAATATTTGCAAAATAAAGATAAATATATAGGTAAGCAAATGACTTACACATATTTTAGCTTATCTTCAGATGGTGTTCCAACACAGCCTGTTGCAAAGCATGTTAGACCGGAGGACGAATAATGAAACATTATCCTATTAGACAATCTATAACTGATAGAAGTTCTATATCTGTAAATCTGTATTTAAAGGATATTTCAAAGTATCCTTTACTTACAGATGACGAAGAACAAGAACTCATTCTTAAACTAGATGACCCCGGAGTAAAGGAAAAATTAATAAATTCTAATCTTCGATTTGTCATTTCTATTGCTAAACAATATCAAAATAAAGGTATAGATTTACCAGATCTTATTTCTGCCGGAAACATAGGTCTGATAAAAGCTATATCTCATTTTGATGGATCTTATGGATGTAAATTTATTTCTTATGCTGTATGGTGGATAAGAGATAGTATTCTAAAAGAAATACTAGATCATGGAAAGATAATTCGAATTCCCACTGAAAAAGTTACTAAATTTAATAAATTAAATGCGGCAATTTCTAAGTATGAACAAGATAATGGAACATCTCCATCATTAAAGGAATTATCTGAAATTCTCAACTGTACAGAAGAAGATATAAAAACGATTATCAGTCAGTGTAATATATCTGTAATTCCTGATTCTGTAGTTAACTCCGAAGGAGAACTAGAATCAATCTTTGATACATTGTATATTGAAGACGGAAATACTGACGAAAATCTTCAAAGACAAACTAATTCTACATCTATTACAAATTATTTAAAACAACATCTTAATGATACTGAATATTATGTCTTAACCAAATGTTTTGGACTTGATGGCCCAGAATTAAGTTTTGATACAATTGGAAACAATTGTGGAATTACTAAAGAGCGCGTAAGACAAATTAAGGATAAAGCTATTATTAAGTTAAGAAAATGTGATAATGTAGAGCAATTGTTAAACTTTTTAAGCTAAGAGATAGAGTCTCTTATAAAACTATGAACAAACCAATTTTACATTTAAGCGAAAACTTTCAGCTCAAATCAGCTGATTTATTAATTAAGAAATTACAATTAGAACTTGGAATGGCTAATTCTTATATTGACGAATTAGAAAATGATAAGAAAGAACTAGAAGAAAAAGTTGCTAAATTAGAAACTCAAGTTAAGAATTTAAATGACAAGTATTCTAAAGATGTAAACGAATTCTTAAGAACAGATTTGTTATATCAAAAGTTTATCAGTACTATTGACCGTGTAACTAAAAAAGTTAAACACACTCAAGAACAAAATGAAAAACTAATTATAGAAATAAGTAAATTAAGAAATGAGAGAGATAATAAAGAAATGGTTTGAAAACCCAGGTAATATAACACCTGAAGAAGCTGCTGAAATTATTTGCGAATATTGTAGATTGTTTGGAGATAGAAAAGTATCTGGAGAAGATTTACAAGCTTTATTTGCACTTAATAATCGAGGAATTCCTATTAATTGGGAAAAGTTGATTAAATATATCTGTATTAAAAACGGATATGAAGTTGAAGAACTTTGGTCAGCTCCTGATAAAAATGGACAGCAACATAGAATGTATAGACGATTAAAAGAATAAATTAAACCCCCTATCCCGGAGAAATCCGAGGTAGGGGGTTATTTTTTTTAATCGTGTTCATTCCAGTTCCAATCTTTAATTGCTCCAATTCGTCTAATAAACATTTTTTGTATATCTGGATCTCCGTCTGAAAATATTTCAACAGCATCGTCCCGTAAATTAACAAGACTAGACCAGAATCCCGGTGTCCAACTCATTGATGCGATTGCGGTAGGACTTGTATCTTGCATCGCTCGTAACACAACTCTTTGTAATGGTTTAACATCTTGCATTTTCTTTGTTCCTCCACTCCACAACCATTTAAATATACTAAATAGGATCATACCTAATAATATATCATGTAATGCTAATGAAAGATTTGCTAATCTATATTTATTTTCTTTAATAGATTTAAAATCTGCATGAAACAAATCATGAAGTGTACCCATTATAGAATAAGCTAGACCTTCAATATAGTCACCTTGCCACACATAAGCTAAATCAAGCTATCCTTTTTCTTCTTCTGTTAACTAACTTTCTGGTACAAATTTAACTTCAGGAGATCCATCCTATCTTTCAATAATACGTCTATAATATTTTTCTCCATTTCTTTCTAATGGAATAAATCTTCCTTGAGCTGTATTATCTCCTTTTGTAGTGGGTCTACCTCTAAACCATAAGTTAGCTTTTGCAGTTACGAATGTCTGAAACTGCTTCCAAATTAGTCCAAAGAATCCAAGATCAACAAGTGATTTGATTTCATGGTCATAGTAGCCATAAGCTAGGTCTGCAACTTCTTTTATGGAGTTTCGTTGTTTAGTTGTATAAGCGCGATCAAACTCTTTGTATGTAACGTTTCCATCTTTATCATATTCAATAAATGATCTTCCTTCTTTCTCAAACTATTCGGCCATTGCTAAATAGAGAGCTTTTTGTTCTAGATATTTTTCACCACGATAGTTAGAATTTAATCCGTGTTTAACAAGTTCAGAAAATCGTTTATCTTTCTTAAAGTCATATTTTAACATGCCATTTTCATCTAACGAATGTGCTTCAAAACATCCATCCTCCATCATTTTGGCTACAAAAAGTGTTAACCTATTAAAGTAATCTGGGGCAGAGTTAGCTATATACATCCATTTTGATGGATTTGCTAATATACCGTGTCTTGATAACATTGAATTATCTACAGTTCTGCTTATATCTTCATTAGCAATACCATATATTTTATTTAATGATTCACAAAGAGTATAACTAGCGATATCTACATCAGAAGTAAAAGCTTTAGCCCACTTACCAAGTGACTATCCCCAAATTGTTTTATTCGCTTCAAAAACAGTTTTAATACTTAACTTATCAGAAGAACCCATTTGGCCTAATACTCTTGAATAGTTTGTAAATTGACCAAATGTTATTTCTTTTATGAGCTATAATGGTCTAAAAGCTAAAACTAATAAGCTATTCAATTTTCTTAAAGCATTAACTAATTTACCAGGAGTTTCCGCTTCTTCAGGCATTAATGTTTTATTTTTAATACTTGTTTTATCTCTAGCTGCTAATGCCTCTAATTCAGCACTTCGATTTGTACCTGTAAGTTGCTATGTGAAATGAAGCATGGTTGCACACGCTGCAGTTACTTGTAAAACGTTTTCAAAATAATCTTGTCTAATCGACTAGAATGCAACATCAAGAGCTAATAAATCTAAATCAAGTTCGAAATCATTTACACCTTCTTCTTGAATTAAAAACTCTCTATCTTGAGGACTGATATTATACTAGTTATACATAGTAGTAGCATTCTTTCGTAATTCTTTTGAAATCATTGAACGCTATGTACCATGTGTTTTTGTTAAATCCCAATCATCTTTTAAAGTTTCATATTCTTTTAATAATAAATCTTTTAATCCAATACGTTTTACTTTTTTCCAACGTTCAAAATATCTTGCACGTTTTAATGGTAATTCAAAATATCTTGACTAAAAGATTTTTATTGCAGAATCATTTGTCATTAATAATTCGTCAATTTCAGAAGCATTTTCTTTATAAGTCCAATCAGTATGATTTCCTAATTCGTCTTTAAATCTATATTTATTAATTTCCCAAAGTATTGCTTTTAAAAATTGAACAGTTTCTTTATCTAATGAGATATCAGTGTATGGATTTTTTAAAGTTAAAGTATCAGATATTTGATTTTTTGAATCTTTTACAAGTAACTTTTCCCACATATTTGTGTTAATTCCTGATAAAACCCTGCTTGCAGTTGACTAAAATCTAGAAATATAAGGTAATGTGATATCCTAAATATTTTTATGTGCTTCCTAAAATTCTTCACGAATATGAGCATATGCTTGTTCATAATATTCTGCTAAAGCACGAAGAGTAGGAGAAGGAGAATTTTCCGCACTAGTTATATGTGTTCCACTGCCAATACCTCTAATAACATTTCCTTTTTCATCTAAGAAAGCTTGATTACTATTAATAGTCATTCCAAATAAATCAAGAATACTACTACCTCTAAATCCCCATTTGTCAAAATTTCCAGTCGGATCAATAGGAAGTCCTTGATAATACATCAATAGTTCGCAAATATGTAAATATAATGCCGTTATAGGATCATTTGTATCATATCTAGTTGTTTCATCAAACTCTTTAAACTAAAATTTAGGATATTTCTATTCTAACTTTTTACGTAATTGAATTAATTGTTTTACTTTTCCGCTTCTGGAATAAGTATTAGCTTTAAATGATTTAACTATTCTAGATAGTTCGTTGTCATCTGTATATTGTTCTTCAATTTGTTTTAATTCAAATCCGAGTGCTTCCCAAGGATTGGTCAGTTGAATTTCCTTATTAAAATGATTTGGAGTGTTTGTTTTATTGCATAATATATCATAGTTGGATAAGATATCATCAATAGCATATGAATTATTTTCTCCACTATATGCTGGATTAATAACTCTTATCGATCCAATAGATTTATCTTGAAAAAATCCTGGATTTTCTTGAGCTATCATATTTAGCAAATGCACGCATTTAATTGACTCTGCACTTAAAACATTTGCATGAAGGGTTGTTACATTATTTAACTGTCTAACTTCATCATTTGTATAGAAATTACCAAGTATAGATCCGTATTTTCCACTAGCGATTGGTGCATTTAATGATTGATCTGTCAATACAATAAAATTACAAATTCCAGTAGTCTTATTTTTAAACCCAATAATTCCATTGTTGATTAAAGCTGGCTAATTTATTAATTCGTATTGAGGTTTTACAAACTCACCGAATACTGTATCCATGATCATTTTAATACTACCAGATTGAGCTTTTGTGTTCAAGAAATTAAAATCTTGAGGTAACGTACCATTTTCTTTATATTCTTGAATTAATTCTACTAGATCTATTACCCATGAATTTTTTAAAGCATTCATAGTTTTTATATATTGATCTATGTATCCTCCTGGTTTTGTAAAATATTCTTTATTTGAATTAGTAACTTTTTCTTTTTTATATACATTATAAAATGCATACCGCTTATTTCCTTTAGAGTCTACAAATTCTTTTAATTTAGTTGCAATAATTTCATCTCGACTATACTATTTTTCTGTTGGGGTATAGTCAACCATTTGATGAAATAATTCCATAGCAGAATCATCTAAAGCAACAGATTCTTGAACAGTTCCGGCTTCTTCGCCGGGTCCAACTAAAAATTTTATTTTTTCTGTAAATTCTCCATTTACCCAATCTAATCTTGGGAATCGTTTTGCGGATGTTATTCTTTTACATAGATTTATCATAGGGTTAGAATCATTTCTAGATTTTCCTACGAAAGAATCTTCTGCATTATGTCTATTTAAATATATAGGAAGAACGTATAAGTTCATATTAGATGCTTTAATTCCGTGTTTAGCTAGCATCTAACGATATAACCCGAGCTAATATTCGGTATGATATAATTTTGCAGCGCACCATCCCTCAAATTCTCTATTAGAAACTTTAAAATCAATAATGTCGACACTTCCGTCTGCTTTAACAACAATTAAGTCGGCAATACCTCGAATTCCTTTATAAGAATCATTAAGATTTTTTACATCATCTGCATATATATACCATTCGGAATAAAATTTAGCCCCATTATACTCTGGCCTAGAAGTAATTGATTTATAAATTTTTTGCGCATTTTGAGATAACACTTCTACAATTCGATCGTCTGTTAATTCTGGGTTATCTTCTGTAACAATAGCTCTTAAAGTTCTTCTATTTTCATCAAGACTTTTTCCTTCTTGATCAGTAGTATCATTTAAATGCGTTTTTATTTGTTTTAAAGCGTCTTTATATGCCTAATGTGAAGTATCTCCGTTATGTTCAAAAAGTTCATGAACAAGTGCGTGCTATAACTCACCCATTTTATTTTCTAAACTCCAATCTGCAATTTGCTGTAGTATATCTTCTCTAGCAATCTCCGCATTTCCTCCTGCTTCTTGTTCAGCTTTTACAAACTCTTCTATATAGTTTTCTGTATTTATAACAGGTACTAATAAAACAGTAGGACTATCTGGTTCATTCGATAACTGATGTCTTGATTCTATGTAAGAAGATACCCCTTGATGCGATCCTCCTAATTTTTCCGCGATTGGTTTTATTTCTTGTAAAATATCTCCAACTTCTGCTTGAGTTGTAACATCTTTACTAAATAAAGCTTTTGACAGCTCGGGATATTTTCCCGAGTCTGCCATTAACTTTCTACGTATTTCTTTTACAACTTGACGTTGAGTCATTTTTACACCGTTTTCTGTAAAAATATAACACGTACTCATATTAACATTCTGTTTCAATTAATTTTTTATTTGTGATTAATGATCTTATAAATGCCGAAATATTAACACTTCTAATTACTTTTGTTTTTTGTTCTAAATATCCAGTAGTATCTCTTGATTGTTTCATGAAAAGCGTACTGTTGTAAGAAGGAAGTGTTGAAATAGTATCACTTAAAAACATTAATAAATTATCTACAGGATTAATTCCTAAAGTTTTAGAAATATAAGGATTTAATAGCTCTTTTACAGTATCTAAAATATTCTATTCTTCATCACTATCTAACCTAGATATTTGTTTTCTAGGATCCGGACTAACAATTCCTTCTAGATATCTGCAAAATGCTTCTTCTTGTTTATCTAATTCCATCATATTTGCATATTCTGAAGATTGAGAAATATTCTTATAAATTTCTTCAACTTTATCAGAATTCATTATTGTTTTCATTAATCTTTCAAATCTTCCATAATCGTCTTCTTTCATAACTGCCAATATCATGTGCATTAATTCATGCATCGGTGTTGTTGTTATATCAGAATTAGTATTTAGGAATATTATTCCATCTTGTACTTTACCATGTTCAGAAGGATCGGCTTCGTAAGTTTCAATTTGAATTCCAAGATTTCTCATTCTTTCAGCGAATTTCTTATATACAGCAACAGTTTCAAAGGATTTTAATGAAGCTCGCTAAGATTTCAATCGTTCGTTAAATTCTTTTAAATCCTAATTAAACTCTCCCCATCCTTCTGGATCAGAATTTTTAAAGTTATATAAATCTCTTAATAATCCTTCTTTTGTTAGATCAATAGAACTTGCTTTAAATCTAGTTAAAGGTTCTCCTTCAAATGTTGTTATTTCCCAATATGGATTTCCACTTTCATTAATAATTTTAGCTTGAATTTGTTCTTTTACTAAATTTTGCCCAAACTACTCCGCCTAGATTAAGAAGTCATTAGATTCATGTATATTATCTAAATTAAATAGAAATTTCTTTGAAATATCAATAGACTTTGCTTTCGATAAATCCCATCTTTTTGATTTTTTATCAAATATAGCATCAAAAACTGCAATTCCTTTTTGATGAAGTCTTATCTAATTTTGATAACAAAAAGCAGTAAACATGAGTGGATCTAAATGTATATCCTATCTTAACCCTCTATCGTGTTCTTGAATTATAGTTGATAATTTTTTTGCTACAGAATTTTCTTTAGTATTTGTTGCAACATATAATTCAAATGCTCTATCTAATGAATCTTGTCCAAATCCAGATAATGATGTAATTCTATCATATAGATATATTAACTCTGTAACAGGAATATTTTGTCCTTCTTCAATTTCAAATAAATCTCCTAAATTTACATTAGATAATGCATTAAATCCAGTTTGAATATAATAAGCTTTATTTTGATCAGCTACTGTAGAAAGAGTATCTATATCGAAATTAAATTTATATTTTGGTAAAAATATTTCTTTTTTGCTTCTATCTATCTTTTTAAAATCTGGTTTTATATATGCTAAAAATGTATTAGTTGGATAAGAATCCTATAAAGCGGGAATTAATGTATAAGCCACAAAATTAGCAAAATCTATTAATCCTTCATTGGTATTTGGAATAATTACTTTTTTGTTTCCATTAGAGTCTAAATAACTTATAGTAAAATTATCCGCATTTTCTGATAAATATTCAGATAAAATGTAATCATCATAAAACTTTCCGGCTAATCTTTGTATTGAATCATCAAACGACTTTGTATTATAAGCTTCTACTTGAGCAGTACTTGTCCCATAATCATTTGTTCTAGTTACTTCTTTTCTTGTATAAAGTCTTCTCTAAATATATGATTTATATGCTTCATTTAAAAGAGTTCTTGCTCTAGAACTAGATTGCTTAATAATTGTTTCTGATACTACGAAAGCATGAAGCATTTCGTAGAAGTGAGGTAAATTATTCAGGCAATCTAATACGTTAAAATTAAATTTGAATAAATTATATAAATCTGTACAGAACTAACGATATTTTTCGTCATTAAAATATCTATTCATGTCTATTGTAAAACCCGATTCCATGTATCGATTCTACTAATTTCTCTAATTTAATTCATTTAATTTTTGTAAAAATATATTCTCAAGTTCTGGACTTTTAAATTGTTTTAAAGTAGATACAACGTAGGGAATAGATTCTATAGTAGATAATTCAACTGTGCTTATCTATATTTCATAATTATTCATAGTTATTTTAGTATCATCATCTAATTTTCTAACTAATTCTAACTAATCTGTAATTATGTTCTATAATTTAGTAAAGAATTTATCTGAATCTAATTCGTCTACTTTTGTACCTTGATTAATACTTCCTATTTGAGCTATTTTACTCATTTCTTGAGCACAAGAATATACGTATAATATATTTGCATATTCGTCTTTATTTCCAATAAAATCAGTATCTTTTCCAGATATAATATTGTTACAAAGAGTAGTAACCGAAGGAGTATTATTAGAAAATTTACTACTATCCAATTTTTTTGCTAAATATGAAAATTCAGGACTAGTTGTAAATTTTACTACACTTTCAGCATCATATCCCATAACAACTAAAAACAAATGTATACTGGCTAAGTTCACAGACGCATTCATTTTTGCTAAAGCTAATTCTTTCGCATTATCTGTTGCTAAAGAAATTAAACTTGATATTAATAAAGAAGCATCTTTATTTGCAAAAGTTAGTTGATCATTAATTGCTTCTGGACAGAATGTATGAAGAGCATTATTTAATATTTTAACTGCTTCCTGTTCAAATTGAATATCAGAAATTGTGCTAAAATAATTGCTTTTACCGTTTATATTTAGTTTTGTTAAGAAATATCTATTTGAATCTATTAATTCTGCAAGGTTTTTTCTATGCTTGTTAAAATATTGGGTTAAAGCAAAGAATGCTTTTAGTCCATTTGCCATTATACCAACATCCTTTTTACCAACTGAATTTACATATTGAGTTCTAGCAATCGATAATCCGCCGTCATCTAAATCTCTTTCTAGTGCTGATGAATCTTCTATTTTCTGTAAAACATCTGTAAAATATTTCATTGCCTGATCAATAGGAGAATATCCGGCCATCATATTACGTTCATCAAGCGATACTTTTATAATATCACTTTGAACAATATTTCTTGCTTCTTCCGCAGTAACAATATGTGAGTTATGTTTATTTATTCTCTAGATAAATCTTTTGGTTGATTTTCTACTTAAATAAGATTCAGGAAGTATAAAATCTGTTCCAGGTTTAATCAATCGAAGACCCTTTTCTATAATAGATAGTCTAATTGTTTCTTTTAATTTGGGTAAATCAGAGTTAAGTTTATATTTTTTTGCTAATTGAGTTATTACCGATTCATCTAATGAATAAGAAAGTTCAAAATCGTCTAATAACTCTTTTAGATTTTGATTTACTAGAATAATTTCTCCTTCTGAATTAATTTCTCTAAATATAACTGGCTATAAATTATCTGCAGCTAAGTAGTAATTTTCTGGAGATACAATATATGACTGATTTGGAATTGGTAATCTATCAGAGATCTCTGCTAATTTTCTAGTAGTATAATTTGCAAGAGGAGACCAATGATTATATTTACCAAATCGAGATACATCTGCTCCCATTATATAAGATTTATCAATATCAAGATCGGAACCCTATAACCAGAACTACCATCTACTTACAAATACATTGTTACTTTTATCATCAGTAAGTCCTACAACTTTTACGGCCATTATTGATTGAAACGCTTGTGTAGGAATACGTACAGAAATTGCAGATAAAGTTTTTATAAATGAATTATATAAAACACTACTTAAATCGTTTTCGTATCTATTTTTAGATTTTAAATATATGTCTGCTAATTCTGATCTAATTTCATCTTGAGTTTTATCTTTTAAAGAATATTTTAATAGTTCAAGATTTCCATCATAAGTATCAATATTGTTTAAATTAATAATATAATCTAACCATTTTTCCGTAATATCTATATTTTCAAAAAATGGTTGAATTGATACTAAATCTAATTTAGAAAGAGAGTCTAGTAGATTTTTTATACTTAATTCGTGTTCAGATCTATGAAATATAATTGTTTCATTACCTTTATTATCTGTATAAACTTGGTATAAAGTATTATTATCCGGTAATTTATACATTCGATCCCCAGATTTACTTATTCTATATCCATCTTTTACAGATATTTTTATAGGTTTTAATCCGTCAATATTAAAATCGGAAAAAGAATCTACAACTGCAATATTAAATTTATAGTTATGACATCTAACAAGAAAATCTATTTTTCCTTTGCTATTAATTTCTTTACCTTTAATTTCCTTTAAATCTGACTAATAAAATGGATTTACTTTCTTAAAGAAATTTTCATCGATTTCTGCAAGAGAATATCCTCCAATTTTATAATTAGATCTATATAATTTAGGCATGATTATTTCTGCTGGATCTACTTGGTAATCATAAATAGGAGAAAATTTTAAAACTCCATTAATATATAAATTGTTTTCTGTTAAATCATGATTTAAATCAATTCCTCCTAGATAAGTTTCCCAATCAAAAGTTCCATCTGGTAAATACTATTCTTTATTGAAATCATAACCCATTATATGTAGTTGTGCTTGACGAATAGTTATTTTATCTAAAAGATTTTTAACATATGAAACAGAATAAGGATCCCCGGATAAATAATTTTGAATATTCTCTAAAATTCTAATTTCGTCAATACCTTGTTTCAATCCTTGGTATCGTATTAAATTTAATATATCCTAAGTATTTTTATCTAATTCTTTCGATCTATATAGAAAATCTGTATAAACTGTAGGTTCTTTATTTTCATCATATAATGATTCAAATTCATTAGAATTTTTCAAATTAAGAAGAGTACGTAATTTTAATAAAAACGCTTTTTTTATTCTTTCTTGTTTTGCAAGTGTCGGAAACTATTCGTCTAAATTTCTTAAATATGCCGCATATAGTAAAGATGGCTACCCATTTGGAGCCAAATCTAAACTATATCCATTGTTTAATTCCAGCGCCGCAATTGCAGCGTTGGAATTACCAATGATTCTAGTTAAATTTGCTAGATTTAATCTATACTAAGGATTATTTTTATTAGTACAATAACTCATAATTAACAACTCTTTCTAATTGATTCACCTTTTTCAGCTAAACGCGCTATTAAGGTTTCTATACTATCTTCATTTTGTTTTACTTTTCCAACTTGAGCTGCTAACTATGCAGCTTTTGTAGCATAAATATTTTTATGACGTTTTATTCCATCAACATATTCTACAATCCAGGATACGTATTGAGGACGTAAATCATGAGAAATATCTCTATTTATCATAATTACCATATCAGTAATAGATCCATCAGGATTTGTATGTTGTTCTACTTTATTCCAGAAGTCTTGTAAATCTTTTAACGTATCTAATGTTACAGTAACTTGCCCATCAATTTCAGGTATACGATATGTTACAGTATCAAGAATTTTTATATTTTTTAGTTGATCTACATTAGAAACAACTTCTAATGTTATAAATTCATTATCGAATAATCCTAATAGTTGTTCTGGAGAAACTGTATTTCTCTTTAAATACATTCTTACAAGTTCAATATCTTTTGTTTGAGGATCTGTATTATTGTTTTTCCATCTTTCTGTAAAATAAGCTGATACACGAGGTGTAGAAGCAGACCATTTTCTTGCAACTTTTAATAAATCTCCAAATAAATAAGGTTTACCATTGACATCATATATTTGCATTACATTACTTGCAGGATTTAATATACCGCCTAAGCCCGTATATCTACGTCTAATAGACGATTTATTTAGATCTTCAAGAATATCTTTAATAAATGATTTATAGAATCTTCTGTCACTGATTGGAAGCATATGTGTATTTAAATCTTCTGCAAACATTTCAATAAATGCCTCAGTAGATGCAATTTTAGTGTCCTGTGCTAATTTTTTAATAAGTCTTTCTGAAATTTGTCTTAATGCTCCATCCATTCCTTCTGCTTCTAATTTAGTTAAGAATTTTCTAGATTTATTCATCGAAATTTTTACCAAATCTGCTAATGATTGATATATTTCTTCAGCTAAATCAGAAGTATAACCTAAAGCAGCCATAGCGGAAATTGTTTGAGACATTTCTCTAACATCAGATAAATCAGCATGGTGATTAGCATCTAATTGAATTCCGAAGTTTGAAGTATTTATTGTAAAATAATTTAAAGGCTGAGTATCACTTTTAAATGCTACGTTTTTATGATTTATATTTACTGCTCCACGTTTTATAGCAGATTTATTAGCGGCAATAACAATAAATTTATCTCTTAGTGGTTGATATACATTACTTTGAGTATAAGGTCCTTTAGGATCAATTATTTTTCCAACATTAAAAATATAATCTGCAGTAGCTTCTATACTTCGTTCTCCAGATTGTAATTGGCCATTTACTAATACTTGAGACTATAATCCTCCCATTTCTTCCCAAAGGCGGAATATTGAATCAATAACTACATTTTCTTTAGTATTCAATGGCTGTAAGTCATTACCGTATTGATCAACTTCTATATAAGAAATAGAGTAAGTGTTTCTTCCAGTTTTCTAAATACCTCCAATTCGTTTATAAGTAAATCCATCAACCATATATACTGGACCTCCTTTCGGAAGTCTCATAGTTTTTCCAAAAAGATTTTTAGTTAAATCAACATCTTCATCCCATTTCAAATCATGCATTTTTTTAAAGAGTTTAAATAAATCAAAACTCTTTCCAGGATTTACTTTCATTGAAGATAAAATAGCAGCGTTTGTCATTGGGTATTCTGCCCATTTAAAAAGAGTACTTCTATCTACATCTGTACTAACTCCAAAAGTTTTTTTCGTTCCATCAATACCGTGCCCTGGTAAAGAATTATTTTCCATAATAGACCAGAATGGACTTGAATAGCCAGATCCATCGAATATATCCTAATTGTTAGTATTACCACTAATATTAAAAGTTTCTTCTTTATAATCTTCAATTACACAAGCTTTTGCCTATTGAGAAACTCCTCGTAATAATCCCTACGCATATTGTTGAATAGTAGCCGGGAATAATACCATACGTTTTGACATAGAATCAATTCTTCTGGCTCTTTCCTATGATGGAGTAGTGTATGAACCTTTTGCAGGATCTAGATAATAAAATTTAGAAGTTAAATCCATATAATTATGTCTAATTAGATTAGACATAGTGGTAAATACTTTTAAAGTATCAACAAAAGGAATTCTTCCTTCTTTTGTTTTAATTAACTCTACAACAGGCTTTTTCTTTTTTGTTTCTTCATCAGCGACCCAATTTATTTCAAAGAACGATTTTGAGTATTTATCAGGGCCAATAAATATTTTATGATATCTTGAATCCTTATCTGTATTTAAAATATGATCTTTGATACTACTTATTAAATCAGAATATTCATTCGAATTAAGCAATCGGTCAAAAGACTCATTTTGGGAATTTTGAAAAGTTTCAAAATTTTTTAACTATTGAAAATCGTATAATATAGTTTGATTTATTCCCTTAATAGTTCCTTTACTATAAATATAATCTTGTTCGTCTACTAACTCGATATTATTTACAGACGCTGACCAAAGATATTTTCTTAAATCTTTTTCAGATAAACTTTTTAAATATTTGTCTAAAGCTAAAAATTTAGATTCTAATGAACTAAACAATTCGTTTCCTATACGATTAAATTTTAAATCAGGTAGAGGTTTAATTTGATCAAGTGTTTGCTATAATTTTCTAACTTTTTCTTGAATATCTGGATTTTCAGGAGTTAATTCTAATTGTTTTAAAAGATCGTTTAATTCAATAGTAATTAAAGAATTCCACTTAGTTAGAATAGAATTAATTAAACTAGACTAACTATTTTTTCTATAATGATAGTCTATTTCTCTAATTTTGGTAATAGCATCATCAGGATTTATTCTATAATTTTGTAGAATTCTGTAGAATGAAATCTTTTCATCCTTTCCTATCATAAAGTTTGGAAATAAATTTATTGCTTTAACCCCAATAGATTTTTTATCAGAATATGCAACAGGCTAACAATAAAAAATTCCGTTCATTACATTATTATCTCCTATTTTATTTGGATTTTTTTCAGCAATGCTTAATCCATCCATATTTAACATAAATAATAACATAAGCTAATCGGATGGATTTAATTCGTTAATTCCAGTTATATCTTGAGAGTTTCCTAAATCAACTAAATATTCTGTACTATC